>Ga0123329_1001436_pt1 | contig 22676 bp, 19 predicted proteins | sample BioC12SIPDNA_FD_89703 | JGI IMG/M metagenome (GOLD analysis project Ga0123329, IMG submission 89703) | Anaerobic biogas reactor microbial communites from Washington, USA - Biogas_R1_B C12 SIP DNA | ecosystem: Engineered > Bioreactor > Anaerobic > Unclassified | place: Washington, USA | collected...
CGCCCTGGAATGCCACGGTGTGAACGCAGGAGACGACGCGGCTGGAGCCCAGCAGCCGCAGATTCGTCATGGCGATCAGCACGACGAGACAGTTGACCCAGAAGTCCAAGGTGCTCACCTCAGAACGAGAACCACCGCCAGAGCTGCACACGCCACGGCCGCCAGGAGCAACTGGGGCACGCGTACGAGACGAAGTCGGGCCATGGTGGACTCAACCACACCGATGCCCACCGCCACGGCCGCCATAGCGGCCAGAGCCAGGGCCACGTCGGCCCACAGGACGCCGGTTCGCCATGGAACCAGGACCCCCACCAGCAGCGCGGCGAAGGCCCACTGCTTGAGCAGGGCGGCGTAGCCGGCAAACGCCAGGTCTGGGCCGCTGGTGTCGAGGATCATCACTTCATGAATCATCGTGAGTTCCAGGTGCGTGTTGGGGTCGTCCACGGGGATGCGGGCATTCTCGGCCAGCAGGACAATGCCCACGGCGGCGGCCGCAAGCAGCAACACCGGGATACTGACCGCCGGGTTGGCAACGGCACCGGCCAGGAGTCCGCTGAGAGAGGGCGAACCGGCCATGCGGGCCAGAGCGGCCAGGGCCAGCAGCAGGGCCGGCTCGGCCAGGGCGGAGAACGTGACTTCGCGGCTGGCGCCCATGCCTTCGAAACTGGACCCCGTGTCCAGGGCGGCCGCCACCATTAGAAACCGGACCAGGCCGAAGAGGTAAGCGAATACGATCAGGTCCCCGGCAAAGGACAATGGCGCGGCGGTCCCGCCGAACGGCAGCATCGCCAGGGCGGTCACGACGGCGGCCAGCGAGACGATGGGACCGGCCCTGAGAATCCAACTCGTCGTGCGACTGTAGACGGCTCCCTTGTGAAGCAACCGCCAGAGGTCGCGATACGGCTGAAGCACGGGCGGCCCGTTGCGTCCGGCGAAAGCGGACTTCGTCTTGTTGACAATGCCGGCCATGAGCGGCGCCAGGGCCAGTGCCAGCAGAGGATGTATCAGTTGCGTGGCATCCATCGTCAGCCGAGCTTCCAGACAAGCAACACCAGAAGGGTCAGAGCGATATAGAGAACGTACCACTGGACGCGGCCGTGCTGAATCCACCGGAGGCGGCTCAGCACTTCGCGCACACGTCGGAAGGCCGGGGCGATCAGTCGGTCTGTGAAGAGGTCGCCCACGTGTGTCTGAAGATGGGCCGCCGTCGGAAACAGTTCGACGATGGGGGCGGCGTCGCGCCTGGGGCGAAGCAGCCCGCGGAACAGGTCGACCAGCGGCTGGGCAAAGGATGACGAGGTATACTGCATGCGAGCAGTCGGGCGCTGGTATCCACAGTCCCAGGTGCCGCTCTGGGTGACGCTGCGCCCGGCGAGGAGCCGCCGCCGCAAGAGGACGAGAATGAGAGCGATGCCGATGAAGGCCGCCGCGGCAAGGACCACTCCTGTGAGCGGGGAGGAGGCGACGTTCAGGTCGATGGGCAGGCCGGCTGGTGCGGGACACAGCACGGCCAGTGGCGACGCCAAGCTGCGACCGATGAGCCAGGGCGACGCCACGCCGACGACGACGCATGCGACCATCAACAGCGCCATGGTCGCCCACATGGTCCCCCCTGCCTCGTGGGCCTCGTCGGCCTCGGAAGTCCGCGGTTCCCCAAGGAAGATCGTGCCGCATGCCTTGGTGAAACAGGCCACCGCCAGCCCGCCGATGACGGCCAGTCCGGCGATGACGGCCGCTGTCGTGGCGCCGACCAGGAGATCGCCCGAGAGCATGCCGTTCAGCGCGGCGATGAAGACCAGGAACTCGCTCGTGAACCCGTTCAGCGGGGGCAGGCCGCACACGGCGACGGCTCCGAACAGAAACGCCATCGCGGTGCGCGGCATGCGTCGGGCCAGGCCGCCGAGTCGGTCGATGCGGGTCGTTCCGGCGGCGTGCAGAACGGCGCCGGCGCCCAGGAAGAGCAATCCCTTGAAGAGGGCGTGATTGAGAACATGCCACAGGGCGGCGGCATATCCCAGCGTCGCGACGGTCGGAGCGGCATAGGCGGTGCCGAGGACGCCCAGGCCGAGGCCCATCGCAATGATGCCGATATTCTCGACGCTGCTGTAGGCCAGGAGGCGTTTGAGGTCGTGCTGTGCCAGGGCGAACAGGATGCCGAGGATGCCGCTGGAGAGGCCGATGGCAATGAGCAGCCAGCCCCACCAGGCGGGCGGCGGGCCGATGAGTGAGAGTATTCGCAGGAGTCCGTAGATGCCGGTCTTGATCATGACGCCCGACATGACGGCCGAGACGTGGCTCGGCGCCGCAGGGTGCGCCTCGGGAAGCCAGACGTGCAGGGGCATGAAGCCCGCCTTGGTGCCGAACCCGGCGACGGCAAGCAGGAAACAGAGCGAGGCCAGGGCCGAGGTCATGCCACCGGCGTTCCAGTGGTCGAAATCGAGCGATCCGTGCTGGCGTGCCATAAGCACAAACAGGGCAATCAGGGCCGCCGTGCCGATGTGTGTGGCGACGAGGTAGGTCCACGCGGCGTGCCGCACGGACTCGCGGCGGTCGTCGTAGGCGACCAGGAAGAACGAGGCCAGCGACATCGTCTCCCAGGCCAGCAGGAAGAGGACGGCGTCGCGAGCGACGACCACGGCGATCATGCCGCAGGTCAGCAGGCTGTAGAAGAACCAGGAGACGCCGACGCGCGGGCCGGTGTCGTGGCCGAGATAGCGTGTTCCGTACACGGCGGCAACGGCGGTGAGGACAAGGATCGGCACGAGAAAGAGACCCGAGAGGGCGTCGAGGGCGACGTGAAACTCCCCAAGCGGCAGACCCCACGGACAGGCAATCGCGTCATGGGTGCCGCCCAGGACGGCGCGCAGCGCAGGAACCAGGCCGACGGCGCTGCCTGCGATGGCGCCTACAGCCGCCAGCACGGAGGCGGCGCGGGGCCGACTTGCCACTGCCAGGGCCAGGAGACCCCCAAGAAAGATGATTGCGGTAGAGGCCAGGATCAGTTGCATCGGTCAGTCGCCCTGCTGTCCGTGGCCGACCGATGCGAGGTTGCCCTCAACCTGCTCGACGCAGCGGAAGATCTCTTCGCGCGAGGCCTGGTTCTGCAGGACATCGCGAATCTTCGGCTCCCGCAGGACGAACGCCAGCCGCGACAGGAGATGCAGATGGGTTCTCACGGTGGGACTGATCACGTTGAAGAGGATGCCGACGGGACGGCCGTCCAGTGCGGCAAAGTCGATGGGCTCTTCGAGGAACACCAGCGTGACCATGGGCCGGGCCACGTGCAGCACGATCGGATTGCGGACGTGCGGAATGGCGATGCCGTCGCCGATGCCGGTGGAGCCGAGCGATTCGCGGGCCAGCATGACATTGAGCAGAAACTGACGATCCACGTCCTCGGGCAGCGGCATGAGGCCCACAACCGACCGCAGAACGGAGGGCTTGTCCTTGCCTTCCACACGGTAGAAGACGCCGCCGGCCCTCAGCGCCTCGGTCAGCGTCGGTTGCGGCGCCTCTGCACTGACCGGTTCGGCGAACATGTCGGGCGAGACGTTCAGACGCTGGGCTGTTGCCCATTCAAGCAACTCGCTGCGGTTGAAGCGATATTGCTCACCTACCTTGTAGGCAGGCAGTCGGCCCTGGCTGATCCAACGATAAATCGTTTTTTCAGAGACGCTTAGAATTCCAGCAGCGTCGCGAACAGTTAATCTCATCGTTCCCACCACATTCTCGTCTGTCTCACCCGGTGGACATTACGGGACAGTCTACATCAGAACTCCGCGTTGTCAAGCTGTTTCCCGCTGGGGTTCCCGCGGTGGGCGAGTCGATCCTCAGGATAGAGGCTTGATTCCCTGTGACGGACATCGGTACGATGCATGGTGTCGTACTGTCATTTCGATGACCCTGCGTGGAGCCGCAGCGATCACATCTGTAGCCGTCCGGACAAGGGGGGGAGCCTATCATGCGTACCATAGCAATGCATTGTCTGTTTGTCGTCGTGACTCTGTTGATGATCTGCGGGGGCCCTGCCCTGGCTGCACCGCGCGATCGGGGCGATGATGACGACCTCAACCGCAACCGGCTGAAGATGGCGGGGCTGCTGGACGAGGCGCGCACCCTGGGACAGGAAGGCGGGCAGTTGACCCGCGAGGCCGTCGAAGGTCGCGTGCCCGATCGTACCAAGCCTGCCGCCGAGGGCGAGGGCGCACGCGAGGAACGCTGGATCGAGTTGACCGACGAAGAGCGGCTGTCGCGATTCGCCGACGCAAGGAAGAAGTTCGACGCCTCGTTCCGCAAGGTGACCGAGGTGGAGGAGTTCCTCAAAACGCATCCGGACATCATTCGCGAGAACATTCCCGCCGAGGCCAAGAAGAAACTCCAGCAGGCGTGTTCGCGGACGCTGGTGGCCGAGGCCCGATTCCGCATGTCGAAGGACCTCGGCACCGCCAGCCAGTGGCGCAAACTGATCGACCAGGCGCTGAAACTCGACGCCGACAGCGTCGAGGCCAGGCGGGCGCAGGAAGAACTCCAGAAGAAGATCGACGAGCAGAGGGACAAGCAGAAGAGTGATGACCCGAAGGACAACCCGAAGAAGGACGACGCCGGCAGCGATGGGAACAAGAAGGACGGGGACCCGAAGGACGACAACCAGAAGAAGTCGGAAGACGGCAAGCAGTAGCCAGTGGCGCGGCGCATAAAAATCCCGGCAGGCTCGCGCTATGACCTGCCGGGCGTTTGGCGCCGACCATCGGCGCCCAACATTCGTCCGACACTCCTTCATGCAGAGCGTCGGCTGTTTTGTCTTCGTACCTGAATGATATGCGCCCGCCGTACACGGTCAACCCCTCTGAAAAAACAGGGTTTCGCGACGCGCACTTCAGGTTAATAACGGGGCCATTCTGTAAGCCACAGGCTACAGAGTGTTCCAGCCCAATCTGTGGACACCTTGTGAAACCCTTCCGGTGCGACAATGGACCGCGCCTATCGCTAGTCTTTCTGCGGTCGTAACGCAGCATTCCGCACGGCCTCGTCCTCGCTCTATCTTGTGGCGCTCCATCCACATGACTATCATAGGCGGCCTGTCGGTCTCTTTTCGGAGGCAAGGTGGTCCATGGAAGTCGCTCACATCTTCGAAGCCGTGATGCTTTTCTGTTTCGGGTTCAGTTGGCCGGTGGCCATCCGCAAGACGCTCCGCGTGCGCATGGTCCACGGCAAGAGCGTGGGATTCCTGTACCTGGTGGTCGTCGGCTACCTGGCCGGCATCGTGATGAAGTTCCTGCGTGCCGATGGCGGCCTGCCCGACTGGGTGACGCTGCTTTACGCCACCAACGCCGTGATGGTCTCGATCGAGATTGTTCTGTATTACCGATTCCGTCGCGCGCCGACGGAGCCGGGGCTGGACCTGGTCCCCGAGTCGCCAGGGACCGACGTCGAACCGCCCGAGCACTGTCGCTGATTGTCGCAGGTCACGGGGCGGCCTGCTTGGCCCTATTCTCCACGGCGTCGTGGTGCTATAATCCGCCTATTCGAATCGCTCCGGGACTCCAGGCGAGGGCTGCCGCGGCAGACACACGTGGCCAGGTACGCGACGTTCCATAATCCGATCTCCGGTTCCGGTCGGGCCGCCGAGTTGGTCGGCCTGATCACGGCCGAGCTTCGAGCCCACGGTCACGAGGTGGCGGCGTTCGCCCCTCGCAGCCGCGAAGAAGCCGTCGAGCAGGCCCGGTCGCTGGACGAATCGCACGACGCCCTGCTGAGCGTCGGCGGCGACGGCACGCACAACACGATTGCCAGCGGGCTGCTGGGGCGCCCCGTGCCGATGTTGCCTGTGCCGGCCGGCACCGAGAATGTCCTGTGCCGGGCTATCGACATACCGCCCGACCCGGTCCTGATACGCCAGATGCTGGAAACCGGCCGGGCGATCCCGGTGGACGTGGCAATGGCCAACGGCCACCCGTTCCTGATCATGAGCGGCGTGGGGTTCGACGCCGCCGTCACGCGGGAGGTGCACCGCCACCGCCGCGGCCCCATCCGCCGACGCGACTACTACCTGCCGTCGGTGCGGCTCTGGTGGGGCTACCGGTGGCCGCATCTGGCCATCGAGGTGGACGGCCGCACCGTCGCCGAGAACGCTGCCTTGGCCATCGTGGGCAACATGCGGCTGTACGCCGACAAGTTGCACATCTGCGCCGACGCGACGCCGACCGACGGTCTGCTGGACATCTGCGTGTTCACCAAACCCGGCCGGTGGCACCTCCTGAAGTACTTCCTGCTGACCAAGGCCGGACGCCACACGCGATGCAGCGACGTGGTCTACCGCCAGGGCAAGCGTTTGGTCGTGCGACCGGTTGAGGGCGACGTGCCGTACCAGGTGGACGGCGACGCTGTCGCGGCAGCGCCGGTCGAGTACACGATTCAGCCGGGCGGCATTCGATTGTTCACGCGTGTCGCCTTGTAGGACGAATTGTCACCCCTCAGCCAAGGAGTCGCAGACCATGAATGTGTCGTCCGTAAAGGTGGGCAAGCTCAGCCTCGGCAACGGGCCGTTGTTCCTGATCGCCGGTCCTTGCGTGATCGAGTCGCCGGACCTCCTGCGTCGCGTGGCCGACGTGCTGGTGCCGATGGCCGCGCGTCTGGGCGTGCCCTTCGTGTTCAAGGCCTCGTTCGACAAGGCCAACCGCTCGAGCGCCGGCAGCTACCGCGGCGTCGCCATGGACGAGGGGCTGGCGGACCTGGCCGCGATTCGCGACGCCTATGGGTGCCCGATTCTGTCGGACATTCACGAGTCGGGCCAGGCCCCCGTGGCCGCCCAGGTGCTCGATTGTCTTCAGATTCCCGCTTTCCTGTGCCGCCAGACCGATCTGTTGCTGGCTGCCGCCGCCACGGCCAAGCCCGTCAACGTCAAGAAAGGCCAGTTCCTGGCCCCGTGGGACATGAAGAACGTGGTGGAGAAGATCGCCGGCGCCTCGCCGTGCGGCCAGGCGCGGCTCATGCTGACCGAGCGCGGCACCAGCTTCGGCTACAACCGCCTCGTGAGCGACATGACGGCCATTCCCACGATGCGCCAGTACGGCTACCCCGTCATCTTCGACGCCACCCACAGCGTCCAGCAGCCCGGCGGCCTGGGCAACGCCAGCGGCGGCAACAGGGCCATGGTCCCGACGCTGGCCCGCGCAGCCGTGGCGGCCGGCTGCGACGGCCTCTTCCTGGAGGTCCACCCCGATCCGGACAAGGCCCTCAGCGACGGGCCCAACATGCTCGCGCTGCCCGAGGTGGAGCCCTTGATGAAGCAACTGCTGGCGATTCGGGCGGCCCTGTGACACACGTGCCAGAAGGCCATCGCGGGCTCTGTGTGTCTGTCATCGCGGCCGGAGAAGCCCGAGGAACCGAAGGAGGCTCGATCGTGACCGAACCCTACCGATCGCTGCTGGGACACCAGGAGGGCGCCCGGCGGCTCCACGTCCACCTGAGCGACCTCGACACGTCGCAAGCCGGGATGCATTACCAGCATGCGCACGCCGCCGAGGAAGCCGTCTACGTGATCGAAGGTCGGGCGCGCTACACCTTTGCCGGCAGCACGCACGAATGCGGCCCGGGCGATCTGGTGTTCTTTCCACCAAATGTGATGCACGCCGAGGTCGAGTACCGGAGCCCGAGACTGAAGTACCTGGTGATCCGGAGCGTGGAACCGGGCGATCCGCCCTGCTGTTGCGGGAAGGATCGCCCGTCGGCGGAGGCTTGACTCCTGTTGCGTCCCACGCGGACGGCCCAGGGCAGTTATACAGTACGTCGAGCGGAAGATGCCACGAATAACGCGTATCCTTGCCTCCCATTCGGGTTAAAAATCATGCAGGTCCGGCTCCGTTCGCCGCGACCGCGGACAACCACACCCTTCAGGAGACGCAGAATGACCATTCCGCTTCGGCACATGATCCGCTTGGCAATGGCGGCCTCGACGGTCCTGGGCTTGTCCTGTGGCTGCACGCCGCAGGCCGACTCCGCTGCATGCTCGCCGGCCATGTCGCCCTACGCGGCCTGGGAGAACGGGCCGCCCACCGATCCCGGGTTCTTCCCCATCGCTGTGTACCTCCAGGCGCCGCAGAATGCCTCGCGGTACAAGCAGATCGGCATCAACACCTACATCGACCTGTGGAAAGGGCCGACTGAGGAGCAGCTTGCCGAGCTTCGCCGTCACGGGATGAAGCTCATCTGCCAGCAGAATGAGGTCGGCCTGAAGTACCGCGGCGACCCGATGATCATCGGCTGGATGCAGGTGGACGAGCCCGACAACGCCCAGTCCATGGAGAAGGTCTGGAAGAATAACGTCGAGGCGATTCGCCAGGCGTGGCCCGACGAGAAGCCGTGGCAGGAGCGGACGCTTGAGGACTGGGGCCAGTGGGGACCGCCCTACTCGCCCCAGCAGATCGTTGCACGCTACAAGGAGATGGTCGCCAACGATCCGACGCGGCCGGTGTACCTGGGGCTCGGCGTGGGCGTGGCCTGGGATGAATGGCAGGGCCGCCGCCGCGCCGACCATCCGCAGGACTACCCGCGTTACATCGACGGGGCCGACATCGTCGGCTTCGACATCTACCCATTCGCCACGAGCGCTACGGCCGTCCTCGGCCAGGTGCACTATGTGCCCTACGGCGTGCGACGGCTGGGCAACTGGTCCCAGGGCCGCAAGATTCTCTGGAACTCGCTGGAGTGTACGGCCATGACCAGCCTCGACCGCAAGCCGACGCCCGAGCAGGTCCGCGGCGAAGTCTGGATGTCGCTGGTCCATGGCTCCATGGGCATCATCTACTTCGCCCACGTCATGGAGAAGGACCGCTTCAGCGAAACCGGGCTGCTTGACGACACGGCCATGGCCGAAGCGGTGTGCAGGACGAACCGCCAGATCGCGCGGTTGGCCCCGGTGCTGAACAGCCCGACCGTGCCGCTGGCGGCCACCGTCCAGGCCGACCCGCCCGACGTCAGCCGCGACAATGCCAGGTTCCTCGACGGCCAGCCCGTGGCGACAATGGTCAAGCAACATGACGGCGCCACATACCTTTTCGCCGTCCGCATGGAAGGCTCGCCCTGCAAGGCAACCTTCACCATCAAGGATTTGCCGGCCCGCGCGACGGCCGAGGTCATCGACGAGGACCGGACCCTGCAGCTGGTGGACGGCCGGTTGACCGACCAGTTCGACGCCTACGGCGTCCACCTCTACCGGATCACGCCGTTGCAGTGACGCCCCCGCCCCGGCAGCGTGCCGGTCCGCATCGTCCGGAGCGACAGGGTTGCCTTCTCACGGCGGCCCTGTCGCTCCGGTGATTTCACGGTCGGGGCCTCGGCAGGGGCTACTGCCCTGCCGAGGCGCGAAAGAGAACCTGGAAGAAACTGAAGTAGACAAATGCGACGAGCCCTCCGACCACCAGCAGCAGCGCGGGTTCGAAGAGCGTCGTAAGCCACCGGATGCGTTCGCTCAGGCGGGTCTCATAGTGTGTGGCGAGTTCACTGAGAACATGGTCGAGTGAGCCGGTCAGTTCGCCGACGCGGACGGCCTCGCAGAAGACGGGATCGAAACGTTCGGCCTCCAGGGAGCGGGACAGGCTGCGGCCCTCCTGGAGGATCGCGTGGCCGATGCGTCCGAGGCGGCGGCGGAAGAGCTCATTGCCGAGGGAACCGCTGAGCAGATCGAGCGATTCGAGCAATGGGTGGCCGCTGGCGAGCAGGACCGAGAGCATGCGTGCGACCGAGAGCATCAGCGCCAGGCGGAGGAGCCGGCCGACGAGCGGCAGATAGAGGATCGTGGCGTGCAGAACGAGTCGGGGCCTGGGGAGGCGCAAGGCAACAAAGATGGCGATGACGGCGCCGGCAACAGCGAGGCCCAGGTGGGTGCCGTGGTCGCGCAACCACGTGGACACGTCGATGAGCATGCGTGTCGAGTCGGGCAGCACGAGGTTCCGGTTGCTGAGAAAGGACTCGAACTTCGGAATGATGTGCGTGACGAGATAGGCGACGACGCCGGTGGTCAACAGGACCAGAACGATGGGGTAGGTCATACCGGTGAGCAAGGCGGCGCGGAGTTGGCGGCGTCCGGCCATCACCCGGACAAGCTGGTCGAGAACAAGGGTCAACTGCCCGGTGGCCTCGGCGGCGCGGACCATGCCGACGGCGGAGGGAGAGAGAAAGCCTCGCTGGCGGGCCAGGGCGGAGGAAAACTTCTCGCCGCGCTCGACGGCTTCGATGAGGCGTGTCAGAATCCGCGCCATCAGGGGTTTGCGGGTCTGACGTCGGCAGGCGTCAAGGGCATCGACGACCGTCAGCCCGGACTTAAGGAGCAGGGCAAGCTGCTCGAGCAGGAGAATCTTGTCCTGGGTGCGGATGGGCAGCGGGCGGCGCAGAAACCAGCCGGCCCCGAGGTGTCGCGTGCCGGCATTGGCTTTGCCGCCAGCCTCAAGGGAGAGGACCAAGAGGCTCTGGGCACGGAGCTGGGTTGCGGCGGCGGACTGGTTGTCGGCCTCGATCCATCCCGACAGCCGCTGCCCGTGCGGGTCCATGGCCTTGTAACCGTAGAGGCTCACTCATCGACCTCCAGGTGTCCGACGGGGGCGGCTTCGGCCCATGAGGTGATGCCCGATGCGACTTTGGCCAAGACGTCCTCGCGCAACGATCGGATCAGCGGCGTGGCGACCAGAATCTGCTCCTCGTTGTCGCGACGGTGGATGGCGGCGCGGGCGGCACGGTCGATTACGAAGAGCTCGAAGATGCCCACGCGTCCGTAGTATCCCGTGCCTTCGCAATGGGGACAGCCGACCGGTTCGTAGAGCGTGGCGCCGTCGCCGAGCAAGGCCCGCTGCCGGGCGGTCGGTTCGACAGCTCGGCGGCACTTCAGGCAGAGTCGCCGGACCAGCCGTTGGGAGAGGCAGGCGGTGAGGGTCGCGGCGACCATGTAGGGCTCGCATCCCATGTCCACCAGCCGCGTGACGGCGGCGACAGCGGTGTTGGTGTGCAGGGTCGAGAGAACCAGGTGGCCGGTGGCGGCGGCGCGGAGCGCGATCTCGGCGGTCTCCTGGTCGCGGATTTCGCCGACCATCAGAATGTCGGGGTCGTGTCGCAGGATGGACCGCAGGGCCTTGGCGAAGGTCACCTTGCCGACGGCGTCCACCTGCATCTGGGAAACGCCCGGCAGCGAGTATTCGATGGGGTCCTCGACGGTCACGATATTGACCTCGTCGCGATTGAGCACCCCGAGGGCCGTGTAGAGGGTGGTGCTCTTGCCGCTGCCGGTGGGTCCGGTGACCAGAAGGAATCCCTGCGGCCGGGCGATGAGTTCGCGGAATCGCTTCTCGACGATCGGATCCATGCCCAGTTGCTCGACGGCGACGGCGTCCATGCCGGTGCCGAGCAGGCGAAGGGTCATTCGTTCGCCGTGACTGGTGGCGGCCGTGGCAACGCGGACGTCCACTTCGGCCTGCGGCCGCAGCGGGTGCGCCAGCTTGAAGCTGCCGTCCTGCGACTGTCGGGACTCGGCGATGTCGAGCGAGGCCAGCACCTTCAGCCGTGAGACCATCGGCTCGCACTGTGCCGCGGGCAGGTTCTGGCGGTAGGCGCGGAGGCGCCCATCGACTCGGAACCGGATGCGATATCCGGTGCGGCCGGGTTCGATATGAACGTCGGTGGCGTGGTGAGAGAAGGCGTCGCGGAACATCATATCGATGAACCGCCCTGCCCCGCCGCCCAGGGAATCGGAGAGTCGGGTCATGGCGTCCTCGTTCCGCCGTTGCCGGCGTAGTGCTTCATCCAGCGGTCGAACACGTCGGGCATGGCGCTCTGTCGTCGCGCCTCGTGCGTCTGGACGCGTCCGCCGGCGGCGAGCATGGCCAGGGACTGTTCCATGGTCTGCATGCCGTCGGCGCGGGCATTCTCCATGGCGCTGTACATCTGTTCGGTCTTTCGCTGACGGACCATGTTGGCCACGGCGGGGGTGATTCGAAGGACCTCGACGGCGGGCAGGCGACGGTCCCCCTGGCGGGCGACGACGAGCCGCTGGCTGACGACGACGCGCAGGACCATGGACATCTGCTGAGCGATGAGCGGCTGCTCGGCGGCCGGGAACATGCCGAGGAGTCGCTCCATGGCGCCGACGGCCGAGCCGGTGTGAAGGGTGGAGAAGACGAGGTGCCCCGTCTCGGCGGCGGTGACGGCGGCCCGCATGGTCTCCAGGTCTCTCATTTCGCCGATAAGGATGACGTCGGGGTCTTCGCGCATCGCGGCGCGGACGGCCGAGGGAAAGTCCGGCACGTCGCTGTGCAGCTCGCGCTGGTGGACCAGGCTGCCGCCGTTGTGATAGAGATACTCGATGGGGTCCTCGATGGTGACGACGTGGCAGGCGCGAGTACGGCAGATGGTGTCGAGAATGGTCGCCAGGGTGGTGGTCTTTCCCGAGCCGGTCGGTCCGGTCATGAGCACCAGGCCGTCGTGAAGAAGGGCCAGGTCGCCGAGCGACTCGGGAAGGCCGAGGTCCTGGAACGAGCGGAATCGGCTTTCGAGGCGGCGGAACGTGGCGGCAAGACTGCCCCGGTGCTGGTACAGGTGGCCGCGGAACCGCGTGCCGTTGGAGGACGCCAGGGCCAGGTCGAGGACACCCGTTTCGTCGAACAGGGTCCGCCGCGACGGCGGCAACTGGGCCACCGCGGCCGCGAGGTCGGGCGGCTCCACGTCGAGCGTCTGGAGATTGCCCTGGCAGCGCAGCCACGGCGGCTGACCCTGCGTCAGGTGCAGGTCGGAGGCATCGCGGGCGATGCACAGGTCGAGCAGGCTCATGAGCGAAGGGGTCAGCGGGATCATTCTTGCACCTTCCAGCCAAGCAGCAGCGTGACACGAAGCCCGGGGCCTCCGGGACCATCGGGCCCCCTGGGCGACAGTTTGGAATCGGCGGCAACCTCCCACCTGAGCGGCAACACGTTCGGGTGCTCGCGATGAAGCTCGCCGAAGAAGGCCCGGATGCCGGGGAACGTGGCGACGGCCGTGGACCGCCAGACGACAAGCGGCTGGCCGGCGGCGTCCATGCGCTGAAGCAAGGTGGACTCGATCCGCGTCTGCCTGTCGATCCGGCCGCCGCGCGGCGACGGAAGGTCGTCGGACACATCGGCGACGGCGCGCGCCTTGACGAGTGCGGAGGCCGGGACCGGCGGTTCGTCGGACACCATGACGAAGCCGCAACGCTGCATGAGGTCGAGCACGGACCGGCGGTCGGGGCGCGGCACCGCTGGGGCCGCGTCGGCCAGCAGGGTTTGTGCCCGGGCGAGTTGTCCCTGCAACTGCTCGTGGCGGAGAGTCTCGTCGTCAAGCCGCTGCTGGAGTTCGGCGGCCGACGACACGTCGGGCCTCTGGCAAATCTCGTCCTGGAGGCGGCGGTGTCGATGGACGAAGAGGCCCGCCGCAATGGCCAGCGCGAGGAATGTCGCCGTGGCAAAGTGTCGCGCGTTGCCGGTCATGGCGCCCCTCCCTCTCCGCGAACGGTGCAGCGGTAGGCGAACGGGTACCGGGCCCGGCCGTCGGGCGTTTCGATGCGGCGAGTATCCTCCGCCGGATCGGCCCGCAGGCAGGTGCCCCCGGCCACGAGGGCCTGACGAAACGCCTCGTTGGTTTCGATCGACGGACCCCACCCTCGAATGATCACGCGGCCGTCGGGTTCGTCGCAGCACTCCTGGACCACAAGCCCCTGCGGCGTCCGCTGCGCCAGTGCGTCGAGCACCCTGGCCGGGCGGAGCCGGTAGTCAGGCACAAGACGCTGCTGGAGTTGAATGCGGCGACGTGCGGCGGCTATCTCGGCGGCCAGTTTCTCGTTGGCAGTTCGGGCCGCCTCGGCCTGACCGGCCAGGTCCAGGCGAACCGCCCAGGCCGCACGATCCTGCTCCAGTCGGAGCCAGGCAAAAGCCAGCCACGCGGCACAAGCCACTCCAGCGAGGGCGTAGAGCCACTGTCTCGTCAGGACGATTCGGCGGGCGGCCCGCGGTCCTGGCGCTACGCACAGCACGGGCGTCCGCTCGTCGGCACACAGATAGTGCCGCGCCGCCTCCAGGATCGGTTCGCCAGCATCCGCGGCCGGACCGGCAGCGTCGGTTGCGACGGCGGGCGACTCGAGGGGATAGATGCCTCGCAGACGCAGGCGGTGTGCCGTCAGTTCACGCGTCCACGCCGGAAGCGCGTCCGCGGGAAGAGCCCCGGCGAGGATTTCCCTGGTCCCGTTGCCGGAGGACGGCAGCACGCGGTGGCAGTAGTGGACGTCGGCCGAATGGTGAAAGCGTTCGGCGACGCGCGGCTCCAGTTCCCATCGCACCAATTGCTGCAACTCGTCCCCGACGGGAAGCGTCGCGGGCGGGACGGGCAGCACGATCCGGTGCAGAAGGAAGTGCGATGTCAGCAGGATGGCGTCCATTGGAGCGCCGTTGCCGGCCGAGCCGTTGACGGCGCTGCGCAGGGCGTCGGCCAGGGATGCAGCGGGGTCGCCGCGCCGTCGCACCTGGGGCGTTCCGTCGGGCGATGCGGCTACGATCTCGCATCGCCACGAGGCGCCGTCGGACGCAATGGCCACGACCTGCGACGGATGGCGGCGACGACCTCGGAGGTTGTTTAGCAGATCGACCATAGCTCAGTTCGACAGCCCCGCGATATCGAACTCGATGGCCGGCGGCGAAATGCCGGGCCAGATCCAGACGGCCTGCCCGAGCGGTCGGACATGACCGTCGGCATCGCTGAGCACGTCGGGGGTCGCGCGCAGCGGCGAGCCCTCGTCGTCGCCGGTACGCGGCTCGGACTTGACCAGAAACAGCATCCGTCGCCCCACGGCCACGGGATGCGGGCGTGCATCCGCTTCCTGGCTGCCGAAGTACAGGGCAACCGTCCCTCCGGCCGGCACGACGACGGGCAACGACAGCGCGGCGCCGACATGCCCGAGGGCAGCCTCCTCCTCGGGCGACTCGGGCCAGTGGTCCAGGTACACTCGCGGGAGGTCGTCGGAACCGGTCCTCCACACGGGAACCACGACCATCCATCGACAGCCCGCCAGATTCAGTGTCACGGTCTGCTGGCCGCTGTTGGTGAGTGTGATCGCCCAGCCGCCGATGTCCACGGTCCATTCGTCGGCGTCCACAAGGGCCGCACCTTCGGGGGGCACGGGCTCGGCCTCGTCGCCGGCGGGGCCAAGGCTGCGAATCGTCAGGTCCGGATAGAGCGTATGGGCGTCGCGCGGTTCCGGCAGCGAGGCCAGAAGCGAGGTCCAGAATCGCGGGGTGGGCGGCCACTGGTCGGGAGTCCATCCTGCCAGCGGGCGTCCCCAGCCGTCGAGCACGGCGCGCGTGCCGTCGGGGGCGGCCGATGGGAGGGTCAGATACGGGCCCGCCCAGCCGCGATAGCTCTGCCAGGTGGCGTCGTACAACCGCCGCACATTCCGCGGATCGGCGGCGTCGCGGCCGGCGTTTGGGGGGAACCGCGAGGCGTCCCAGAGATCGGCCCCGTCGACGGGCGGCCAGCCCATGTCGGCGAGGAAACCTCCGGCAGGCATCCCGGCGGCCGGCGCCGACCCCAGAATGGCCTGCCGCACGGCGGCGAGGGCCCGCAGCGAGTCCTCGTGACGTCGTCGCCGGTCCAGGGTATCGGTGGCCGAGACCACCATCCCGGCGGTGACGGCGAGCAACGCCACGACCACCAGCAACTCCAACAGTGTCAGGCCGCGTCGGGTCATGGTCACCTCGCCGGCGGCGTAAGGCCGGTCCAGACGATGGGCGTCCGAGCCCGCCGCATCGCCGCGTCCGCGGTCGCGGCATCGCGAAGCGACTGGGTCACCAGGCGAATGCCAAGATCCTGCCGCTCGTAGTCGTAGACGAGTTCGTAGTTCGACACACAGACGTTCCGCGTCGCGTCGGTCGCATCCTGAAGGTAGTCCTGCGGACAACTGGCATACTGACTGGCCAACAGGGTCAGGTGGTACAGCCGTAGAGCATCGTCGCCGCAGTGCGTTTCGACGGCCTCGTCCCATCGCGATTCAGGAGGATTCGGGTCGTCAGGGTCATGGATGTCGGCATCCTGGTGAGGCCGGACGACACATCGCACCTCGCGGAAGTCCAGCACAGTGACGGTCTGTCCGAGCACAGCCGGGCGCTGTGGCCATCGGCTGGAGAGTTCGGCCTTGATGTAGGGCCCGTTCCACCCGCGGCGCGTGGCGGGGTCGTAGACCCAGAGTCCGCGGGCGGGGTAGGCGGCACAGACGGGATCGCCGTCGGTGTCCAGGGCGGGATGGTCGCCGCCGTCGCGCCACCACCAGCCGTGATGGGCGTCGTCGGGGTCGGGCGACTGCATCAACTCGCACAGGAACTGCGGCGGCTCGCCCATGTCGAGGGCGAACTGGCGGACGGCATCGGCCAGTTGGCCGAGTTCGACCTGCCCGAGCCCCTGCTCGGCTTGATCCTGGACGCCGTTGTAGTGTACGAGGGCCACCCCCGCAATGACCGACAGCAGAGCGACGACAATCAGTAGCTCCGTGAGGGTGAATGCCCTGCGGGGGCCCCTGCTCTGCCGCGCCTGATCACGTTGTCCCATGGCACACCTCCGACAAAGTGACGGGGCGCCGGTCGAACCGGGCGGTCCGACCGGCCCCGTTGACATCCCGACGGTCAGCGGACGGCGCGGAAGCGTCCCTGGCGTCGGGGGTTGAGTGTGCCCGCTCAGCTTCGCCAGTCGCTCTGATGCCGGGCCTGGCGGGCAGTCTCCATCTTCGGGCTCAACACGCCGGCGATCTCGGCGTAGAGAATGCCCGTGCTCGAATGCATTCGAACGGCAACGATGTAGTGGTGGTAGTAGTTCTTGCCGACAGCGTCGTCCTGCGGCGGCTGGCTCATGCCGCCCTTGCGGGCGCCGACGATGGAGCAGTTGTTGCCGAGGCCGAACAGGAGCAGACGCTCGCCCGAGGGGGTCGTCGCGCTCGTCTCGATGTCGTCGCTCGTGTCATCCGGCGTGCCGTTGTCGTCGGAGGAGGTGGTGGTGTTGAGGGAGACGCCGAAGTAGTCGTACAGAGTCTTGCCGTTGCCGGTCTCGGGGTTGACGGTGAGCACGGGCTGACCGGCCGCCAGGGTCCGCGGGAACACCGGCGTGTCTTCGACGCGGAATCCTGGGCCGCTGGTGACGCCAGCGCCGGCGTACGGGCCGCGGTTGGCGTGGATCAGCAGCGGATTGTGGTCGTAGACGGTGGTCAGCCCCAGTTCCTTCAGTGCCTCCACATCGGAGGCGTTGAGGTAGTAGATGCCGACGCTGGCATTGGTGCTGGTCGTGCCGATGCCAAGACCGGCGGGATGCAGGCCGTGGTTCTGCGTCTTCTGATCGTCGGTCAGGGCATCGTCGCCCAGGGCGTTGTAACCCTTCATGCCGCGGTAGACGCCCGGAGCCGTCATGTCATAGAGCATGGAGGCGTCGGTCAGGAAGCTGCCGGCGGCGCCGTTGGCCGTCTGGTAGTCCAGCAGCGAGTCGAGGCTGTTCAGGGCTCCCTTGTTGAGCAGGACGAAATTCTGGAGCGCTCGCATCGTGGCAGCCTGGTTGGCGATGGAGACTTTCTGCTGAGCGTCTCTTTCGGCGTTGCCGAACAGCGTGAAGGCAATAGTCCCGAGCGCGGCCAGAATGGCAACGACCAGCAGCAGTTCGGCCAGCGTGAATGCTGTGTGTGTGCGACGTGTCATGACTTGGTCCTCCAAAGGCGTCTGCTCGTCCTGAGATCGTGGTGCTGCAACTGAACCATCCGGTTACTGGCCCCCCTCATTGAACATCTCCTTGAGAATCTCGCGGGGCTTGTCACCGCCGTAGCGTTCCGGTTTCTCGGTGAGCGTGTGCTGCCGTGCGGTTCGAGCCGCCAGGGCTGCTTTCTCAGGCAACTGGGCGTATTGCTCGACGAAGCGCCAATCGCCCTGCTGTTCGGCGGCGGCGAGCAGTTGGCGTGCCTCGGCGGCGGCCCGGTCGGTCTGGCCGCGGATGCACCGCAGGACCAGATCAAGGGCCTCCCTCCGCAGGAGCCGCGATGCCGCTCCGTGCTGATGCGGGTCGATGCGGACCTGATCGACGAGGCCGCGGGCCTTGTCGGTGGCGCCGCTGCGAATCAGTTCCGTGGCGGCATTCAGGGCCAGGTCGGCTTGTTCGACGGGCGCCAGGGCGTCGCCGCCCCAGTCCAGGCCGTGAAGGAAGACGGCTGCGGCCTGTTCGTGGCGGCCCTGGAGGGCGAGGACGCACCCGAGTTGCCCGGCCGCGGCGGCGCGGTTCACGGCGGACAAGCCGTCGGTCTGCTCGACGGCGGCCATGGCGTGGTGCAGGGCGATGTCGTTTTGCCCCAGGGCCATGTGGGCGGCAGACAGAACACGGCGGACCTCGTTCTGCGCCGCCGGATCGGCGGCAGCATCGGCCTGTGCCTGCCACTGGCCGGCGTAGCGTAAGGCCAGTTCGGGCATCCCCGTTTCGAGACACCCGTGGGCAAGGTAACCGCACCACTGGATTGCCGCGCGGCCGGAGACCACCGCATTGCCGACGGGAAGCAGGGACTCCAGGTCCGCGGCCAGTCGCACGGCATGGACGTCGCGTGCTTCGGCCACCAGTTGCCCGACCAGTTCGGTGCGTTGAGCGTCGGAGGGAGCCTGCCGATAGGCCTGGATGAGTCTGAGGGCTTGGCGGCGAGCGGCCGTCAGCCGCGTGGAGGCAGGGGCGGGCGCCTGTTGGGTCACAGCGTCGGTAGCCTCGGCAAGACAACGGGCCCGGGCAGCCAGCAGGGCCTCCTCGTCCGCCCAGAGAGGCACAGTGTTTGCCTCAGCTTGGGATAGCATTGCAGCCGCTTCCTGCGGCAGACGGTCGTAGATCAGCGTCCGGGCAGTGGTGAGGGTGTCAAGAAGCTCCCTGGCGGCATTCGGCCCGCGGCGATAGGCGGCCAGGGCATCGACAAGGGCGGTCTCGCCGAAGGCTTCCTGCCATGACTGGGCGACGACCTCGGCGGCAGCGGGGCGCGCGGATGCGATCGCTCGCTCGAAGGCTCGCATGGCGGCCTCGGGCGATTCGGCCACAAGCCGGCGACGGCACGCCGCCTGTTCGTGCGACGACCAGCGTCCCAGCCGCTCCGCCAGGCGATTGGCGGCGGCGTCCAGCGACGCCTCCCACGGGTCGGCCGACACGTGGGAAACGGACGGACCCTGGGCGGCATGGCGCAGGCGCGCATCGCGATTCGCGCCGTGGTCGCAGCCGGCGGCCGTCAGTGCCAGTGCCAGCGTCAGGACGATTCCCTTGGCGACTCTCACGGCAGGCCTCCCGGCGTCACGGGGCGGAGCACGTCATCGAAGACATCGATCCGCGTGCGGGTCTTCTCGCCGACGGAGGTGTAGGGCATGGCCTTGTCGCCGCGCTCGAGGAACGGGTGCGACGACAGTGCCAGCAACCGTTCGCGGCTGGGGCCGGCTGCCTCGTCCGGGGCCATCATCACGTAGGGCGTGATGAGCAGCACGCGCTCGGTCTTGATCTGCTGCTGGACTTTCTGCCGGAACAGGAGACCGACGCCCGGCAGGTCGCCGATGACGGGCACCTTGTTCTCGGCCTGGGACTGAGTGGTCTGGATGAGGCCGCCGAGGGCGATGGTCATGCGGTCGCGTGCCACGACAACGGCGTCGATGTCGGTGTTGAAGGTCGTGTCCACCGTCAGCGGCGCGCCGCCCATGGGATTCGGCAGGGTGGCTCCGTTGGTGGTCAGGCTCGAGATGGACTGGCCGATGCGGAGCGATACGGTGCGGTCGGCGTTGATCCGCGGGGTGATCTCGAGCGACGAGCCGACGTCCACCATCTCGACCTCGGGGACGAGAATCTGGGTCGTGATGCCGTTCTCGGCCGTGACGGTGTCGAGGGAATAGGTTCGCAGCATCGGCCGCTTTTCGCCGACGAAGATGTTGGAGACTTCGTTGTTGGCGCACATCAGCAGCGGCGCGCCGATGGACTGCACGCGGTTCTGGCTTTCGAGCAGTTGCAGGCGCAACTGGATGTACGAGTTCATGAACTGGTACACGAAGGAGTTGCCGGCGGCGGAAACGGAGCTGTTGACCGTGCCGATGATATTGCCGGCGACGGTGTCAGGCGTGGCGCCGGGCGTCAGGGGATTGAGGGGCTGGCCGTTGGCATTGCCGGAGGTGGGCTGGCCGAAGGCGGCGTTGAAGTCGAAGACCGAGTGGAATCCGTCGGCCAGGGTCACTTCGAGAATCTTTACCTCCAGGAGCACCTGCGACGTGGGGCGGTCCACGTCGGCGATCAGGGCGGCGATTTCGTCAATGGCCTCGCGGTCGGCCGTGCGGACGAGAATCATGTTGTTGGGACGGTTGACCGAGACGTAGATTCGCTGGGTCCGGTCCTGCCGGACAAGCTCCTGCTGGACCTTCGAGGCGGGCTCGGCGCCGGTGAGGCCCGACTGGGTATCCTTGCGACGCGCCTCCTCCAGAGCCCGCAACTCATCGGACGACCGGTCGGTCAACTGGGTGCGTCGGCCGCCGTAGAAGCCGGTGCCCTCGGTGCGGTAGAGCCCGCCGCCGTAGCGGTTGTCGGAGCGGGTCGAATCCCAGTTGTAGTAGGATCCCGAGCCGGACGCGTCGGAGGAGGTGCCGCTTTCGCTGAGCCTCTCGTCCGTGCCGAGGGACAACTCGACACGGTCCTCAAACAAGTCCTCGATCTGCCGGGCGACCAGCGTGGCGTTGGGGTACAGAAGCGTGAAGGTTCGCGTGAACACCTCGGGCCGCACGACGAGATCCTGAAGGTACTCGTCGCGCGTCATCAGGCGGGTGACATGGCGCTGCTCGTCGTAGCGGAACCAGAGGCCGCTGACGTGGCAGAGGGTCTCGACCGCAGTGGGCACGGATACGCCCTGAAGGAAGAGCGACACGCTCCGCTTGCCGGCCTCTTCGGTGCAGACGATGTTCTGGCCGGTCTCGCGTGACAAGGTCCACAGGGCGGACTGGAGGGTGACGTTCTTCAGGTTGAGAGCCCGGAGGGTCGGGCCCCGTGGACTGGTAGCCGGATCGACCTCGACGATAGCGACATGCTGGCGATCGTCGATGGGCACCTCAAAGGGGTTTCGCCCCGCGTCGCCGTTCTGCGTTGCCGCAACGCCCTGTGCGGCGGCATCCGGCGCGGCAGCCTCGGGCGTCGGCTGGGCGCGTGCCGGCACCCACGCCGCCAGCAGCGCGGCCACCGACACGATGGAGCAGATCTTGGAGCGGCTGAGCATGGAATCTCCTTGCGACCCCGCAGTCTGATCGCAAGAGGGGCAAATCGTGTGCCAGAATGGAGCTACGGTCACGCCGCCGCGGCCGGAAGCATCAGGTGGCAGTTTCGAAATAAGCTTTCAGTGAATACCGGGGCAATGGCGGCGGAGCGATGCACATTGTTTGTGCAGCCAGGGGCGTGCGGTGTGCAGAAAGCAGGCCGTCAAGGGCGAGGGGCTGCCAGTTGGCGGTAGATGTCGAGGGCGGCCGGGAACGGCGTCAGGGCCCGCTGGAAGATGCCGAGGGACCAGGCGATGGTGAGGCCGTAGTTGGTGATCGGGACGCCGGCCTCGCGACAGCGGAGGATTCGCGAGAGCATCTCGCGGCGGTTCCAGACGCACGCGGCACAGTGGACCACCAGTTTGTAGGAAGCCATGTCGGCCGGGAAGTCGTGGCCCTGGGTGTGGTCGATGTGGAGTTTGCCGCCGACGTATTGCGTGAGCCACCGCGGAATCTTGACGGTGCCGATGTCCTCGCCGATCGGGTGATGCGAGCAGGCCTCGGCGATCAGGACGCGGTCGCCGGGCTTGAGGGATTCGATGGCCATGGCGCCGCGGACGAACTCGTTGAGATCGCCCTTGAACCTCGCGAAGAGGATGGAAAAGGAGGTCATGGGAACAGCCTGCGGCGTGTCGCCGGCCACCTTGAGGAAGGCCTGACTGTCGGTCACGACAAGCGCCGGGGGACGATTGAGCCTGTCCAGGGCATCGCGCAGCTCGCGTTCCTTGACGACCATGCAGTAGGCGTCGTTGTCGAGCAGGTCGCGGATGGTCTGGACCTGGGGGACAATCAATCGGCCTTTGGGGGCCTCGAGGTCGATGGGAACGACGAGGACGGCCATGTCGCCGGGGGGGACGAGGTCGCCGATGATTGTGGGGGCGTTGACGAATTCCTCGGGCGCGGCACGGATGATGGCCTCGCGCAGATCGAGAACGCCATCGCCGCGACTGGCGACGGTCTCGACCATGGGCACCTTGGCCTCCTTGAGGCGTTGGACCACCTCGGGGCGCGGCGGGTGGAGATCGACCTTGTTGAAGACGGCGACGGCGGGCGTCTTGCGTCGGGTGAGTTCGTCGAGGATGGCGTCCTCGAACTGGCTCCAGTGCCCTGCCTCGGTGACGATGACGCCGAGGTCGGTTCGGTCGAAGACCTGTCGGGTTCGCTCGACGCGCATCTGGCCGAGGGCGCCGACGTCGTCGATGCCGGCCGTGTCGATGAAGAGGACGGGGCCCACCGGGAGCAGCTCCATGGGCTTCTCCACCGGATCGGTGGTGGTCCCGGCGACGTCCGAGACAATGGAGACAGCCTGCCGCGTCATGGCGTTCAGCAGGGAGGACTTGCCGACATTGCGGCGTCCGAAGA
>Ga0123329_1001437_pt1 | contig 22662 bp, 19 predicted proteins | sample BioC12SIPDNA_FD_89703 | JGI IMG/M metagenome (GOLD analysis project Ga0123329, IMG submission 89703) | Anaerobic biogas reactor microbial communites from Washington, USA - Biogas_R1_B C12 SIP DNA | ecosystem: Engineered > Bioreactor > Anaerobic > Unclassified | place: Washington, USA | collected...
CCGGTAAAAATGCACCATCACCGTGGTGAAGTCGTTGGGGCGCAGCTGCTGCCCGGCAAACTCCCAGATCCCTTCGAGATTGGGGGCGCTGCCGGTGGGCTCCTGCTTGCTGCCGATATCCTGATGCATCGCTCAACTCCTGTACATTATTCGAGTTAGTATAGCCAGTTGGCTGTAGATTACTATAACGCCGTTGTGGAAGCCTCTCCACGGCTCTGTATAATGGCCGCTTTGAGTGCCAGCCGGAGGACGTTATGTGCGCAGAGAAACGAGCCGAACAGCCGGGGATTGTCGTCGCCTTCCAGGGTGAGCCGGGCGCCTATTCACAGCAGGCGGTGCGCCAGCATTTCGGCCCTGAGACCGGCACCCTGCCCTGCCGCTCTTTTACGGCCATCTTCGACGCCATTCATGAAGGCCGGGCCAATTACGGCATGCTGCCGGTGGAAAACAGCTTGGCAGGCACCGTCATCCCCGCCTACGACCGGCTCCTCGACCACGACCTGCGCATCCAGGCCGAGGTGGTGGTGCGCATCGAGCACTGCCTGCTCGCGCCGCCGGGCATCGCGCTCGGCGACGTGCGGCGCGCTCTCTCCCACCCGCAGGCGCTGGCCCAATGCGAGCAAAGCCTGCGCCGGCTGGGCATCGAACCGGTAGACCATTACGACACGGCCGGCGCCGCTCGCGACCTCGCCGCCAACCCCCGGCCGGATACCGCCGCTATCGCCAGCGCCCTCGCCGCCGAGATCTACGGTCTGGAGGTTCTGGTGCCCAATCTGGAAGATCAGCTGCTCAACTTCACCCGCTTCTTCGTGCTCGGCGCCGAGGAGCCGGAGCGCCGCGACCCCAGCAAGACCTCCATCGTCTTCGCCACGCGCCACGTGCCGGGCGCGCTGCACGCCGTGATGCAAGAGCTGGCGCTGCGCGACATCAACATGACCAAGATCCAGTCCCGCCCCCGGCGCAATCGCCCCTGGCATTACCTCTTCTACGTCGATTTTGAGGGGCACGAAGACGAGGCGCACGTGCAGCAGGCGCTGCTGGGGATTCTGAAGCGCGCCTCCTTTCTCAAGGTGCTCGGCTCTTACCCCGCCGCTCCGCTGCCGGGCCAGCCGGAAGCCGCCGGGGAATAGTGGATGCGGGCCGTTTATGCAATTCTAACGAAAAGGCAGTCTGAACGCTGTCACATTTAGCTAATGACAGCGACGCGCGGCCTCTCTTAGACTTAGACTAATTAAAAAAGGGTGCTGCGGCGGCCCGTTTTCCGCCGCACGATCTTTCGTATGCTGCTTTCTAATCTGGTCGTCCTCGTACTTGGTGGCCTGTTCCTCATTCTTTTGCTTGAGGAACAGAACGCGCGCGGACGGCCGGTGATGTGCAGCGATTAGCCACCCGGTATCACCAGCACTTTTAGAGGGCTGTCCGCAGAGGACAGCCCTTTTTGTTTTCCGTGGAGGAAGAGGGTATGCGCTCAGATCGGCTGAAGAAGGGGTACGACCGGGCACCGGCGCGGGCCATGTTGAAGGCGGTAGGCTTCACCGACGAGGATTTGCGAAAGCCGCTCATCGGCGTCGCCAACACCTGGATCGAAATTGGTCCGTGTAACTTCCACCTGCGCCGGCTGGCGGCGCGCGTTAAGGAGGGCATCCGCGCGGCGGGCGGGACGCCGATGGAGTTCAACACCGTTTCCATCTCCGACGGCATCACCATGGGCACCGAGGGGATGAAGACTTCGCTGATCAGCCGCGAGGTCATCGCCGACTCCATCGAGCTGGTGGCGCGGGGCAACGAGTTCGACGCCGTCGTCGCCCTCTCCGGCTGCGATAAGACGATCCCCGGCACGATCATGGCCCTGGCCCGGCTGGATATTCCCGGCCTCATGCTCTACGGCGGCTCGATTGCGCCGGGCCGCTTCGAGGATCATGACGTGACGATCCAGGACGTTTTTGAAGCCGTCGGGGCCTACAAAGCAGGCCGCATGAGCGAGCAGGCATTCATGGCGCTGGAAGATTCGGCCTGCCCCGGCGCGGGCGCCTGCGGCGGGCAGTTCACCGCCAACACGATGGCGACCGCAGCCGAGTTCCTGGGCATCGCGCCGATGGGCAGCGGCAGCGTGCCCGCCGTGAGCGACGAGCGCGACGAGGTGGCCCGCGCCGCCGGCCGGCTCGCCGTCGATCTCCTGCAGCGCGGCGTCTCCGCCCGCCAGATCATCAGCCGCGAGGCGCTGGAAAACGCGATTGCCGCGGTGGCGGCGAGCGGCGGCTCGACCAACGCGGTGCTCCACCTGCTGGCGATTGCCCAGGAAGCGGGCGTGCCTCTCTCTATTGACGATTTCGACCGGATCAGCCGGCAGACGCCGCTGCTGGCAGACCTCAAACCCGGCGGTCGCTTTGTCGCCCACGACCTTTACCGCGCGGGCGGCATCCGCCTGCTGGCGCAGCGCCTCGTCGAAGGAGGCTACGTCCACGCGGACGCCGTCACGGTAACGGGGCGCACGCTGGGCGAAGAAGCGGCGGAAGCGCAGGAGACGGCCGGGCAGGAGGTCGTGCGCCCGCTGGATGCGCCGCTGCAGCCGAACGGCGGCCTGGTCATCCTCAAGGGCAACCTCGCTCCCGAAGGCTGCGTGGTCAAGATTGCCGGGCACCAGATGCGCCATTTCACCGGGCCGGCGCGGGTCTTCGACACAGAGGAAGCGGCCTTTGCCGCCGTGCAGGAGGGGCAGATCCGCCCCGGCGACGTGGTCGTCATTCGCTACGAGGGGCCGCGCGGCGGGCCGGGCATGCGCGAGATGCTGGGCGTGACGGCGGCGCTGATGGGCGCGGGGCTGGGCGATTCGGTGGCGCTGCTGACCGACGGCCGTTTTTCCGGCGCCACACACGGGCTGATGGCCGGACACGTCGCGCCGGAGGCAGCCTGCGGCGGGCCGATTGCCGCCCTGCGCGACGGCGACCGGATCACGTTCGACGTGGAGGGCCGGCGGCTCGACGTGGCTCTGTCGCCGGCCGAGCTGCAAGAGCGGTTGAGCGGCTGGCGGGCGCCGGAGCCGCGCTACCGGCGGGGCGTGATGGCCAAGTATGCGCGTCTCGTCGGCTCGGCTGCCGAAGGCGCGGTGGCAGGTTGACAGACCAGAAGGAGGTCAGGATGAAGAAGAGTGGAGCCGAAATCATGTGGGAGTGTCTGGTGCGGGAAGGCGTGGAAGTCGTCTTCGGCTATCCCGGCGGCGCGATCATGCCGGCCTACGATGCCATGCTCGACTATCCCATCCACCACGTGTTGGTGCGCCACGAGCAGAGCGCGGCGCACGCGGCCGACGGCTACGCCCGCGTCACGGGCAAAGTGGGCGTCGCCATCGCTACGTCGGGGCCGGGCGCTACAAACCTCGTCACGGGCATTGCCACGGCGATGATGGATAGCTCGCCCATCGTCTGCATCACCGGGCAGGTTGCCGCCCACCTCATCGGCGGCGACGCGTTCCAGGAGACGGACGTGACCGGCATCACCCTGCCGATCACCAAGCACAACTTCCTGGTGACCAGCGCAGACGAGATCGCCGAGACGGTGCGCGAGGCCTTCTACATCGCCCGCAGCGGCCGGCCCGGCCCGGTGCTCATCGACATCTGCAAGAACGCGCAGGTGGAGGAGGTCGAATTTGACTACCCGGACGAACCGCAGCTTCCCGGCTACCAGCCCCCACGCCACGCTCCCATGGCCGAGCTGCAGCGCGCGGCGGCCCTCATCGCCGAAGCCGAGAGGCCGGTCATTCTCGCCGGGCACGGCGTGCTCAAATCGGGGGCCATGGACGAGCTGCGGGCGTTCGCCATGAAGACGCAGACGCCCGTGGCGATGACCCTGCTGGGCCTCGGCAGCCTGCCGGCCTCGCACCCCCTGAGCCTGGGCATGATGGGCATGCACGGCGAAGCCTACTGCAACAAAGCCATCCAGCAGGCTGACCTTCTGCTGGCCTTTGGCATGCGTTTCGACGACCGGGTGACGGGCAACCTGCGCACCTACGCCCCGCGCGCGCGCAAGATCCACGTCGAGATCGACCCGTCCGAGCTGCACAAGAACGTGCGCGCGGACGTGCCTCTGGTGGGCGATTTGAAGACGGTGCTGCAGGACCTGACGCCGCTGGTGGCGCCATCCGACCACGAGGAGTGGCTGGAGCAGGTCGCCGCCTGGAAGGCCGACTCTCAGGCGCGCGACATCCTCTCCTGGCCCGACGACGGGCTGCTCTACGCCTCGCACGTCATCCGCGACATCTGGCAGCGCACGGGCGGCGAGGCCATCGTCACCACCGACGTGGGCCAGCACCAGATGTGGGCCGCCCAGTATTACCAGCTGGAGCAGCCCTACCGCTTTGTCACCTCCGGCGGCGCGGGCACGATGGGCTTTGGGCTGCCCGCCGCCATCGGCGCCTGGTTTGCCTATCGCGACCGTCCGATCTGGGCCATCGTCGGCGACGGCGGCTTCCAGATGACGCAGGCCGAGCTGGCGACGGCGGTGCAGGAAGGGGCCAACGTGAAGATCGCCCTGATCAACAACGGCTTCCTGGGCATGGTCCGCCAGTGGCAGGAGTTCTTCTTCGAGAAGCGCTACTCCGGCGTGCACATGAGCGGCCCGGACTTCGTCAGGCTTGCGGCGGCGTATGGCATTCCCGCCCGGCGGATCACGAAGCGGGAAGAGGTGATGGACGCCGTTGGCTTTGCCGAGAGCGTCAGCGGCCCGGTGCTGCTGGAATTCGTGGTCGAGCAGGAAGAGGCGGTCTTCCCCATGGTGCCGGCCGGGGCCGACCTCGACGACATGATTCGCCGGCCGGTGAGGCGCCAGGCAAGCGCCGTCGCCGGGGACTGAAAGGAGGAGAGATGCGACAGACATTGATCGCCCTTGTGGAAAACAAACCCGGCGTGTTGAACCGGGTGGCGTCGCTCTTCCGGCGGCGCAACTTCAACATCGACTCGCTCAACGTAGGGCGGACCGAAGATCCGCGCTTCTCGCGGATGACCATCGTCGTGGATAGCCAGGATACGGAGGCCCGGCTGGTGGAGGCCAACCTCTACAAGCTGGTCAACGTCATCGACGTACAGGACGTGACCCGGCTGCCCACCGTCGTGCGCGAGCTGGCGCTGATCAAGGTCGAGGCGCCGCCCGAACGCCGCGCCGAGGTGCTCAGCCTGGCGGACATCTTTAAGGCCAAGATCGTGGACGTGGGGCCAGATTCGCTCATCCTGCAGATCGTCGCCGACGAGGAACGGGTGGATAGCCTGGTCGAACTGCTGCGCCCCTGCGGCATCCTCGAGCTGCTGCGCACGGGCCACGTGGCGATGACGCGCGGCCGGCGAGACGGCGTGCGGCACACGCCCGGCGCGGGCCGCAACGGCTACCACAAGACGGCCGGCGAGCCGTTGGCCGCGACGACGACGCAGGCGTAGGTCAGGTTTATTAACAAATGAAGAGGCATTTCCACGGCGCGCTGCTCCCGTAGAGCGATTTTTCCAAATCGCTCCCCTTCGCGGAGCGCGCGATTTGACAAAATCGCGCTACATCAATGCCTCGCATAAGGAAGGAGAACAGAATGGCTGTCATCTATTATGACCGGGACGTCGATCGTTCCCTGATTCGCAACAAAAAAGTGGCCGTCGTCGGCTATGGCTCGCAGGGGCACGCGCACGCGCGCAACCTGTACGACAGCGGCGTGGAGGTCGTCGTCGGCCTGCGTCCGGGTAGCCGCTCGCGCGCTCGCGCCGAAGCGGACGGACTGCGCGTGGAGAGCGTCGCCGACGCCGCGGCCTGGGCCGACACCATCATGCTCCTGGCGCCGGACACCGAGCAGCCGCGCATCTACGCCGAGGAGATCGCCCCCCACCTGCGCCCCGGCAAGACCCTCATGTTTGCCCACGGCTTCAACATTCGCTACGGCACGATTACCCCGCCGCAGGGCGTAGACGTGAGCATGGTCGCGCCCAAGGCGCCGGGCCACCGCGTGCGCGAGCTGTTTGCCGAAGGCGGGGGCACGCCCTGCCTGCTCGCCGTGCACCAGGACGCCAGCGGCAACGCGCAGGCCAATGCCCTGGCCTACGCCTGGGCCATCGGCGGCACGCGCGCGGGCGTCCTGGAGACGACCTTCGCCGAAGAGACGGAGACCGACCTCTTTGGCGAGCAGGCTGTCCTATGCGGCGGCGTCAGCGCGCTGGTCAGGGCTGCCTTCGAGACGCTGGTGGAGGCCGGCTACCAGCCGGAAGTGGCTTACTTCGAGTGCCTGCACGAGCTGAAGCTGATCGTCGATCTGATGTACCGGGGCGGGCTCAACTACATGCGCTACTCCGTCTCCGACACGGCCGAACACGGGGACTACGTTTCGGGGCAGCGCATCGTCTCCGAGGAGACCCGCTACGAGATGTCACAGGTTCTGAAGGAGATCCAGGACGGCAGCTACGCGCGCAACTGGATCGCCGAGAACGAAAAGGGCCGGCCCTGGTTCGAGGCCGAGCGGCAGCGCCAGCAGAGCCATCTCATCGAACAGGTCGGCGCATCGCTGCGCGAGATGATGCCCTTTGTCGATCCGGTGAGGGTGAAGCCGGGAGAGTGAGACAGGGGACCGGCAGGAGGTAGAGCTATGGGACAGGACAATTACGTTCGCATATTTGACACGACGCTGCGCGATGGGGAGCAGTCGCCCGGCGCGACGCTGACCTCCGGCGAGAAGCTGGAGATCGCCCACGCGCTGGCCCGGCTGGGGGTGGACATCATCGAGGCGGGCTTCCCCGCCGCCTCACCGGACGATCTGGAGGCAGTCAGGCAGATTGCCGTCGAGGTAGGCAACCGCAGCCCGCTTCCCGGCCGGGAGCCGCCGGTCATCTGCGGCCTGGCGCGGGCCACCAAGGGGGATATCGACAAGGCGTGGCAGGCGGTGCAGTACGCCGCGCGCCCGCGCATCCACACCTTCCTGGCAACGTCGCCCATCCACATGAAGTACAAGCTGCGTATGGACCCGGAGGCGGTCGTCGAGCAGGTGCGCGAGATGGTTGCCTACGCGCGGAGCTATTGCGACGACGTGGAGTTTTCGCCGGAGGACGCCGGGCGCAGCCATCCTGAATTCCTCTACCTGGTGCTCGGCGAGGCGATCAAAGCCGGCGCGACGACGCTGAACATTCCGGACACGGTCGGCTACACGATGACCGACGAATTCCGGACACTGACCGCCGGCATCAAGGCCCATACACCGGGCATCGAAAACGTCGTGCTCTCGGTGCATTGCCACGACGACCTGGGGCTGGCGACGGCGAACACGCTTGCCGGCGTCCAGGCCGGGGCGCGGCAGGTCGAGGTGACGATTAACGGCATCGGCGAGCGGGCCGGCAACACCTCGCTGGAAGAGGTGGTCATGGGGCTGCACACGCGCCAGCCGTTCTTCGCGCTGGAAACGGGCATCGACACCACCGAAATTATGCGCGTGAGCCGGATGGTCTCGCACTATACCGGCATGGCGGTGCAGCCGAACAAGGCGATCGTCGGGGCCAACGCCTTCGCGCACGAGGCCGGCATCCACCAGGACGGCATGCTCAAGCACGAATCAACCTACGAGATCATGCGCCCGGAGACAGTTGGATGGCAGCAATCGGCGCTGGTGCTGGGCAAACACTCAGGCCGCCACGCGCTGCGCGTGCGCCTCGCCGAGCTGGGCTACGAGGTCGAGCCGGGCGAGATGGATCGCATCTTCGCCCGCTTCAAGGAGGTGGCCGACAAGAAGAAGACGATCAGCGACGCCGACTTGCAGGCGTTGATGGTGGACGAACGCTACCAGCCGCGTGAGATTTACCGGCTGGACGGGCTGCAGGTCGCCTGCGGCACGATGGGCATGCCTACGGCGACGGTGCGCCTGATCGGCCCAGACGGCAGCGAGCATGTGACGGCGGCGGTCGGCACCGGGCCGGTGGACGCGACCTACAAGGCCATCGACGCCATCGTGCAGATGCCGGCGACGCTGCTGGAGTTCGCCGTGCGCTCTGTGACCAAAGGGATCGACGCAATCGGCGAGGTCTCCGTGCGGCTGGAGGCGAACAACGGCAACCTGCAGACGCGCACCTCGCCCCAGAGCGGGCGCGAGCAGGCGCGCACCTTCGGCGGCTATGGGGCCGACACGGACATCATCGTCGCCAGCGCCCACGCTTACCTCGCCGCGCTGAACAAGATGCTCGTCGCCAGCGGGCGATACGATAGCGAGCCGTGGACGGTGGTCAGTGAACAGCTGACAGTTACCGACCACTGACCACTGACGACTGAAGATGACCACACCACGCACCCTTTTCGACAAAATCTGGGACGCCCACGTCGTGGCGCAGGAGGAGGGCGGGCCGGCGGTGCTCTACGTCGATCTGCACCTGATCCACGAAGTGACCTCGCCCCAGGCGTTCACGATGCTGCGCGAGCGCGGGCTGCCGGTGCGCCGCCCGGAGCGCACGGTGGCGACGATGGACCACGCCACGCCGACCGACCGGCCGGACCTGACCCTCGCCGATGCCGTCGCCGTGCGCCAGCTCCGGCAGCTTGCGGAGAACTGCGCCGAGTTTGGCATCCGTCTGTACGACATGGAGAGCGCCGAGCGGGGCATCGTGCACGTGCTTGGCCCGGAGCAGGGGCTGACCCAGCCGGGCATGACCATCGTCTGCGGCGACAGCCATACCTCGACGCACGGCGCCTTTGGCGCGCTGGCCTTTGGCATCGGCACCAGCGAGGTGGCCCACGTGCTTGCCAGCCAGTGCCTGCTACAGGCTCGCCCTAAGACGTTTCTCGTCAACTTTGAAGGCGAGCTGCAGCCGGGCGTCACGGCAAAGGACATGATTCTGGCCCTGATTGCGCGCATCGGCGTGGGCGGCGGCAAAGGGCACGTCTTCGAGTATGCCGGGTCCGCCGTGCGCGCCCTCTCCATGGAAGAGCGCATGACGCTCTGCAATATGTCCATAGAGGCGGGCGCGCGGGCCGGCCTGATTGCCCCCGACGAGACGACGTTTTCCTACATGAAAGGGCGGCCCTTCGCGCCACAGGGGGCGGCCTGGGACGAGGCCGTCGCCCGCTGGCGCGCGCTGCCCAGCGACCCCGGCGCGGCGTATGACCGCACGGTGACCATTGACGTGAGCGAGTTGGCGCCGATGATCACCTACGGCACCAACCCCGGTATGGGGCTGCCCATCACCGGACGCATCCCCGACCCCTCTACTGTGACGGACGAGACGGCCCGCGCCTCGCTGGAAAAGGCGCTCGGCTACATGGATCTGCAGCCCGGCGCGGGGCTGCTCGGGCATGCCGTGGACGTGGTCTTTGTGGGTAGCTGCACCAACGGGCGGCTCTCCGACCTGCGCGCGGCCGCCAGCATCGTCGCCGGGCGCCGGGTCGCCGAAGGCGTGCGCATGCTCGTCGTACCGGGCTCGGAGACGGTGCGGCGGCAGGCCGAGGCCGAGGGGCTGGACCGCATCTTCAGGGAAGCGGGAGCCGAGTGGCGCTACGCCGGCTGCTCCATGTGCCTGGCGATGAACGGCGACCAGCTTGCGCCGGGCCAGTACGCCGTCAGCACAACCAACCGGAACTTCGAGGGCCGGCAGGGGCCGGGCGGGCGCACTTTTCTCGCCAGCCCGCTGACGGCGGCGGCTTCGGCAGTTATGGGTCACGTCGCCGATCCGCGCCCGCTGCTGGCCGGCGCCGGAGAGAGAGCATAATGGAAGCGTTTACCACCTTACAGGCGACGATGGCGCCGATGCTGCGCCACGACGTGGACACCGACCAGATTATCCCGGCGCGCTATCTGCGCGGAACGACACGCGCCGGCCTCGGCGAGGGGCTGTTTGCGGGCTGGCGCTATGGCGCGGACGGGACGCCGGACCCCGGCTTCGTGCTCAACCGGCCGGAATTTGCCGGGGCTCGAATCCTGGTCGTCGGAGAGAACTTCGGCTGCGGCTCCTCGCGCGAGCACGCACCCTGGGCGCTGCTCGACTACGGCTTCCGCGCCGTCGTCGGCATCAGCTTTGCCGACATCTTCCGCAACAACGCGCTGAAGAACGGGCTGCTGCCGGTCGTCGTCGCGCCGGAAGTCGCCGTGGCGCTGGCACAGTGGGCGGAAGAAAAGCCGGAGACGGCGATTACCATTGACCTGGCGACGCAGGCGCTCACCCTGCCAGATGGCGCGCGCGTGCAGTTCCCCATCGACGCCTTCAACAAGCGCTGCCTGCTGGAAGGTATGGACCAGCTCGGCTATCTGCTCTGGCACGAAGACGCCATCGCCCGCTACGAGCGCGACCGCGAAGCCATGAGGTAGGGCTATGGAAGCCAGAATCGTTCTCCTCGCGGGCGACGGCATCGGGCCGGAAGTCACCGAAGCGGCGATGGCTGTGCTGGCGGCTACCGGCGAAGCGTTCGGCCACGACTTTGCTGTCGAGCGCCGTCACATCGGCGGGAGCGCCATCGACGCCACGGGCCAGCCGCTGCCGCCAGAGACAGAAGCAGCCTGCCGCGAGGCGGACGCCGTCTTGCTCGGCGCAGTTGGCGGGCCGCAGTGGGACGGCGGGCCAGTGCGCCCGGAGCAGGGGCTGCTGGCGCTGCGCCGGGCGCTGGGCCTCTACGCCAACCTGCGGCCTGTGACCGTCTATCCTGTCCTGGCGCGCGCGTCGCCTCTGCGGCCGGAGCTGCTGGCGGACGTCGATCTCGTCGTCGTGCGCGAGCTGACCGGCGGCATTTACTTTGGCCGGCCCAGCGAGCGGCGCCGGGTAGACGACGAGTGGGAAGCCGTCGATACGATGGTCTACCGCGAGCACGAGGTCCGGCGTATCGCCACGCTGGCCTTCGAGCTGGCCCGCTCGCGGCGCGGGCAGGTCACGTCGGTAGATAAGGCTAACGTGCTGGAAAGCTCACGTCTGTGGCGAGAGATCGTCAATGAGGTGGCGACAGCGTACCCGGACGTGACCCTGGCGCACCAGTACGTGGATGCGGCGGCGATGCACCTGCTGCGCCGGCCGGCAGGCTTCGACGTGCTGCTGACGAGCAACCTCTTCGGGGACATCCTCTCCGACGAGGCCGCGATGCTCACCGGCTCGTTAGGCAACCTGCCCTCGGCCTCGCTGGGCAGCGGGAAAAACCGCTACGGCCGGCCGCGCGGCCTCTACGAGCCCATCCACGGCTCCGCGCCCGACATCGCGGGGAAGGACGCCGCCAACCCGGTCGGCGCGATCCTCTCGCTGGCCCTGCTCCTGCGCTACTCGCTGGGATTGACGGCCGAGGCAGAGGCCGTGGAGGAGGCTGTGGGCGCGGCGCTGGAGGACGGCTGGTGGACGGCCGATCTGCTGGCTGCCCAACCGACCCCGGCCGGGCGAGGCGGCCCGCGCCGGGAGGCGAAAGCCGTGGTCGTCGCCACCACGACAGAGATGACGGAGGCGATTGTCGCCGCTCTGTACGAGCGTGCGCCGGCCAATCAGGAGAAGTGACGATGAATATCAGGAATCAGATGAACGGTACGGGACATGGCCCGGGAAGCAATGGGCACGGGCCGGCGCTGGTCGTAAACAGAACGGCGCCGCGCCCGCTCTTTCAGTCGGACTGCATCTGGATCGACGGCGAGCTTCTGGCCCTGGAAGAGGCGGCGGCCCAACTGCTCAGCCCCACCCTGCACTATGGCGTGGGCCTGCTCGAAGAGATCCGCTGCTACGCTACGGAGCGCGGGCCGGGCCTCTTTCGCCTGGAGGCCCATCTGAAGCGCTTCCTTCAGGGGGTGAAGCTGCTCGGCGTGGCCGACTTTCGTTGGACGGAGGCCGACCTGCGGCGCGCCGTGGCGGCGACGGTGCAGGCCAACTCTTTCCAGTCCTGTGACGTCCGGCTCATGCTCACCTTTGACGACGGGCCTGCGGTGGATGGCTACGAGCCGCGGCTGGCAATCATCGCCCAGGAATGGCGCCTCCGGCCGGGCGACGCGCGCGGGCAGGCGGCGCGCCTGATGGTCTCTTCCTTCACGCCGACGCAGGCCGGCGCCGGGCCGATCGCGGGTCTCAACGGACAGCAGAACAGCGCCGTCCGGGCCAGGTCAGACGCCCGGCGGGCGGGCTGCGACGAGGCGGTCCTTCTGGACGCCGGGGGCTACGTGGCGGCCTGTACGGGCGGAACCCTCTTTGCGGTGCGCGACGGCGCGGTCTATACGGCGCCACGGCCCGGCGTGCCCCAGGGGATCAGCCGAGACACGGCCATCGTCCTCGCGGGCGATCTGGGATACGAGGTCGTGGAGGAACGCCTTTCTCGCGACGAGCTGTATGTAGCCGACGAGCTATTTCTGTGCGGTACGGCTGCAGCGGTCGTTCCCGTGCGCGCGATTGACTTCCGGCCGGTCGGCGACGGGCAGGCGGGGCCGGTCAGCGCCGCTATCCGCTCGCTCTACTTCGAGACGGTATATGGCCGGGGAGCCCGTTCGGCAGGCTGGGTGGAATACGTCATGATGGAACCGCTGTTTTAGGCTACGGCACCAGGGGCAGGTATTGACGCAGGGTGAGGTTGACCGGCTCGCCCGACAGCGTGTAGCTATCGATGACGATGCCTTCGCGCGTTACGAACTCGAACGTAATCTCCTCCGGGCAGGCCAGCACGTCCAAAGCGCCGTGGTCGTCGTTGAAGCGGACCCGGCTACCGCGGAGCGGCGTATCGGCGAATCTGTCGAGAGCCCGGCCACCGGCGCCGTTGACCAGGTAGAGGAGGTTACCGACGAGCAGGCGCTCGTATAAGTGATCGTGGCCGGCAAGCACTGCGTCGGCGCCCCACGCTTTGTAGGGCCACTGCATCGTTTCGACGGAGCCGCGCCGGCTAGACGTGTACGGCGGATGGTGCATGTAGACGATCTGCCAGGGCGCAGTCGAGGCAAGCATCCGCTCCCTGATCCACTCCGCCTGAACGGAGTCGGCCGTGCGGTCATCGGGCTCCCGGCGGTCGCTATCGACGGCGAAGAAGTGGACCGGCCCCCAGACAAAGTCGTAGTAGCGCTCGTTGTGGGGGAGCGTGAAGTAGTCGATGTACGGCTGTGCGTCCGTGGCCTGCCAGTCGTGGTTACCAAGAGAAGGGAAGAAGCGGTTGGTATCGGCCCCTTCGCCATAGGTGCCCAGGTAGGGGGAGATGAACTCGTGGTAGTACTGGCCGATGTTCTCGTCAATTGTCTCCGCCGCGCCGCTGGGATAGTTGTTGTCGCCGGTGGTGATGATGAACTCCGGATTCCAGCTCTTGACGAGGGCGGCAACGTCCGCCTCTGGCTGCCCTGCGTCCCCATAATCTCCGATGACGGCAAAGCGCGTGCACTGTGCTTGCGCTGCTGCTTCCCCTGCTGCACCGGGCATCTTGCCGGCAGTGCCGATGTCCAGAGCAGCCATCAACAACAACGAGAGTAGAACGCCCAGGGCGGATACGGTGAGTCTCATTTGGCTTCCTCCTTACGATACAAAAGGAACCCATCGTCTACGTTGGCGATGGGCCGATGGGGGTGTTAATTGGGGGCGGTGATGCAGGTAACGGCGAGTATCAGGCGGCAGCGTGGGCGGGGATAGATTGCAGCAGCTCGTTACAGAACTGCTCGCAGTGGCGACAGGCCTCGGCGCAAATGCGGCAGTGCTCGTGCATCTCCGCATGGCGCCGGCACTCATCGCCGCAGACCTTGCAGGCCTGGGCGCAGGCCGTCAGCTGCGCGCCGATGAGAGACCAGTCGGGTTCGGTGCGCCGCGAGAGCAGCGCGCCGGTGGTTTCGCAGATGGCGGCGCAATCCAGGTTAAGCCGGATACAGCGCACCAACGACTCGACCATCTCTTCGCCGAGACAGGCGTCGGCGCATGTGGTGCAGGTCTGCGCACATTCGTAGAGAGCGGCGATTGTCTCTGCCAATCGTCGCTCATCGACCCCTATCGAACGCGGATGTGTCTGTAACATCTCCTGGATGTGTTTCATCTCGTTACCTCTACTTTTACTTCTAGCTGGAGTAGATACAGATTAGTTGGGAGCAAAGCGAGCCACAATGGGGGATAACCCGCATATCTGGCGGCAGAACGATCCGGCTGCCGTTTTTCCACCGGCCGCTGTTCCGGCATAATAGCGACTTCTCCCGGCAGCCTGTTGCTGCCGGAGAGGAGGACGAGATGGCCGGAAGGCCGGAGAAGCAATCTGCCCCCGAAGTTATCCTGCGCGAGGTGCAGGAAGCAGACCTGCCTGTTTTCTTTGCCCACCAGCAGGAGCCGGAAGCCCTCTATATGGCTGCGTTCACGTCGAAGGAGCCGGCGAATTGGGAAGCATTTTTGGCGCATTGGTCGCGCGTGCTGGCCGACGAGACAAATCTGACGAGGACCATCGTCGTCGATGGCCGGGTAGCCGGGCACATCGCCAGCTTTTTCGAGGAAGGCCGGCGCGAAGTGACCTACTGGCTGGGCAGCGAATACTGGGGCCGAGGGCTGGCGACACAGGCGCTGCGCGCTTTCCTGCACATTGAGCAAACGCGCCCTCTCCACGCCCGCGCTGCCAAAGACAACGTTGGCTCGCTGCGCGTGCTGGAGAAGTGCGGTTTCACCATCACCGGCGAGGATCGCGGCTTCGCCAACGCACGCGGGAGGGAAGTCGAGGAGTACATTCTGGAGCTGCGGAGGTGACTGATGACAGATAAGCTGGACGTTTACCTCGAAATCGGACCGAAACGGTCCTTTGCGGGCGCGCTGGACTGGCCCGGCTGGAACCGCGTTGGGCGCAGCGAGGAAGAGGCGCTGCAGGCCCTGGTGGACTATGGGCCACGTCTGGCTCTGGTTCTGGAAGGCACCGGCCTGGACTTCCAGCCGCCCGCCAGCTCGGATGAGCTGCGTGTTGTCGAACGGCTGGAGGGGACCAGAACCACCGACTTTGGCGCGCCAGACATGATGCCCACGCAGGATAACGAGATCCTGGATGGCGCCGATCTGGCGCGTTACGAGACGCTGCTCGGCGCCTACTGGCAGGCCTTCGAAGCGACTGCCGTCGGGGCCATCGGAAGAGAGCTGCGCAAAGGGCCGCGCGGCGGCGGGCGCGACGTGGAAGCGATTATCGATCACGTCCTCAGCGCCGAGGCCTCCTATCTGCGGCGGCTGGGCCAGAAAGTTGAGCTGGACGAAGGGGAGGATGCGAGCGCGCAGATTGCCCGCGTGCGGCAGGCCGAGCTGGATGCGCTCGCTGCCGGGGCACGCGGCGAGCTGCCAGAGCGCGGGCCGCGCGGCGGCAAGATGTGGCCCGCCCGCTATTTTGTGCGCCGCGCCGGCTGGCACGTACTCGACCATCTGTGGGAGATCGAGGATCGGCTGCTCTAGCAAGGCGCGGAGCCTGCAGAGCGGCGCCAGAGCCGGAACTCACACACAAATAGATGACGTTTATCAGTAGTCAGGCCGTTTGTAAGACGCTAAACTTCCGCTTATTATCTGTTGCGGGAGCCAGGCCTGAGCGTAAATAGCGCCGGGAGAGAGGTCAGCTTGGAAAATAGGGGAAGGAACCGGCAATTCTTGGCACGCCTCGTCGATGGGCTTGTTCCCGTAGTGGCCGTGCTGTTCGCCTTTCTGGTAGGCGCCATTATTCTCTGGTTGCAGGGCGTCAGCCCGGTGGAAGCGTATCGGCAGATGATCGTCGGTGCCTTTGGCACCAAGAATGGGCTGGCCGATACTCTCGTCAAGGCGATCCCGTTGATGCTGGTCGGGTTGGGAATCGCTATTGCCTTTCGCGGCGGCGTCATCAACATCGGCGCTGAGGGGCAGATGATCGTCGGCGCTCTGCTGACGACGTTCGTGGGTGTGCAGCTTGCCGAAGGCATCTCACCTGTCGTGGGCATCAGCGTCGCCATCCTTGCCGGCGCGCTGATGGGCGCCATCTGGGGGGCCATTCCGGGTTATCTGAAAGCCCGGCTCGGGGTCAACGAGATCCTGAGCACGATCATGATGAACCAGATCGCCATCCAGATCGGCTACTACCTGTTGCGCGGGCCGATGATCGACCCGGCCGAAGTCGCCGCGGGCACGAATATTCCCCAGTCGGCCCGCCTGGGGCGCGCTTTTGACGTGCCACGCTTCACCGACCTGGCCCGCTGGCTGGGGCTCGACCGCTCGGCTGCCGACCTGGGCCTTGACGGCTTCTTGGGCGAGATATACGCCGTGCTTGTGGAGCCGTCTCGGCTGCACAGCGGTCTCATTTTCGCCATCATCATGGCCGTCCTCGTCTACATCTTGCTCTGGCGCACGACGTTGGGCTACCGCATTCGCGCCGTCGGCCTGAGCCGTTCCGCTTCGGAGTACGCGGGCATCCCCGTGCGGCGCACGATCGTCCTCTCGATGACCTTCAGCGGGCTGTTTGCCGGGCTGGCAGGCGCCGTCGAGATCCTGGGCCTGCACCACCGCATGTTTGAGCCCGCTGCCGTCTCGGCCGGCTATGGCTTCACCGGCATCGTCGCCGCCCTCTTTGGCAAGCTGCATCCGCTGGGCATCATCCCGTCGTCCGTGCTCTTCGGCGGGCTGCTGGTCGGCGGCGACAAGATGCAGCGGGCGATGCAGATTCCCCAGGTGTTGATCACCGCCATTCTCGGCCTGGTCGTGCTCTTCGTCGTCAGCACCGATTACCTCGTCCGGCGGCGCGTTGCCCGGCGACTAGCGGCGCAGCGCAGCGCTGCCGAGCTGGCGTCGAAAGAAGAATTGGTCGGCAGCACGGTACAGGAGGCAGGTTCATGAGCGAGTTGACCGCCATTGGCGTCCTGCTGGGCATCATTCACCAGGGCATCCGTCTGGCGACGCCTTACCTGTACGCAGCCATCGGCGAGACGATTTCGCAGCGCGCGGGCGTCTTCAACCTCGGCGTGGAAGGAATCATGCTGATGGGGGCCTTCTCCGGCTTCTACGCCGTCTTCGAGACCGGCAATCTCCTGCTTGGCGTCCTCGCGGCAGCCGTCGTCGGCCTGCTGATGGGGCTGCTGATGAGCGTGGTCAGTATTACGTTCCACGCCGAGCAGGGCATCAGCGGCATCGGGTTATACATGTTTGGCCTTGGGGCGTCCAGTCTGCTGTTCAAGACGATGCTGGGCACGATTGAGCCGGTGCGAGGCTTTCCGGCGCTGCGATTCTGCCTGAGCGATGATTTTTGCCTGGCTAACATTTCCGTCATTGGCGACATCTTCTTCGGCTATACGGCCCTCACTTACGGCGCTTACCTGCTCGTGCCAATCGTCTGGTGGGTGTTGAACCGCACCACCTGGGGGCTGAAAATCCGCGCGGTGGGCCACAACCCTGAAGCAGCCGACTCGCTGGGCGTCAGCGTAACGGCGGTGCGCTATGCCTCGGTCATGATTGGCTCGATGCTGGCCGGTGTTGCCGGCGCATCGCTGTCGATCGGCCTGCTCAACGTCTTTCAGGAGGAGATGACCAACGGCATCGGCTTTATCGCCGTGGCGCTGGTCTATTTCGGTAGCTGGAAGCCCGTCGGCGTACTGGGCGGCGCTCTGCTCTTTGCCGGCGTTAGCGCTCTCCAGCTCTGGGTGCAGGTCATCAATCTGGAGATCCCCTCGGATCTCGCCGTGATGCTGCCCTATCTCCTGACGATCATTGCCCTGGCCCTGCCCTTCCGACGGTCGCTGCAGCCGGGAGCGTTGGGCAAACCGTTTTCCCGCGGGGAAGGATAGTGTGTGCTTGCTGCCAGGATGGCAGTAGAGCCGTTCAAACGAGCTGCCGGTGACTTGCCGGAGGCTCCTAGTGAGGAGAAGAGAATGAAAGACAGAATGTGGAAGATGTTACTCGTCCTGGCTCTGCTGGCGGCGCTGGTCGCCTGCGGCGGCAATAACGGCACGGTCAACGAGCCGGACACAGAGGTAGAAGAGCCGGCGAACGTGGTCGAGGAGCCGGTGGAAGAGGAAACGGCCGAGGAACCAGCAGCCGAGGAAGAACCGGCGGCGGAAGAGCCAACGGGCGAGATGCCGGAAATCGAGCCCGTGCGCATCGCTCTGGTCCTCGCCAGCACGGTCACAGACCTGGCCTGGAGCCAGTCCATCTATGACTCCATCATCAATTTACAGGAAATGTACGGCGAGGATACAGTCGAGCTGGCTTACACTGAGAACATGTTCAACGTGACCGACGCCGCCTCGGCGATCCGCGATTATGCCGACAGTGGGTACGACATCGTCATTGCCCACGGCGCCCAGTACGGGACGTCGCTCTTTGAGATCGCGCCCGATTACCCGGAGACGACCTTCGCCTGGGGCACCTCGACCAATACGGGCGAGGCCGAGGGCGTATCCAACGTCTTCGCCTATGAGCCGCGTGCCCAGGAAGGGGGCTACGTCAGCGGCGTGCTGGCAGCGCACCTGACTGAGTCCCGTATCATCGGGGTCGTCGGCCCGGTAGACGCCGGCGACGCCAAGCTGCACGTCGACGGCTTCGTCGCCGGGGTACACGCCGTGGATCCCGAAATCCAGGTCAATATCTCCTTCACCGGCAGCTTTGGCGACACGTCGCTGGCTGCAGAAGCGGCCAACACGCACGTCAGTGCCGGCGCCGACGTTCTGACCGGCTCTTCGCAGCAGGTTGTGGGAGCCGTCAACGTGGCCGCGGAGAACGGCGTGCCGTGGCTGGGGATCCAGTCTGACCAGAGCCCGCTGGGGCCGGATGTGGTGGTTGCCAGCGTGCTCTACGACTGGGTGCCGACCCTGCTGGACATGATTACCTCGCACCAGGGCGGCGAATACGGCGGTCGCGTGCTGCAGCTGACGCTGGCGAATGCCGGGCAGCGTATGATCTACGACGAGGGCCTGCCGGAAGAGGCTGTCGCCGCGGCCGAAGAGGCCAGACAGGGCATCATCGACGGCACGGTCGAAATTGTCGCCGAGCCGCGCAACTAACGCGCCTTAAGCTGTAATCGCATCTGGAGCGCTGCCTCTTGCCGAGGCGGCGCTCCAGACCTTGCCAGGACGAGCCACGCTTCAGGAAGCGCCGATGGATATCGTCATCCGCAACGGAGTCACCGACCAGGGCACGCCCTTCGAGGTGGGGGTGGAGGACGGCCTCATTGCGGCGCTGGCCGAAGGCGGCCTGCCGGCAGCGGCCCTCGAGCTGGACGCCCAGGGCGGCATCATCTCCCCTCCCTTCGTCGAAAGCCATTTCCATCTGGAGAACGCCTATCTATGGGCGGACGGCCTGATCAACCAGAGCGGCACGCTGGAGGAGGCCATCGCCATCTACGCCCGGATAAAACAGGAGCTGACGGCGGCTGACATCCGCGAGCGTACAGGCCGGGTAGTGCGCCGCGCGCTGGCCAACGGCACCTTCTGGCTGCGCAGCCACGTAGACATCGACCACATCTCCGGCCTGAAAATCCTGAAGGGGGTCGCCGCAGCCCGCGAGGCCCACCGCCAGCAGATGGAAATCCAGCTCGTCGCCTTTCCGCAGCTGGGGCTGGCCCGCAACCCGGAGGCCGCCGACCTGATGTGGCAGGCGATGGAGAACGGCGCCGACCTCGTCGGCGGAATGCCTCACGGCGAGCGGGATATGGACGACGCTGCCCGCCATATCGAGATCGCCTTCGCCGTCGCACGCCATTACGACGCCGACGTGGATATGCACATCGACGAGACGGACGACCCGGCCTGGAAGACGCTGGAGCTGCTGGCCGACCAGACGCTGGCCGACGGCCGGCAGGGGCGCGTGACGGCCGGCCATTGTTGCGCTATGTCGGCCTGGGACGATGCCGACGCCGAGCGGATCATCGGCAAAGTGCGCGATGCCGGCATCAACGTGGTCACCAACGCGCCGATTAACCTGATGCTGGAAGGGCGCGGGCACCACCATCCAAAACCCAGGGGCATTGCCCGCGTGAAGGAGCTGATGGCGGCCGGGGTCAACGTCGCCTGCGGTCAGGACGATATCCAGAATATGTTCTATCCTTTTGGCAAGATGGACCCGCTGGAAGTTGCCCTGATCACGGCGCACGCCGCCCACATGGGCGCGCCCGAAGAGATCCAGGCGGCCTTCGACATGCCGCGCGCCAACGCCGCCCGCCTCTGGCCTCTGCCCGATTACGGGCTGGCGGTCGGCGCTCCGGCGGATCTCGTCGTGCTGGACGCGCCGACGCCGGTTGCCGCCCTGCGCTGCCAGCCCGCCCGCCGCTACGTCATCCGGCGGGGCCGGCTGGTTGCCGAGACGAGAAGCGAAACAACGTGGCACGAGCCGTGGTAACGACGGTAGAAAGGACAGTGCATGATGGCTAGAGAAAGAAAACTATTACCGTCAGGTCTTCCGCGGATTGAATCGCTGGAGATGCGCGGTATTGTCAAGCGCTTTCCGGGCGTGCTGGCGAACGACCACGTGAACTTCGACGTCAGGGCCGGCGAGATCCACGCCCTGCTCGGCGAGAACGGCGCCGGCAAGAGCACCCTGATGAAGATCCTCTACGGGCTCTACCAACCCGACGCGGGGGAGATCTATCTCGACGGCGAGCGTATCGAGATCCATTCGCCGACAGACTCCATCAACCACGGCATTGGTATGATTCACCAGCATTTCATGCTCGTGGACAATATGACGGTCGCCGAGAACGTGGCCCTGGGACTGCGCTCCTCCCGCGAGCCGGCTCTCGATCTGGACGTGGTATCGGCGCGTATCGAAGAGCTTTCCGAGCGCTATCGCCTCAAGGTCGATCCACGGGCGATCATTTCCCGTCTGGCAGTCGGCCAGCGCCAGAGTGTGGAGATCATCAAGGCGCTCTATCGTGGCGCGGCGCTGCTGGTCCTCGACGAGCCTACGGCGGTCCTGACCCCGCAGGAAGTGGACGATATCTTCGTCATCTTCCGGCAGATGGCTACCGACGGGCACGCGCTCATCTTCATTTCCCACAAACTGCATGAGATCCTGGCCCTGACCGACCGTGTGACTGTCCTGCGCGACGGGCGCGCCATTGGCACCCGCCAGACGCGGGAGGTGAGCAAGCGCGATCTGGCGAACATGATGGTCGGCCGTGAGGTATCGCTCGAACGGCAACGCGTGCCGCGCCCGGCCGGCCCGGTGCGGCTGCGCGTGGAGAATGTCACCGCCGTCAACGAAGACGGCAAGCCGGTGTTGCGGAACATTAACCTGGAGCTGTGCAGCGGCGAGATCCTGGGCGTGGCCGGCGTCTCGGGCAACGGCCAGCGGCCGCTGGCGCGCGCCATCGCCGGACTGAGCCCGATTGTCGAGGGTCACATCTATCTGGACGGCAAAGACGTGACCGGCAGCTCGCCGGCCGAAATGTTTAACGCCGGCCTGGGCTATATTCCCGAAGAGCGCATGCACGACGGCGTGATCAAAGATTTTTCTGTGGCCGAAAACGCCATGCTCCAGGACCATAACCGCGCCCCGTTTAGCAACGGCTTTTTTCTCAACTTCAAAGCGGTGGCCGACCATGCTGACGAGTTGATCCGCAACTACAGGGTAAAGACGCCCAGCCGGGATACGCCCGTCAAGAGCCTGTCCGGCGGCAACATCCAGAAGCTGATCCTGGCCCGCGAGCTGGCGCGCCAGCCGCACCTTCTCATCGCCGCCCAGCCGACGCGCGGCGTGGACATTGGCGCTACCGAGTACATTCATAACCAGCTCCTCGGCCAGCGGGATGCCGGTCTGGCGACCCTGCTCATCTCCGAAGATCTGGACGAAATCAAGGCGCTGTCGGACCGGATTGTCGTGCTCTTCGGCGGTGAAATCATGGGCATCGTGCGTAATGAAGACGTGACCATCGAGGAGCTGGGGCTGATGATGGCCGGGGAGCGGCACGCCAGCGCCGATGTGGCGCCGGAAGCGGCACCCTCGTAAGGATGCATGGCTGCACCAGACGAGCGTTATCTCGACGCGCTCCACGACTTTCATCGGGCCCGGCAGCGCGGCTCGCTTGAACAGATCGTCGCGCAGCTTACCGGCCGGTCCGACCGGCTGCTCAGCTTTGCGGAGGTCAGCGAGCAGCTCCAGGTCGGCGAGGGGCAGGACGCCGGGCGGCAGGAAATACCCCTCGACGCGATTGTGGGCAGCGTCGGTCGTTATGCTGACTTCACGCGCACCTTCCTGCCCCGGCGGGAGGGCGGGCAGGAGCGCTGGGCGCGCGTGCGCGCCGCCTACGACCGCGTGGAGGACATCCCACCGATTTCGGTCTTTCAGGTGGGCGACGCCTACTTCGTGCTCGACGGCAACCACCGGGTCTCCGTCGCGCGCAGCCTGGGCGCCACACACATCGACGCCTACGTAACAGTCGTGGAGAGCCGCGTCCCGCTGTCGGCCGGGGCCGAGCAGGACGAGCTGATTTGCCAGGCGCAGTACGCGGCCTTTCTCGAAGAGACGGAGCTGGACAGATTGCGCCCGGAGGCTGATCTGACGGTGACGGCGCCGGGGCAGTATCGCGTGCTGAAAGCACAAATCGGCCGCTATCACGACTGGCTGCAGCGCGAGGCCGCGCCCGAACGCGGCCCGGGCGCCGGCGCCGTACCGTTTGAGGCGGCGGTCGCGGGCTGGTATGACGAGATCTACATGCCGGTCGTCGCCGTCATCCGCCGCCGGGGCATCCTGGACTACTTTCCTGGGCGCACGGAGACCGATCTCTACGTCTGGACCGTGGAACACCAGGCGGAGCTGGCCCGCGAGCTGGGCTGGGAAGTGA
>Ga0123329_1001443_pt1 | contig 22610 bp, 17 predicted proteins | sample BioC12SIPDNA_FD_89703 | JGI IMG/M metagenome (GOLD analysis project Ga0123329, IMG submission 89703) | Anaerobic biogas reactor microbial communites from Washington, USA - Biogas_R1_B C12 SIP DNA | ecosystem: Engineered > Bioreactor > Anaerobic > Unclassified | place: Washington, USA | collected...
GCGGGACTCGGCCGAGTCGGCGTCGGCCAGTCCGCAGGCGTTCCGGGCGAACTCGATCACGGCGCACTGCATCCCCAGGCAGATGCCGAAGTACGGGATCCCGTGCTCGCGGGCATGGCGCACGGCCCGGATCTTGCCCTCCATGCCCCGGACGCCGAAGCCGCCGGGCACCAGCACGCCGTGCACGCCGTCCAGGCAGGCCTCGGCCCCGCGGGCCTCCACGTCCTCCGATTCGACCCGTCGCACGTCCACGCGGGCCCGATGGGCGATCCCGCCATGCCGGAGCGCCTCGTAGACGGATTCGTAGGCGGACTGGCGGCTGATGTACTTGCCCACGACGGCGACCTCGACCGACGCCGCGGGCTCGTCGAGTGCCTTGAGCATGCGCCGCCACGCCTGCAGGTTGCTGCGGCCCGGCGGCAGGCCCAGCCTGTCGCAGATGAGCGCGTCCAGCCCCTGCTTCCTGAGCATCAGCGGGATCTGGTAGATGTTCGGCTTCGCGTCCAGTTCCTCGATGACGCACTCCGGCTCGACGTTGCAGAACAGCGCCACCTTCTCCCGGTGGTCCGGCTCCATGGGCACTTCGGTGCGGCAGACAAGCACGTCCGGGAAGATGCCGATCTGGCGCAGCGTGCCGACGCTGTGCTGCGTGGGCTTCGTCTTCAGCTCCTGGGCCGCGCGCACGTAGACGAGCAGCGTGAGGTGCACGTACAGCACGTTGCCGTGGCCGCACTCGTGCCCGAACTGCCGGATGGCTTCCAGGAATGCCAGCCCCTCGATGTCGCCCACGGTGCCCCCGATCTCACTGATGGCGACGTCGACGTCAGGGCCGTCGAGCCGACGGATGCGCGACTTGATCTCCGCCGTGACGTGGGGGATCGTCTGGACGGTCTTGCCGAGGAACTCGCCGCGTCGTTCCTTCCCGATCACGGCCTGGTAGACGCTTCCCGTGGTGACGTTGGAGTCGCGGTTCAGCGGTGCATCGGTGAAGCGCGTGTAATGGCCCAGGTCCAAATCCGTCTCGGCGCCGTCGTCGGTCACGTAGACCTCGCCGTGCTCGTAGGGGTTCATCGTGCCCGGGTCCACGTTCACGTAGGGGTCCAGCTTCTGGAGGCGGACGCGCAGGCCGCGTCGCTCCAGCAGGAGCCCGATGCTCGCGGCGTTCAGGCCCTTGCCGAGGGAGGAACAAACACCGCCGGTCACGAATATGTGCTTTGTCATTGCGCCCATCCGAATGCGGCCGGGGAACCGAATGGCGGGATTCTACGCAAGCGGCCCGCCCTGCGCAAGCACCGCGCAAGAGGGAATCACGGGACGAAAAGGCCCCTGGAGGCGAAGGCGGCGCCGCTGGTCACGTACACGCCGAGGCGGCGCAGTCCGGCGGCGTCGCCCGGCGTCGGTATGTGCGTCAGGTGCACGTCGCAGCCCCTGAGGTTCTTCAGTTGCTCGACGCAGACCTGCGCCACGTGGCTGGTGGCGGCGCTGATGCCCAGGGCGGTCAGCGTCTCCTCCACGTCCAGGCTGACGCTGGCCTGGCCCAGCACGTCGATCTTGAGCCGGCCGACGGCCTCCATCAGGGCCGGCGCCAGCAGGTGGATCTCGTCGGGCACGCGGGCGAGGTGCTTGACGGCGTTGAGCACCAGGCTGGAGGCTGCGTGCATGATGGGGGAGTTCTTGCCGGTCACGATCGCCCCGTCCTTCAGCTCGATGGCCGCGCCGCACCAGATGCCGGCATCGCCTTTTGCGGTCGCCTGGGCGTCGCGGGCCGCCTGCCGGGCCGGTTCGACGGTTGTGCGGTCTTCCGGACGCAGGCTCAGGGCCTGCATCAGGCGCCGGGTGCGTTCCACGGCGGGCTGGTCGACCAGCCCCATGACGTACTCGGCGGAGTAGCGGAAGTAGCGCCGGATGACCTCCTGGCGGGCGGCCTCGGCCACGACCGCGCCGTCCACGATGCCGCGGGACGCCATGTTGACGCCCATGTCCGTGGGGGAGCGGTAGAGGGGGTCGCCGCCGGTGATGCGTTCCAGGATGCTGCGCAGGACGGGGAACGCGTCGACGTCGCGGTTGTAGTTGACGGCGGTCTTTCCGTAGGCCTCCAGGTGGAACGGGTCGATCATGTTCACGTCGGCCAGTTCGGCCGTGGCCGCCTCGTAGGCCACGTTGACCGGGTGGTTCAGGGGCAGGTCCCAGATCGGGAACGTCTCGAACTTGGCGAATCCCGAGCGGATTCCGTGCAGATGGTCGTGATACATCTGGCTCAGGCAGGTGGCCAGCTTGCCGCTGCCGGGGCCGGGGCCGGTCACGACGATCAGCGGCCTGGAGGTGGAGATGTACTCGTTCGCCCCGTAACCTTCGGCGCTGACGATGCGGTCCACGTCGCTCGGATAGCCCCGGGTGGCGCCGTGCACGCAGACGGGCACGCCCGCGCGCTCGAGCCGGTTCCTGAAGACGCGCTCTCCCGGCTCGCCGGCGTAGCGCGTGATCACGACGGCGCGGAGTTCGATGGCGCGTTCCCGCAGTTCGTCGATCAACTTCATCGCGTCGGCGTCGTACGTGATGCCGAAGTCCGCCCGGATCTTGCGCCGTTCGATGGCGCCGGCGTGCACGCAGAGCAGGATCTCGGCCTTCTCGCGCAACTGCCCCAGCAGGCGCATCTTCACGTTCGGGTCGATGCCCGGCAGGACGCGCGAAGCGTGGTAGTCGAAGAGGAGCTTGCCGCCGAACTCCAGGTAGAGCTTGCGGTCGAATCGCTCCACCCGGCTCAGGATCGCGCGGGCCTGCTCCTCCAGGTACCGTTCGTTGTCGAATCCGATGGTCGCGTTCACGTTGTCCTCTCGATGCCGGCCTGCGACCACGCCGGGCGGACCGGTATGCCGCGGGCGGCCAGGAACGCCTTGATGTCCCCGATCGTGTGCGTGCCGAAGTGGACCATGGACGCGATCAGCGCCGCGTCGGCCCTGCCTTCCGTCAACACGCGGGCCAGGTGCGCGGGCTCGCCGGCCCCGCCGCTGGCGATGACGGGGATGTGCAGGGCGTCGCTGATCCGGCGCGTGATCTCGACGTCGTAGCCGGCCTTCGTGCCGTCGGCGTCGATGGAGTTCACACAGACCTCCCCGGCGCCCAGGTCCTGCACGCGGCGCGCCCACTCCAGTGCATCCAGCCCCGTGGGCGTGCGCGCGCCCTCGATGTAGACCTCGTAGCCGCTGGGGACGGAGGGGCCGACGCGCCTGACCTGCATGCCGACCACGATGCACTGGCTGCCGAAGCGCGCGGCGCCCTCGCCGATGAGCGCCGGGTTCCGAACGGCCGCCGTGTCGATGCTCACCTTGTCGGCTCCGGCCAGAAGGACGCGCCGCATGTCGTCGACCGACCGGAGGCCGCCCCCGACCGAGAACGGGATGGCGATCCGGCCGGCGACCTCCCGCACGACGTCGATCATGATGTCGGCATGGCTGGGCGAGGCGCCGATGTCGTAGAAGACCAGTTCGTCGACTCCGTGCTCGTAGTAGTCGCCGGCCATGGCCACGGGGTCGCCCACGTCCACGTTGCCCTGGAAGCGGACGCCCTTGGTCGTCTTGCCGTCCCGCACGTCCAGACAGACGATGATGCGCTTGCTGAGCATGTCAGGGATTCCAGTCCAGGAAGTTGTTCAGCAGCGCCATCCCCGCGCGCCCGCTCCGTTCCGGATGGAACTGGCAGGCCACGATGCCGTCGCGTGCCAGTGCGCTGACGAACGGCCGGCAGTAATCCGTCGTGCCGATGGCGGCCTCCGGGTCGGCGGGCTCGGGGGCGAAGCTGTGCACGAAGTAGAAGTGCGAGTCGTCGCCGATGCCGCGCCAGATCGGGTGCGGGCGCACCTGCCGGACGGTGTTCCATCCCATGTGCGGGATCTTGGCATCCGGCGGCACGTCCAGCCGGCGGGTTCGGCCCGCGATCAACCCCAGGCAGGCGGTGTCGTTCTCGGCGCTGTGATCCAGGATGATCTGGGCGCCGAGGCAGATGCCCAGCAGCGGGCGCCCGGTGCGGCAGTAGTCGTGCATCGCCTCGGCCAGGCCGAGCGACCGCACCGTGGCCATGGCCGCGCCGGCCGCGCCGACTCCCGGGAAGACCAGCCGCGATGCCGCCCGCACCTCGTCCGGGTCGCCGGTGACCCGCACGTCGCGCCCGAGCCGCTGCAGGGCCAGCCGGACGCTCGTGAGGTTGCCGGCGTCGTAGTCCACAATGGTGACCGTCTCCGTCATGTCTCTGTCCCCGAAGGCGGGCCTGCAATCCGACGCCAGCAGGGTAGCATAGTCGGGCCGGACTGGCAACGCGAGGCCGGGCGCCTTTCCGGCCGGCGGCGCCCGCGGTAGAATGGAGGGCCTGTATCGCACCTGGGCATTGACGGGCACGCCATGCGCATACTGGGCATCGAGACATCGTGCGACGAGACGGCGGCGGCCGTTGTGGAGGCCGGAACGCGCGTGTTGTCCAGCATCGTGGCGTCCCAGCAGGAGGTGCATGAGCAGTTCGGGGGCGTGGTTCCGGAGGTCGCCTGCCGTGCGCACGTGGAGGCCGTCCTGCCGGTCATACGCAGGGCCCTGGAGGTCGCCGCCGTCCCGATCGACCGGATCGACGCCGTGGCCGTGACCACCACGCCGGGACTCATCGGCGCGCTGCTGGTGGGCGTGACGGCGGCCAAGTCGCTCAGTTGGGCGCTGGACGTGCCCCTGGTGGCCGTGAACCACCTCCACGCGCATGCCTACGCCGCGTGGCTGTCGGACGAGCCGCCGGAACTCCCCGCCGTCACCCTGGTCGTGAGCGGGGGGCATACGAGCCTGTTCCGTACCGACGGCCCGATCGAGCACTCCCTGCTCGGGAGCACCGTGGACGACGCGGCGGGGGAGGCTTTCGACAAGGTGGCACACATCCTTGGGCTGGGCTATCCGGGCGGGCCGGCCATCGAGCGGGCGGCCGCCGGCGGCCGGCCCGACGCCGTGTCCTTTCCCCGGAGCATGCTGAGGTCCGGCAATGCCAACTTCAGCTTCAGCGGCCTGAAGACGGCCGTGCTCTACCACTGCGTCGGCCCCAACGCATCGCGGGAGGACATCGAGGGCGCCGTCTACGAGCCCTCGTTCGTGGCCGACGTGGCGGCGGCCTTCCAGGAGGCGGTGGTGGACGTGCTGGCGGCCAAGGCCTGCGCGGCGGCCCGGCAGGAGGGCGTGCGCACGCTGATCGTCGGCGGCGGGGTGGCGGCCAATGGGCGCCTGCGCGAGCGTCTGGCGGCCGAGGCGGACGCCCTGGGGCTGGCCCTGCGCCTTGCCCCCCGGCGGCTCTGCACCGATAATGCCGCCATGATCGCGGGCGTGGCCTGTCCGATGTTGCGGGCCGGTCGCACCGCCCCGTTGACGGTGGAAGCCGTTCCCTGAGAGGTATCGGACGATCGTGAGAGAGTCGGCCATCAGAAAGCTGCTGGGAGACGTCGCCGCCGGGACCCTGGGGCCGGACGAGGCCCTCGAGGCCATGCGTCGGCTGCCCTTTGAGGACATCGGCTTCGCCAAGATCGACCATCACCGGGCACTCCGGTGCGGGGTGCCGGAGGTCATCTTCTGCCGCAGCAAGGCGCCCGAGCAGGTGGCCGCCATCGCGGCGCGGCTGCGCGATGCCGGCAGCGACCTGCTGGCGACGCACGCCGGCGCCGAGCACTACGAGGCCGTGCGCCGGGTGTGGCCCGAGGCGCAGTACCGGCCCGTTGCCGGCTGCATCCTGGCTCGCCACGAGCCGGCGGTGCTCGAGGGCGACGTGCTCGTCGTGACCGGCGGCACCAGCGACCTGCCCGTTGCCGAAGAGGCCGCCACCACGGCCGAGGCGCTCGGCGCGCGCGCCCGCGTGATCGGCGACGTCGGAGTGGCCGGCCTGCACCGGCTCCTGGCATACCATGCGGACCTGCAGAGGGCGCGCGTGCTCGTCGTGGTCGCGGGCATGGAGGGCGCACTGGCCAGCGTCGTCGCCGGCCTGGTGGCGCGGCCGGTCATCGGCGTGCCCACCAGCGTCGGCTACGGGGCCAGCTTCGGCGGGGTGGCCCCGCTCCTGACCATGCTGAACAGTTGTGCGGCCGGGGTCGCCGTCGTCAACATCGACAACGGCTTCGGCGCCGGCTACATGGCCGCCTTGATCAACGCCCTGAGCGTCCGGAGCGAACCGGACGCCTGAGGGCCGGGAGGGGAAGGGCGTTGGCCGAGGACGTCTACAGGTTGCCCCGGATGCCGGGTCGGCGGCCCGACGCCCACAAGGGCCAGTTCGGGAGGGTGCTCATCGTGGCCGGTTCGCCGGGCATGACGGGCGCCGGCTGCATGGCGGCGATCGCCGCGCAACGGGCGGGTGCAGGGCTGGTCACGCTGGCGCTGCCGGCCGCTCTGAACTTCATCGCGGAGGTTAAGCTGACCAGCGCGATGTCCCGCCCGCTTCCGGACCCCGACGGGCCGATCCTGGGGCCCGATGCGGCCCGGTCCATCCTGCAGGGGGCGGAGGCGTTCGACGTGGCGGCGATCGGGCCGGGCGTGGGCCGGGCCGGCCCGACCGGCCAGGCCATGCGCACCCTGGCGGCGTCCCTGGCGCTGCCTGCGGTTGTCGACGCGGACGCGCTGAACGCGCTGGCCGAGGGGCCGGGCCGCGTCCTCCGGCACGCGCCCGCCGCGCGCCTGCTGACGCCGCATCCGGGGGAGATGGCCCGCCTTCTGGGCTGCGCGACCGCCGAGGTGCAGGCGGACCGCCGGGCGGCCGCCGTCGGCTTCGCCAGGGAGCACAGCGTGCTGGTGGCCCTGAAGGGGGCCGGCACCGTGGTGACCGACGGCGCCCGCGTTTACGTGAACCCCACCGGCAATCCCGGCATGGCCACCGGCGGCTCGGGCGACGTCCTGACCGGCATGGCGGCCGGCCTGCTGGCGCAGGGCATCGAGCCGTTCGAGGCGCTCCAGGTGGCCGTGTTCGTGCACGGCCTGGCCGGCGACCTGGCCGCACGGCGCCTGGGCGAGCTGTCCCTGATGGCCGAGGACCTGCTGGAGTGCCTTCCGCAGGCCTTCTGCCTCTACAGGGAGCACGGCCAGGGGATGGATGCCGATGCGGCCGCCTCGGCCGCGATGGCGCCGGGGCAGTAGGCGGGGCCGAATCGAGGCGCAGGCGCTCCCGGCGTCAGTGCACTGTGCCGCCCTGCGGGGAGGGCGAGGTCGGCGCGGCGGAGAGGCCGCGGGGGAAGCCGACGGCCGGGAGGCCCGTGCTCCAACTCGACTGAACCATGCGTGCGATCTCGCCTTCGGGGAACGGAACCCGCGCGATGTCCTCGTCCTCCCGGCTCTCCAGGTTCGTGCGCACCGTCTGGACGCCCGCGCGGACCTTGGCCGCCGTATCCCGGGTCGCGGACAGGCGCAGGACGCCGAACACGCCGCCCGCCAGCCACAGGCCGACCAGCAGGGTCATCAGTATCAGGCCCACGTATCTGCCCAGCATTGCGGTTCTCCGTCAGTCGAAGTCCAGCACGCGCAGGCCCACCTGGAGCGTTACGGTGTCGCCGTCGGCTCCGGTCACGCGCAGCGAGTGGATGAGCAGCAGGGGAGAGCGGCCGTCCGGCGTGGCCAGTGCGGCCAGGGCCGCTCCGGCAAACGGGAAGGACACGGATGCCTGGAGGTCGACGGGCCAGTACGCGTAGTCCACGGCATCATCGTCGCCCGGCTCCTGCCATCCCTCGCTGAAGGCCGCCTGCTCCGGGGCCGGCCGCACGGGGTCGCCCACGACGATCTGGTCCACGGCGCAGGAGCCCACCGGCGCCAGCAGCGACACCAGGACGTCGACGATGCAGGCCCGCTTCTCGATGCTCTTGAAGTCGGAGCGCGGAGGCACCTGCCGGGGGGCCTCCCAGGGGTAGACGGGGAGGAACTTCCTGGGATTCGGGCAGCGCGCCCGGGCGGCCAGCGCGGCCCGCAGATCGACGTACTTGAGCTTCACCGCCATGGCGTCGCCGGAGAGGCTGTCCAGGATGTTCCGTTCCAGCATGCGGTCGCGGCTCCGGTAGAAGCCGCGCGTCCGCTCGATCTCCTCCGCCAGGGCCGCCGTGAAACGCCGTTCGGCGTCGATCTGCGTCTGTGTCGGCAGCGCCGCGGTGCGCAGCCACCGGGCAAGCGACTCCTCCGCCTCGGCCAGCTCCCGCGAGCGGTCGCGCCAGTCCGCCATGGCCGGATAGAGCCCGAGGGCGGCGAACACGGGGATCCCGAGGCCGACGAGCCCGAGGACGGCGTTGAACAGGTATCTGCGGCGCCGTGCCGAACTGGTGTTGACGCCTCTCAAGGCCGGGATCCTCCGGGACTCAGCACGGGCAGTCCGGCGGGCGGCGTCTTCGGCACGGCGAAGCGTACGCCGAACTCCAGCGTCTCGTCGTCGAACGCGGTCGGCGCCACGGCCGAGAAGACGCACAGCCCCTCGCCGTCCTCCTCGGGAAACGGTTCGGCCAGAACGATGCGGGTTTCGGACGCGACCTCCTCCACCTCCTGCCACTGTCCTGCCGGGAGCACACGCACGAGGTCGCCCGGGGCGACCGTCGCGAACCAGGCGCCCTCGTCCAGTTCGACCGTCTTGCTGCCCTTGACGAACGTCCCCCGGGCCGACGCCTTTCGCAGCGAGGCCAGCCCCTGCAGGCGGGGCAGCAGCACGCGTACGAACGTGCTGTAGGCGTCGCGCGGGTTGCCGCGCCGCGGCATGCGGATGATGCCGTTCAGGCTCCCGACGAGCATCGGCGGGCCCTGGTCCTCGGTGGGTTCCGGCTCCGGCTCGGAGGCGACGTCGAGCATGGAATGATCGCGCCGCATGGCCGGGGCCGCCCCGGCCCGGGCCGCCTCCAGCTCCTTGAGCGCCGCCGTGTCGCGGCAGCGGTAGTCGGACAGCAGGAACGTGTGCTGCGACTCCCGCCCGGCCTGCGCGAGTGCGTCGACGATTTCCATGAGAATCTGCACCGACTGCGTGCGCCCGCGCGAGAGCGAGAGGAGGCGTCTCAGCTCCTTCTCCTCCGGCTCCCTGGCCATTGCCCGGGCCAGCTCCTGCTGGTTCTGCGTGGCGATCGTGGCCAGCATGCGGTAGTCGTCCAGCGGCTCGCGGATGGCGGCCGTTGCCATGCGGCTCAGGACGTAGAACGTCAGCATCACGCCCCAGAGCACCAGGGCGGCGGCCAGGAGGAGCCCCTTGGCGCGGGAGATGCGGCCAACCCGCACGCCCTTCTTGGGCAGGAAGGAGACCCCGACCGTATCCCGGTCGGCCGCGCAGAGCGCCGCGCCGATCGCGACGGCCAGCTCGTCCAGGTGGGCGCCGATGAACTGCGCGTCCGCGTCGGGCGAGACCACGATGTGCTTGAGTTCGTCGATGCCGCCGACGGGGTGGCGCAGGGCTTTGCCGAGCACCGTTCGAACGCCGGGCAGATGGCTCGTGCCGCCCACGACGAGGGCGGCGTCCAGCTCCGTCGGGCCCCCCATGCGCTCGATGTAGGTCATGTTGGCCTTGACGTTGCGCACCAGCTCGTGCAGGGTGGGGCGCATCGTGCCGGCAATCTGCGGGCCGATGCGCGAGCGCGCGATGTTCCGCTTGGCGCGCTCGGCGTCCTCATGCGACAGCTCGAACTCCTCCTGCAACTGCGCGGTGATGCGGTTGCCGCCCGTCAGCATGCTGCGGAGCCAGAAGCGGCCGTCGGACATCAGGAGCATGTTCGTGTTCTCGCCCCCGATGTCCAGGACGAGCGTGCGCCCCGTGTCTCCGCACTCCAGGCGGAGGAAGTCGACCAGGGCCAGGGGGGCCAGCGTGATGATGTCGACGTGCCCGATCTCCAACTGGGAGAAGAGGCCGACGTAGGTCTCGATCACGTTGCGTTTGACGGCCAGCAGCAGGCCGTGGCGCGTGGGTTCCCCGGGCCGTTCGTCGAACAGGAGGTAGTCCCACGCCACTTCGTCCAGGACGAACGGGATCTCGTTGGCGGCCTCATAGCGCACCATCTCGTCGATCTTCCGGCTGCCCACGCTGGGCAGGGTCAGGTCGCGGACGAAGGTGTTCTGGGCGGGGATGGCGACGCAGACGGGCGCCTTGTGCAGGGGATGCCGGTTGCGGAACTCGTGCAGCGCCCGCCACAGGCGGCCGTCGCGCGTCGGGTCCTGGGCGGGATCGGGAGGGGGGCCCTCCAGGGGCACCGAATCGGCCCGGATGATCTGGATGCCTTCGTCCGAAGCATCGATCAGAACACCCTTTACGGCCGACCGACCCAGGTCGAGTCCCCAAACCCGCTTCTTGAGCATATGGTTGACCCCTGGCCGGAACTTACCCGATTCCCAGCTTGCCGACTCCATGGTAGCAGAAGAGGGGGAGCGCTGCCAACGGCCGCGGCGGTTCCGGCGCTACGGAGGGCTGTCCGGGCCGGGGCCCGGAGCGGCGGGAACGCCCGGGGCGACTCGTGCGGCCTTCCGCAGGCTGTCCAGCGCCGCCCGGAGGGGCCCGGACTGCTCCGGCGCGGGCTCGCGGCCTCCGAAGCGCACCTGGTAGAACAGGTCGGTCACCAGGTCCAGGGCCGCGCGGGGCGACGGGCCGCCGCCGGCGGGCGGGCCGGCCAGTTGCGCGGCGGCCATCGGGACGAACTCCCGGGGGGTCAGATGCGGCGGGCGGCGGATCCCCTTGCGGTTCAGAATGACGACCATGTCCCGGTAGAACCACACGGGCGGCACCGCCGATCCTCCCGGCGTCCCGTGCCCCAACCGGGCCAGCGTCCAGCGGGCCGCCAGGTAGAACCCCATCCCGCCGACCGTCAGCAGGACGACCAGCGAGGCGACCTGCACCAGCCCGGAGCCCGGGAGTCCGGGCATCAGGGGCCCGACGATCCCGCCGGCTCGTTCCGCCAGGCTGGAGGTCACGGCGGACAGCTCTTCGAACACACGGCGCTGCTTGGCGCGGCTGAAGCCGAGGATGCTGCTCTCCCAGTGCCTGCGGATGCGACGGAAGATGCCCGTTGCGAGCGACTGGAGGCCGCTCAGAAGGCCGCCCACCGCGCCGGTCTCGGAGGCTTCCTCGTACAGGTCGGGCGTGTCGGGCGTGGGATCGAATTCCACCCAGCCGCGGTCCCGGAAGCAGACCTCGACCCAGGCGTGCGCGTGCTTGTCCCGGAAGACGTGTGCCTGCGAGGCCGGCTCGTAGTCGCCGCCCTTGAAGCCCGTCGCCAGGCGGGTGGGGATGCCCCAGACGCGCAGGATCAGGGCCATGGCCGTGGCGAACTGCTCGCAACTGCCCGCCCGCGTCTCGGTCAGGAATGCCTCGATCGGGTCCAGCGATCCGAAGGGGGGCAGGTCCAGCGTGTAGCGGAACCGCCCGGCGTCCTTCAGGTAGCGTTGCACGGCCAGCACCCGGTCGTAGTCCGTCTGCGCCGGGTAGGTGCGGAGCACATCGTCGGCGACCGCCTGAAGTGTCGGGCGGATCGAGGGAGGCAGTTGCCAGTAGATCCACGAGTTGGCATCGGGCGGCGGCGTGCCCACCCGGCGAAGGTCGGCGGCGGCGAACTGGGGAACCAGGGAGATGGCGTTGTAGGAGTCGCCCGGGCGCAGGGGCTCCCGGAGGGTGACCGTGTGTTCCGGCATGGCCAGGCGCTCGATTCCGCTCCCGCCCATGTCGGCCCACGTCAGGCGGTAGAGGGCGAACAGCACGTTCGACGGCCGTCCCTCCATCGCAACGCTCTGCAACACGCTGCGTCGCGCAACCGGCTTGCTGCGCAGGAGATACACGTCCTTCGAAATGAGTTCCCCGGTGGTGCCCCGGCCCGCCGAGAGCTGGGCGGGGGCCGACTCCGGCGGCGCAACGCTCGACCAGCGGCCGGCGTGATACCCGGCCAGGCTCTGTCCGCGCATGAGCATCCTGCGTGGGGTCGCCGCCGTCTCCCGTCCGTCCTCGAGCGCCCGGAACTGAACGCGCATCACCACCCGGTCGCTCTGGCCAACCGGGCCGACCTCTCGCAGCGAGACGTTCTCGGAGAACCCGACCATCTGCCGGGCGAACCGCCTGTGGTGGCTGCGCGACGGGAACAACCTGGGCAGCAGCACGAAGAAGACCGCCGTGCCGAGGAGCACGACGACGGCGGGCAGGAGCAGGGCGCTCGCCATGTGCCGCCCGGTCGCCCAGGTCCGCGCCCTGCGGTTCGCCTCGGTCTCCTGCGAGACGGGCGGGAACAGGGCCAGGACGGCCAGCCCCCACATCAGCGAGCCGGCGGCCAGGAGAAAGGCGGGGACGTACAGGAGTTCCTGGGCCCAGATGCTGGCGACCAGGATGACAAAGATGGCGGCGACGTGAATCAGGCGCAGGTCGCGGACCGTATGGGTGCCGTAGAGCTTGATCAACTGGACGAGGACAAGGAAGTGCGCGAGTCCGTAGCTCACGTCGACGCTCGTGTAGGCGGCCTGCATGAGCCCGAACGCCAGGGCTGCGATGGCCAGCAACTGGCCCGCCGCCGGCGGGAGCAGGGCCTTGCCCGCAGGCCCCACGAGCAGACCATGGCCGGCGCAGAGCACGACCGCGACGGCCGCGTAGCCCAGCGCGTGCTCGGCGACCCCGAGCAGGGCCGCCCCGCTCACGATGGTCGCGTAGGTGGTCAGGAGCAGCAGCCGGGTCTGGCGGAGTCCGGCCGGCTGCTTGCACGCGCTGTCAGAGGCGGAATAGCTCATCGAACTCCGATTGGCTGACGTCCACGATCAGGGATCCGGACGCATCGAGACCCGGCATGGCCCGGCCGACGGCGTTCGGAAGGGGGCCCGGCGTCACCACGCAGGCGCCGCCGGGGCGCATCCCGTCTCCGCCCAGGGCCGGCCCCAGATCGGCCGGGGTGTGCTCGGTCGTCATGCCGGCCAGCGCGAGCACCTCCAGGATGCCGTCCAGGTGGCCGCGGCCCGTGTCGTAGGGCAGGACGACCGGCTCGGGGCAGTAGGAGGCAAACGCGTAGAAGACGTTCCGGCGCGTCAGCAGGTCGGCCAGGGTGGCGACGAAGCTGACGGCCAGATCGAAGCGTTCCTGCCGGGCCCGCGTCCGTTCCGGCGACTCGGCGGGCGCGTGCGCGTCCAGGAGGATCAGCACGCTCTGGAACTGCTGCTGTTCGAACTCGCGGATGTAGAGCTTGTGCAGGCGCGCGCTCGTCGGCCAGTGGATCAGGCGGGGGTTGTCGCCCGGCTGGTATTCGCGCAGCCCCCGGTACTCCCCCTCGGAGTCCCGGCGCCGCAGGGGCACCGCCCACTCCGGCTCGCTGCCGCCGTAGTGGGACAGGACGTCCGTGTCGATGTGGCCGAGTCGGGGGAGCACGAGCACGTCGCGGTGGAGGTAGACCTCGCGTGTGGCCTCCAGAACGCCGAAGGGGAAGCTCGTGCGGATGGCGAGGGCGTGCAGCGGGTGCAGGCCGCGCCTCGGCAGGGTGTGCGGCAGGGGCACGCCCTCCGAGCGGCCGGGACGCAGCCGGCCGACGAGCCATCCGACCTCCTGGCCCTCCCCGACGGCGTTCAAGCCCAGCGAGAGGGCGAACGCGCTGAAGAACCGCTTGGCGTTCCGGAGGCGGATGCCGACGCGGAACGGCTCCCCGGCGAACACCCGTTCGGGCACGTCCCAGTCAACGCCCAGGTGGGCCAGCAGCAGCCAGGGCCAGGCGGCGGCGCAGACGGCGGCGGCCAGCAGGAACGCCGCCGTCAGGTAGAGCAGGTTGATGCCCCAGTGCAGCGACATGAAGGCGCAGACGACGGCGATGCCGCAGTAGAGGCCGCCCCAACTGGTCAGGCGCGCCCGGAAGCGCGTGTGGCTCAGGTAGCGGCCCTCCGGCCACATGGCCGAGAGGACCACCGCCAGGAACTGCCAGAAGAAGGCCAGGATCACCACCAGCAGGGCGGTGTCGTAGCTGCGCAGCAGCAGGGCCGGCGGGATGACGGCCACGGCGGCCAGCCACACGCTGAAGGCGATCGACCGGGCCGCCTCGACCAGTCGGCGCTTGCGGCTGCTGTCCGTTGGAGCCATGGTCTCGCACCTCGACGAAACCGCGCCGGCAGGCGCGCGCACCGTGCGCCGCCCGGGGCCGGGCGCCCTACAGCGTGACGGGCACCTGGCCGAGGATCTCCCGCACGATCCGTGCCGATTCCTCGAAGCTGCTGGCTCCCGCGCCTCGCGAGGCCCGCCGGAAGCGCATCCTGTGCGAGAGCACCGGCACGGCGAGTTCCTTGACGTCGTCGGGCGTCACGTAGTCGCGTCCCCGCACGATGGCCAGTGCCTGGGCGGCCCGGTAGAGGTGCACGCTGCCCCGGGGGCTGACGCCCGTGAGGACGCCCTCGTGCCGGCGCGTCGCCTCCACCAGGCGGATCACGTAGTCCAGGGCCTCGTCGCTGACGCGGATCCGGCGCACCAGCATCTGAAGCTCCAGCACCTGGGTGCCGCGCATGACGGGCTCCACGTCTTCGATCGGATGGCTGACTTTCTGGTCCCGGACGATGCGCTTGCTCTGCTCCGTGGTCGGGTAGCCGAGGTTCATGCGCAGGAAGAACCGGTCGAGCTGGGACTCGGGCAGCGGATAGGTGCCCTCGAACTCGAACGGGTTCTGCGTGGCCAGCACGCAGAAGGGCACCGGCAGGGGATGCCCCACGCCGTCGACCGTGATCTGGTACTCGTCCATGGCCTCCAGGAGGCAGCTCTGGGTCTTCGGGGTGGTGCGGTTGATCTCGTCGGCCAAGACGATGTTGGCGAACAGCGGGCCGCGCTTGAAGACGAAGCGCGACTGGCTCTCGTCGTAGATGTTCAGGCCCAGAAGGTCGGCCGGCAGCAGGTCGGGCGTGAACTGGATGCGGCGGAACTCGCAGTCCAGCGCGCGCGCGATCGTGTGCGCCAGGATCGTCTTGCCCACCCCGGGAACGTCCTCGATGATCAGGTGACCGCCGGCCAGCAGGGCGACGAGGGCCAGCTCCACGCGATCCCTCTTGCCCACGTAGACCTTCTCGATCTCGTCGATCAGCCGGCGCAGCAGTTCGGCGGGTGCCGCCATGTCGGGCAGCCGGTCAGGTTCACGCATGGTCGCTCCTCATCTCTGAGCTGCGAAGAACGCTTCCAAGCACCTCGGCGCGAGTCCCAGCGCTCATCGAGTATATGGCGGCCACGGGGACTGCGCAAGGAGCCGCGCGCGCGCCCGCCGCCGGCCAAGCGGCGGCGGGGAGGCGGCGGGGGGGGCCAAATGGCTTGATTTCGCGGCGCCCGAGGCCCGATAATGCTCCCGTGGCATGGTTCGAACACAGCGCGCGCGGCCGTCCCCTGTGTGTGCGCCGTTCGGCCGTGCATCCCGCCGCCGTCGGAGGCGTAGATGAAGATCGGGGTTACATACTACCCGGAACACTGGTCCGAGGATCGATGGCTCGAAGATGCTCGGTTGATGCGCAAAGCGGGCGTGGAGTTCGTCCGGCTGGGCGAGTACGCCTGGTGGAGGCTTGAACCGCGCCGGGCGCAGTTCGACTCTGCGTGGCTGGACAAGGCCATCGAGACAGTGTCCGGACAGGGCCTGAAGGTGATCTTCTGTACGCCGACGGCGGCGCCGCCCCCCTGGCTGTTCGTGCGCCACCCCAGCATACCGCCCCGCGACGCCGACGACACGCCCTGGTGCCGCGGCAGCCGCCGCCACGTGTGCCTGAACAACCGCCCGTACCGCCGCTACGTGCGCCGCATCATGCGCGACGTCGCCCGCGCCTTCGCCGCCAACCCCTCCATCTACGCATGGCAGGTCCACAGCGGCCTCGGCGCGCCCCCGGCCACCCGCTGCTACTGCGACGACTGCGAGCAAGCATTCCGCGAGTGGCTCAAACGCCGCTACGGCATCATCGACCGGGTCAACAGGCTCTGGGGCACCGGCACCTGGAGCCAGCACTTCAACGACTGGCACGAGATCCCCGCCCCCCGGCGCACGCCCGGAGGCCCCCATCCGTCCCTGGCGCTCGATTACGACCGTTTCGTCTCGGCGACCTGCCGCGACTTCGTGGCCGAGCAGCGCGAGCTGATCGAACAGTACACCGGCGACCAGAAGCCGATCATCACGACCGACCCGCCCCTGCTCGAGGCCGACCGCGTGGACGGGTTCGAGATGGCCGGGCAGTTGAACGTCGTGGGCCTCAGCAACGAGCCCGGCCCGGTCGGCGACCCCGCGCGCGTCGCCCTGGCGCTGGACCTCGCGCGCAGCGTGAAGGGCCGGCCCTTCTGGGTGCTGGGGCAGCAGACCGGGGCGGTCACCCGGGACGGGCAGTTGTCGGTGCCGCGCCCCGGGCAGCTCCGGCTCTGGTCCTTCCAGACCGCCGCGCACGGCGCCGAGATGGTCGTCTACGGCCCCTGGCACACGCTGGCCGTCGGACAGCAGATGCTCAACGACGGCCTGTGGACGCCCGAGGGGCCCCCCGGGCGGCGCTACGACGAAGTGGCCGCGACCGCTGCCGAGCTGGCCGCCACGGCGGACTGCTGGATGGGGCGGCCCCCCATGGCGCGGGCCGCCATGGTGCTGGACCTGGCGGCGTACTGGGCGCTCCAGGCCGGGCCGGCGCTGGGCGGCCTCGACTACATGGCGCAGTTCGAGCAACTGTACCGCCTGCTGCGCCGGCGCGGCATCGCCGTCGACCTGCTGGCGCCCGGCCAGAAGCCCGACGAGGGCCATTCGCTGCTCGTCGTGCCGATGCCCGTGATCCTGCGCGAGCAGGACGCCGCCGTCTGGCGCGCGTTCGCAGAGGCCGGCGGCACGGTGTTCGTCACCTCACCGGCCGGCCAGAGGACGGTCCACAACACCGTGGAGCCGACCTTGCCCAATCCGTGCGACGAGGCGGTCGGCTGCCGCGTTTCGGACTGGGACCTGCTGCCGCCCGGCCGGTCCAACTCGGTGGTCTTCCCGGAGGCCGTCCTGTCCGCCGGCCCCCTCTGCTGCATCCTGGATCCGGACGGCGCCGAACCCCTGGCGTCTTACGGCGGCGAGCACTACGCGGGCCGGCCGGCGTTCACGCGCGTGCGGCATGGCGAGGGCGCCCTGTACATGCTCGGCGCCGCCGGCGGGATCGACCTGCTGGAGCGCGCGCTGGGCGAGGCGCTCGGCGAGGCCCGCCTGGAGGCCCATCCCTGGGCGTCCGAGACGGTCGAGGTCGTGCCCTTGCGGGTCCGTGGGGGGGAGCCGCCCCTGACCTTTGTTCTGAACCACGGCGACGAACCCGCCGCGCTGCCGCTGCCCGAGGGGCAGAGGCGCCGCGACCTGATCACCGGCCACGAGCACACGTCCGATCTGTCCCTGCAGCCGTATGGCGTCGCACTGCTCCAGGGCTGAAACCCGCCGGCGCCGCCTTCCCCGGAGGTCGTCCCCAATGCCGGCAGGAGAGGAGTTCACCCGGCTCGTCGACGTGATGCACCGCCTGCGCAGCGGATGCCCGTGGGACCGCAGCCAGACCCACGCGTCCCTGCGCCCCTACCTGCTCGAGGAGACCTACGAGGTCCTCCACGCGCTCGACGACGAGCGCTTCGAGGAACTCTGCGAGGAACTCGGTGACCTGCTCCTGCAGGTCGTCTTCCACGCCGAACTGGCCGAGGAGGCGGGGCGGTTCGACATCGACGACGTCGTGCGCACGATCAACGAGAAGCTCATCCGCCGCCATCCCCACGTGTTCGCCGACAAGGAAGCCGCAACGCCCGCCGACGTCCTGCGCCGCTGGGAGAGCATCAAGCGCAACGAGGAAAGGAAGCCCTCGTCCCTCCACGGCATCCCCCCCGAGTTGCCCGCGCTCGTCAAGGCCGCCCGCACGCTGTCGAAGATCCGTCAGACCGGCATCGACCCGCTGCGCGGACGCGACGTGGCGGCCGACGCCCGCCGGAGCCTCGACGCGCTGGCGGACGCAGCCGAGCGGGGCGACGCCACGGCGGCCGGTGCCGCCGCCGCGGCCGCTGCGGCCGCCGGCATCCTGGTCCTCTGCGCCGCCGAGCTGGCCGGCCGGGTGCGCGTGAGCGCCGAGGACGCCCTTCGGGCGGCGCTCCGGCGGCTCTCGGACGCGTTCCGCGCCGAGGAGGCGCGCATCGAGGGTGAAGGCCGCGCCCTGGGCGACCTGGATCCGGACGAACGCGCCGGTCTGGAGGCCCGCCTGCTGGCCGCCTGCCGCCAGGAGCCCCGATGAACGCCATCCTGCTGGCCGCCGGCTACGGCACGCGCCTGTACCCGCTGACCGAGCACACGCCCAAGCCGCTCCTGCCGGTCGGCGGGCGTCCGATCCTCGACCGCCTGATCGACCGGCTCGACCGCGTGCCGGAGATCACCCGCCTGGTCCTCGTCAGCAACGAACGCTTCCGCACGCAGTTCCTCGACTGGGCCGCCGCCCCGGACCGCGCGCGCCCGGTCGAGGTCATCAGCGACGGCTCGACCGCGAACGAGAACCGCCTGGGTGCCGTCGCCGACATCCGGTTCGCCGTCGAACACTGCGGCCTCGACGGCGAGCCCGCCTACGTGATGGCCACCGACAACCTGCCGCGCTTCGACGTCAGCGACCTGCTCGGGCCGTGGCGCGCGCACGGCGTCAGCGCCGTCTTCGCCTGCCTTGTGCCCGACCCGCGCGAGCTGACCCGCATGGGCGTCGCCGAACTGGACGCCCACGGGCGGATCGTCAGCTTCGAGGAGAAGCCCGCCCGACCCCGGGGCCGGTTCCGCGTCCCGCCGTTCTACCTCTACACCGCCGAGGCCATCGACGCTCTGCCCGAGTTCCTCTCCGAAGGCGGCAATGCCGACGCGCCCGGCCACTACCTGGCCTGGTGGGTGCGCCGCGGCCCGGTCGAGGCCCTCCGCCGCGACGAGGGCACCTACGACGTCGGCACGCTGGAGAGCTACCGGGCCGTCTGCGCGGCCTTCGGCAGTCCCGGAGACGCGCCGCCCGGCGGCCGGCCCACCCCCGGGTAACCCCGGGCGTCCGGAATGGGTAGCCCCGGGCGTCCCCGCCCGGGGTGCACGGACGCACACGGACGCACACGGACGCACACGGACGGGCAGGCCCCCGGCTGTGCCCACGCCTCGCCCGATCTGCGCCGCACCGCCGGCGCGCGGTGTGCCACGCACTTGAAGGCCGTCCGGCCCTGTGCTACGATACGGTCCGCCGTGGTGAGCATAGCTCAATTGGTCAGAGCACCAGACTGTGGCTCTGGGGGTTACGGGTTCGACTCCCGTTGCTCACCCCACTCCCGCCCGCCTGCACACTGCGCGTGCGCCGTCTGAGCCTTCGCTGCAGGGGCACGTGTGTCCCGGCAGCGCGTGCACACGCCCCCCGGGCAGCGCGCCGCGGGGGCGCCGGCCCTCAGAGGAGGGCGGTGCTGAAGTAGCGTTCGGCCCGGTCGGGCAGGACGGTCGTGATGGTCCTGCCCTCCATGCGCTCGGCGAGCCGACGGGCGGCCCAGACGTTCGCCCCGGACGAGATGCCCACCAGCAGGCCGTGAGAGCGGCCGAGTTCGCGCGTCGTCTCGATGGCGTCGTCGTCGCTGACCTCGATGACCTCGTCGACCAGCGACACGTCGAGCACGGCCGGTATGAACCCGTCGCCGATGCCCTGGATCTGGTGCAGGCCCGGCTCGTGTCCGAGCAGGGCGGAGACGTTCCTCGGCTCGACGGCCACGAGGTGCACGTCGGGATTGTGCTCCTTGAGGAACGCGCCGACGCCCTGGAGCGTGCCGCCGCTGCCGACGCCGGCGACGAAGCAGTCGACGCGCCCGCCCATCTGACGCCAGAGTTCAGGGGCGGTCTGCTCGTAGTGGACGCGCGGGTTGTCGGGGTTCTCGAACTGCTGCGGGACGTAGACCCGGGGATCCTCGGCGGCCATCTGCCGCACCCGCTCGACGGCGCCGGCAATGCCCTCGCTGTCGGGTGTCAGCACGAGGTCGGCCCCCAGGGCGACAATCAGCTTCTTGCGCTCCTCGCTCATGCCGGCAGGCATGACGATGCGCACGGGATAGCCCTTCCGACGGCCGATGAGGGCCATGCCGATGCCGGTGTTGCCGGAGGTGGGCTCGACGATGATGCTCTCAGGCGTCAGCCTGTGATCGCGCTCGGCCCCCTCCAGCATGCCCAGGGCGACACGGTCCTTGATGCTGCCGCCCGGGTTCAGGAACTCCGCCTTGGCGAACACGCGTTCGCCGCGCAGTTGAAGCAGCGGCGTGTTCCCGATCAGGTCCAGTATGTTGTTCGTCAACACGAGATGGCCCCTCCGGCCCACGGGATGAGAAGCAGGAGAACCCGGCATTATACCCCGCCCGGACGGCGCGGTCGAAGTCCCGAGCGCCGCCCCGCAGTTGACAGCATGCCGGGCGCTCCCATACCATCGCGGGGGCCCGGGGGGAGTGCCGCCGGGCGTTTCCCTGGAACGATACCGGAGGACCCCTCATGGGGACGGACCGCGGGCAGGCCGAGCCTCGTCGCCTGGACTTCGTGCGCCAGATCGTGGCGGACGGGGTGGAGCAGGGCCGCTTCGGCGGCCGGGTGCATACCCGGTTTCCCCCCGAGCCGAACGGCTACGCCCACATCGGCCACGCGAAAGCGTGCTGGCTGAACTACAGCCTGGCGCGCGAGCACGGCGGCCTGTTCAACCTGCGCTTCGACGACACGAACCCACTGACCGAAGAGTCCCAGTACGTCGACGCCATCATCGAAGACCTGCGCTGGCTGGGCGCCGACTGGGGGGACCGGCTGTTCTTCGCGTCCGACTACTTCGAGCAGATGTACGAATACGCCGTGCAGCTCGTCCGGCAGGGCGATGCCTACGTATGCGACCTCACCGCCGACGAGGTGCGCGAATACCGCGGCACGCCCACGTCGCCCGGACGCGACAGCCCCTATCGCGGGCGTTCGGTGGAGGAGAACCTGGACCTGCTGGCGCGCATGAAGGCAGGGGAGTTCCCCGACGGCGCCCGCACCTTGCGCGCCAGGATCGACATGACGCATCCGAACCTGAACCTGCGCGACCCCGTCATGTACCGCATCCTGCACGCGACGCACTACCGCCGCGGGGACGCTTGGTGCATCTACCCGAGCTACGACTGGGCGCACGGGCTGGAGGACTCGATCGAGGGGGTCACCTACTCGATCTGCTCGAGCGAGTTCGAGAACCACCGTCCGCTCTACGACTGGTTCCTGGAGCGCCTGGGCGTGCACCATCCGCAGCAGATCGAATTCGCCCGCTTCAACGTCTCCGGCGCGATCACCAGCAAGCGCCGTCTCCTGCCGCTGATCCGGCAGGGGCTCGTGAGCGGGTGGGACGACCCCCGGCTGCTGACGATCCAGGGCCTGCGCCGGCGCGGCTACACGCCGGAAGCCCTGCACGACTTCCTGGAGCGGACGGGCATCTCCAAGACCCCGAGCACGGCCGACATGGCGCTCCTGGAGCACTGCCTGCGGGAGCACCTGAACAAGGTGGCCCCCCGCGTGATGGCAGTCCTGGACCCGCTGAAGGTCGTCCTCGTCAACTATCCGGAGGGGCGGACCGAGGAACTCGAGGCGGTGAACAACCCGGAAGACCCCGCCGCCGGCACGCGGCCGGTGCCGTTCTCGCGCGTCCTGTACGTCGAGCGCGAGGATTTCATGGAGGCCCCCCCGCGGAAGTTCTACCGTCTGGCCCCCGGCCGCGAGGTGCGCCTGCGCTACGCCTACTTCATCACCTGCGTCGACGTGGTCAAGGACCCGGATACGGGCGAGGTGGTCGAACTGCACTGCACGTATGACCCGGCCACTCGCGGCGGCGACGCCCCCGACGGGCGCAAGGTGAAGGCGACCTTGCATTGGGTCTCGGCCGCCGACGCGCTGGACGCCGAGGTGCGCCTGTACGACCGCCTGATCCTGGACGCGGAAACCTACGAAGAGGACGAGGAGCCGGACCCGGCCGCCCGGCTCAACCCGGACTCCCTGCAGGTCATCCAGAACGCGAAAGTCGAGCCCTCGCTGGCCGGCGCAGCGGCGGGCGCGCGCTACCAGTTCGAGCGCAGCGGCTACTTCTGCGTCGACCCCGATTCGACCGGGAAACGCCTCGTCTTCAACCGGACCGTCACGCTCCGCGACAAGTGGGCGCGCGTGCAGCAGCAGTCGACCTGACGCCCTACGGGGCGTCGGGGAAGAAGAGGCGCCTGGCAACCGCGGTCGTGGACTCCGCCAGCGCCGCGGCGCTTTCCCCCCGAATGCCGGCCAGCGCGGTCAGCGTCTCCGGCAGGAAGGCCGGCTCGTTGCGCGTGCCCACCCCGGTCGCCGGATACTGATAGGTGCGGCCAGGCGCTCGACCTCCGCGAAGTCACCGGAACACGCGGCCCAGTCCGTGGGGTGGATCCCGACGGCCGCCCGGACCAAATCAGGATGACGGCGCGCGAGGTCGACGCACCGGCGCGATGATCCCAGGTCCGTCCCCACGCAGAAGACTTCGCCCCCACGATCCTGTGGACGGTCTCCAACGTTCAGCTGTCACCGGTCACTTCAAAACCGGCCACGGGTGGTCACTTCAAAACCAGCCCGTTTATGTATGGTAGTTGACTGACATTGGAGCGTTTTCCCTCCCGGATTTCAAGCCTTCTGCTCGGTTGCC
>Ga0123329_1001450_pt1 | contig 22560 bp, 18 predicted proteins | sample BioC12SIPDNA_FD_89703 | JGI IMG/M metagenome (GOLD analysis project Ga0123329, IMG submission 89703) | Anaerobic biogas reactor microbial communites from Washington, USA - Biogas_R1_B C12 SIP DNA | ecosystem: Engineered > Bioreactor > Anaerobic > Unclassified | place: Washington, USA | collected...
ACGGCCCCACAGGACGGCGGTCTGGGTGGCCTGCTCCGGGGTCAGCAGCCGGGCGTTCGCCCTGAGGGCGTCCAGCAGCAGCAGCGCCTCGGAGTAGCGTCCGCCGTCGACGGCCTCGGCGGCGAGGGCAAGGGTCGGCTCCACCTCTTCGATGCTCAACACGCGCGCCGAGCCGGCGACCGGATCGACCAGTGCGCCCTTGCAGCCGACGATGGTGGCCAGGATGGCCACGACGAGGGCCAGAACCCGGACGGCGCGCCGCGCGCTCTGCTGCATGGTTCAACCTCGACGAAACGCCCTGAATGCGGCCACGCGCCGGCAGACGTTGCGCTCCCCCCCCCTGCACGGCGGCCTCTCTCGCGTGGGGAAGGTCGATGCGTGCGTCTACCGTCCGAACAGCCCTGTGCGCCCGCGGCCTCCGACCGAGCCCGCGCGGGAACGTGCGGCGGCCGCCGCCTCGTCCCACTTCTCCTGGCCGATCTTGGTCTCTCTGCGGAGCCGCTGGCGCACGAATCCCTCGGCGTCGGCATAGACCAGCCGGTCGGTGGTGATGCCGCCCTGAAGCAGCACGCCGCGATGGAAGTCGAGCAGCACATTGCCCGTCAGGTAGCTGGTCACGGATCCGTGGATCTGGGCCGTCTGGACACCGCCGATCTCCTCGCCGGGGGCGACGTTGAACGTCCCGATGGTCGCCTGCCCGGCGCCCGCACTCTGCAATACCTCACAGCGCACGCGCTCCCCGACCGAGCTGGCGAAGCGGAAGTCCACCAGGGGCTCGACCTCGGCCAGCACGGCGTCCGTGAACTCGCTGGCAGCCGGGTAGGTGTTCGCGCCCACCATGCGCACCTTGTAGCCGTAGCGCTGTCCGGGCGTCACGCCCGAGTCCTGCCAGTAGATGCCCGTGGGCACCTCTTCCTGCACGCCGGTCAGGGCGCCGGGGACCCCGGGCTGGGTGGGGACGGGATAGGGCAGCGCGCCCGGGGCGGCGCTGGAGACCTCCTCGGCCTCGACGCTCGCGACCTTCCGGAAGGCGCCGAGCGGGTCTTCCCAATCGCGCCGCCAGATCTCGTACTGGGCGACCGTCACGCCCTCCTGCTCGTTCAGAGGGTTCGGCACCACGTTCAGCACGACGGCACTGTCGCGCGTGCTGACGATCTCGAGGCTGCTGGGGGGGAAGGCGGTCTTGCCGGCCGAGGGGTCCACGACGACGGGGTAGACGTGCCGCGCGCCATCGCTGCTGCGCGCCTCGACGACCACCTCGCCCGAGTCCGGCCCGCTGGAGAGGCGCACGCGCCGATAGTCGCCCTCCACCGGGTGCTCGAGAAGGCGGATCAGGCCGCCGCTGACCTTGATCTCCTCCACGTTCAGCGGTGCCCCGAACTCGAGGACGAACGTGCGGTTCGAGCTGATGGCCAGAGGCGGGTAGCGCACCGGCAGCGGCATGTAGAAGTTGTCGGTAGGCAACGGCTCCGGCTCGGCCACGTCCGTCAACTGCCGTCGCAGCGGGGCCACGTAGTCGCGCGTCTCGGTCTCGACGTGCCGCTCGCGGAGCGCCCGCTCCAGCCTGTCCAGTTCAGGCTGCACCGCCTGGGGATCGGCCAGACGCGATGCGGAGGTCACGCGCACCATGGCGAACAGCAGGCTCGCCAGCAGGGCCAGGGCGGCCACGCCGCAGATGATCTTGTCGAAGTACTTGAAGGCGAACCCGTGCTTGACTACCGGCATTGTGGACCTCCAACCGCTGCAGAATGCACATCGAGCGCCCGCGGCACGTCCGCGCTCGGCCGCCTACTGCCCGGCAGTCTCGGCGGACTCGGCGGACTCGGCTTCCTCGGTCTGCGCGACATAGTCCCTGACGTATCCCTTCAGGACGACGTCCACAAGCAGCCGGCCCGCCTCGACCTCTTCCGGCGGCCGTCGTTCGCGTCGTACCGCCGTCGTCGACGCCGCCGCCGCCGCCGCGCGCTGCGGACGGCCGGACCTGGTGGAGGCGCCGGCGCCCGGGCCGCGTCGTCCTCTCTCCTCGATGAAGATCGGGCCGTCGTCCAGGGGAATGAACCCCCCCATGGCGTCGAAGGTACCCCCGACCGGCGCATAGGTGGCGGCTCCTCGTGCACCGGGCCCCGAACGGGAGCCGATCAGGGCCGAGACCGCGCTGCCCGTGAGCACTTCCCCGGTCGTGCCCTCCTGACGCTTGGCGCCCAGCGACACCTCCGAGCGACGCTTCATGGACACCGTGGTGACCGCCACGGGCACCTCGCACTCCAGGAGCTTCCCGATGACCATCGGTAGGTTCCGGTATTCAATGGCGAACTCGAACTCGAAGGCGATCGGCTGGAACATGGTGGCGTCATCGGCCGACAGAAGCCGATCCGGCCGTCCGCCGAAGGTAAAGCTCTTCAAGGTCGGAATGACGTCGCTGTCGCGGTTGACCTTGATCATGGCCTGCAGCAGGTAACGCTGCACCCAGTAGCGTTTCGTCTCTGCCCGCCGGATGTCGGGCGTCGGGTAGTCGTCGCCCAACGTTGCGCTCACCACCACGGTCTGCGGCGCAATGGGGAAGTTCGCCTGCACGTCCTCCTCGAGCCGCCTCATCTGATAGTCATAGACGTCCTTCCACTCGTGCGCCGCCACCGGTCGGATCTCACCGTTCCTGTCGGGTATGTGCTGCTCGAGCAGCTTGCCCTTCTCGGCGAGCAGCTCATTGGCCATCCTCAACTGTTCCTCATACTGCTTCTGGGCCTCGGCCACCGCCTGCACGTCCAGGGGACTGCGGATGTCGGACTTGGTGCTGAACGACTTGGCGCGCTGCACCTTGCTCTGAAAATCGGACGCTTCCCTGGCGCTCGTCTCCCGGGCGTCCCGGTACCACACCCCCAGGACGACGCCGCTGACCACCACGAGGAGGCCGAGCGCGATCCAGAACTTCATACGTCTGATCATGTCCATCGCTTCCATGCCTCCCTGGGGTGCACCCGGACACCGGCAACGGCCGCCGGCAGCGACTCACCTCCGGCGCCGTCGCGTCGTCGTCGTCTCAGCCGCAGCGTCTTCCTGAACGGCCTGGCCGGCCGGTCCCACGTTGACGATGGCATAGCCCTCGAACCCGGCAAACCGCTGCACGCCGTCCCCGGCCTCGTCCAGACGCGCCAGCGTCTCCTCGTCGCGGTAGATGTTGATGAGACTCCCAACCTGCACGACTTCCGTAAACGCCGGCTTGGCGTCATCGGGGAACTGCGCCTTGCGCAGGTTCTCGAAGACCTGCGTCTCGATGTAGCGCGGGTCAAGCTGCTTGCTCTCGCAGACGAACCGCAACACGAGGCGCGACTGCAGCGACGAGACGGGTTCCACCTGCGCTGCCGCTGCGGGCCCGCGCGGCCCGGCCGTCCCGCGTGACGACGCCGACGTCCGCGGTCCCTCCGGCCCCGACCGCCCGCGCGGGGCCATGCTCTCATAGCCCGCGTCGCGCGCCGCCTGTTCCTCAGCCATCTGTTGCGCGACCATCTGGCGGCCCCTTTCCTCTTCCAGCCGAGCCATCTCGGCAGCGAACGCGAGCTGCTCCTCATCCCCGACGAGCGCGCCCCTGACGCCTGTACTCCTGCCGCCGCCTGTGGACGCTCCGCCTGCAACCGCAACATACCGGCGGGTCGCCGTGCCCCAGTCGGCGATGGGGCTCAGGCCCCGCGCCAGCGTCATGGGCTCGACCCAACTGAACTGCTGGGCGACCAGGTAGACGTCCGGCGGCAGCATCTCGGCGAACGCCGGCAGCAGATGCAGGTAGAGATCCCGCGGGATCTCGGCCCTGGCCAGGGAATTGAGCTTGTTCTCCAGCGACTGCACGGCCTCGGCCTGGGCCCGGAACTGCTTCTCTATGTCCTCGGCCCTCTGGACGGCCTGGAAGTCCAGGCCCTGGTTGGCCCGTGCGACCTCCTGAGCATGCACCTGCTCGCCCACGGACAGGATGACGGCGACGATCAAAACGGCCACGGCGGCGGCCAGCAGCCACGGCTTCTTGGCGGCGACGGCGCCGGCCATCGCCAGTTCCTCGGGGACCATGTTGATGTGCAGGCGTGCGTCGCCCGCGCCCTGAACCAGCAGGCCGAGCGCGGGGCAGAACCCCGGCACGGCGGCGCGCACCGCGTCCCTCTCCAGCGACGGGGCGAATCGGATGCGGCTCAGGTCCCGGATGGTCTTCACCTCGCACTGGAGGCTGGCGGCCAGCATGTCGGTCAGGCCGGGCAGCTCCATCGTGCCGCCCAGCGCCAGCACGCGGTCGAACTTCACGTCGCGGGCCAGGCTCTTGTAGTAGCCCAGGGACCTCTGCACCTCGTTGGCCAGGTCCTCGAAGACCGGCTGCAGGATGCGCAGCACGCGTGCCTTGTGCCCGCTGCGCGCCACGCGGCGCTTGACCGTCTCCGCCTCGGGCGTGCCGACGCCGAACTGGGACGTCAGCGCACTGGTGAGATCGCCGCCGGCGACCAGGAGGGTTCGCACCCAGAACCGGGGCGGGTTCAGCACCAGCACGTCGGTCGTGGCCGACCCCACGTCGACCACGACACACGGCTCGTCGGCCAGCCCCTCGTAGTGCAGCAGGTTATAGGCGGCCAACGGGGCGTTCTGCACCACGCGCAGATTCCCGCGCCACGGTTCCAGGAGGCCCATCAGTTCGGCCACACGCTCCCTCTTGAGCGCGAACAGGCCGACCTCGACCTCCTCGCCGATCTCGATCTGGTCCGGGTCCTTGACCGGTTGCCAGTCCCAGACGACGTCGCTGATGTCGAAGGGGATCTGCTGGCGCGCCTCGTAGCCGATGATCTCGTCCATGCGCTCGAGCACGGGCGGCAGGTTGATGAAACGGCTGAAGACCTCGCCGCCGGAGACGCAGACACACAGATCGTCGCGCGGGCCGATCTCGTAACGGGTCCCGAAGGCAACGATGCCCGCCCTGTGCTTCTCGATCGGGGACGCGTCGTAGCCACAAGGGAGGTCGCCGTATGAGATGGTGTCCATCACGTCGACCGTGATGGCGCCCGACTTCTTGTCGTGGCTGGCACGGGCAACCTTCAGCGCCCAGTCGCCCAGGTCCAGACTCCATATGACTTTTGCCATCTAACCCTCGCCTCCTTGTGGCAATTGCGCGCGTATCATAGCCAAACGCCTATGGACTGTCAAGCCGACCGTTCAGAACGACCTCGCAGCGATCCGCCAGATCCTGCACACTGCAACATTCGGCGTCCACCCACGTCAGGTCGGGGAAGTGCGAGAACCACGTCATCTGGTGCTTGGCGTAGCGGCGCGTCTTGCGTTTGATCCGCTCGACAGCCTCCGCAGCGGTGCACCGGCCGGCATGGACGGCCAGGAATTCCTTGTAGCCAAGCGCCTGTCGCGCCTGGGGCCCCAGGCGCCCGCGCAGGGATTCCACCTCGGCCGGCAGCCCCCGCGCCATCATCCGGTCGACCCGCCGGTCGATCCGCGCGTAGAGCTGCTCGCGGGGCCAGCGCAGCCCCACCATCCGATGCGGCACGCGGGGAGGGCCGGCGAACTGGTCCTGCCCGGCGCTGATGGGACGCCCGGTCAGCCCCGTGTACTCCAGCGCACGCGTCAGCCTTTGTACATCGTTGGGATGAATCCGGCCCGCCGCGTGAGGGTCCCGTTCGGCCAGCCGCCGGTGCAGGCCCTCGGATCCCTCGGCGGCCAGGAGGCGCTCCAGCTCGGCCCTGAGCGAGCCGTCCCGCCCCGGGCCGTCCAGCAGACCCCAGAGAAGCGCCTTGAGGTACATCGGCGATCCGGCCACCAGGAGCGGCCGCCGGCCGCGCGCCCACACGGCCTCCATGGCCTCCCGCGCCATCCGGCAGAATCGTCCCACGTTGCATGGCTCCTCCGGCTCAAGAACGTCAATCATATGATGCGGCACGGCGGCCATCTGTTCCATCGAGGCCTTCGCGGTGCCGACGTCCATGCCGCGGTAGACCTGCATCGAGTCCACCGAGACGATCTCCACCGGATGCCGGCGCGCCAGTTCCAGGGCCACCTCGGTCTTGCCGCTCGCCGTCGGGCCGGTCACGACCCAGCAGGGCTCCGGGCCGATGCGATCCGCCGCCGGTGCCGAATCCGTCACGGCCTTCCTCCGGGCTCGATGCGTTGACACCCGCGCGCGGCGCTTCTATAATCGCGCCGCACCGCCGACGGCGGGCCCGCGCCCGCCCCGGCGCCCCCGCACGGGGCCCGCCCCGAACGGACTCGAACGAGCCGGGAGCCGCAACCATGCCCGAACTGACCGTCGGCGTCGACCTGGGAGGCACGAACATCAAGGTGGGTCTCGTCACCGACCGGGGCGAGATCGTGCACCGCCACCGCGTGACCACCGAGTCGCAGCGGGGCCCGGAGGCCGTTGCCGAGCGCATCTGCGGGGCCTGCCGCGACCTGCTGGCGGCGGCCGGCTCGGCCGCCGACTCGGTGCGCGGGGTCGGCGTCGGCAGTCCCGGCACGATCGACATCGCCAACGGCGTGGTACTGTTCTCGCCGAACCTGGTGGGCTGGCACGACATCCCGCTGCGCGGGCTGATCGAGGACGGCCTGGGCATGCGGTGCGTGATCGACAACGACGCGAACGTCGCCGCGCTGGCCGAGCAGTGGGTGGGCGTCGGCCAGGGAGCCGGCTCCCTGGTGCTGCTGACGCTCGGCACGGGCATCGGGGGCGGCATCGTGCTGGACGGCCGCATCTGGCACGGCGGCCGGGGCGTGGCCGGCGAGGTCGGCCACATGAGCATCCACCCCGACGGGCCGGTCTGCGGCTGCGGGAACCGCGGCTGCCTGGAGGCCTATGCCAGCGCCACGGCCATGGTGCGGCGCATGCGGGAGACGATCGCGGCGGGCACGCCGACCGTCCTGGCCGAGCACGCGGACGAACTGACGGCGGCGCGGATCCACGCGGCCGCCGTCGCCGGCGATCAGGCCGCCCGCGAGAACATCGAGCAGACGGGCCGCTACCTCGGCCTGGGCGTCTCGAACCTGATGCATATCCTCAATCCCGAAGCGGTTGCGTTCAGCGGGGGCGTCACGGCCGCCGGCGAGATGCTGCTGGACCCCGTGCGCCGCGAGGTGCGTTGGCGCACGCTCGAGGCCAGCCGCCGCGACGTGCGCATCTCGCTCTCCGCCCTGCCCGAAGACGCCGGGCTGATCGGGGCCGCCCGCTGCTTCATGCTGGCGTAGCGGGCGGTTCGGCGCCGTCGACCCCGCGCTGCGCCGCCGCACGGTCCAGGTGGCGCTGCAGGATGATCTGCGCCGCCATCCGGTCCACGTCGGCGCGGCGGGTGCGCATGCCCGCGCCCATCTCCGAGAGCGCTCGGTGGGCCTGGGCGGTCGTCAGACGCTCGTCCATGGTCGTCACGTCCACGTGCGGCAGACGGCGCCGCAGGCGCTTGGCGAACCCGCGCACCTTGCGCGCCTGAATGCCCTCGGTCCCGTCCATCTGCAGGGGCAGGCCGACGACGATCCGCCCGACCTCCCGCTCGGCCACCAGGCGGGCGATCTCCTCGATCACGTCCTCGCCCTGCCCGATGGTCGGCAGCGGGTGCGCGGCCACCTCCAGTTCGTCGCTCAGCGCGGCCCCGATCCTGCGCTCGCCGTAGTCCAGCCCCAGTACCCTCATCGCGCCCCGTCCTGAACGTGTCGTGTGCCCGCCATTCTACGCGAGAACACCGCACAGGTCACGGGCGGACGCGGTCGGGCAACCGCCGGGCAACGGGCGGGCGACGAGGCCCCGGCGCCCCGGCCCCGGCCCATTTCAAGAAAAAGGGCCGGAGGGCGGGAATCCGCCGAAACCGGCCGACAGATGTTCCCCTGCCATATATAGGCCCCTGCAAGCCGCCGCCCTGCAGCATCCGTCATGCGCGGGCGTTCGGGCGGCCCGTCCCGCGGGGCGGACGCGGAGGCCGGCGGGATGCCGAAGAAAACCCGAAAAAACGACCTTGACAGCCCGAACAGCGCCGAGTAGTATCTGAGCGCTCAACTCAAGTAGGTGTGAGCCGACTCTGACGTTACGGCATGGATATCAGGGACTTGAGTCAAGAGACTCGAAAACAGCCGGGTGGAAATGGGCATGAACGAGTCAGCAATGGGTGGCGCTGAGCGATCAACGGGAAACGGCAGGGACCCCGGCATGGTGCGGCTGTTCGGCTATCAGGAGGTCCTCAGCCTGGACGCCCGCGGACGGTTCCGCCTGCCGGACGAGTTGTCGGGGCTGCTCTTCCGCGAACTCGGCCGCGCCTCGCGTTCGGCCGGCGCCTCGGCCGCCCCGGCCGCCTACGAGCGACTGGCCTTCTACTTCGTGCCCGGCACGCGGCGGCGCATCTTCCTGTACCCCACGCCGAACATCGACCTGGCGGTGCGCAGCTTCGAGCAGCCGCCGGCCGGCATGCCGCCCGAAGTCGTCCGCCAGGCGCGCGACTACTTCTACAACCACATGCGATTCGTGGACGCCGACAAGCAGAACCGGCTCCTGATCCCGGAGGCCCTTCGCCGGCATGCCGAGATCGGCGAGCAGGTGCAGCAGATAGCGCTCGTGGCGCAGAACTACTGGCTCACGCTGAGCCGCAGCGAACTCGTCGAGAAGGAGATGGCGGAGAACCTGGGCGCCTTCGAGCAGGTCGCTGCCGACCTGCTGGACCCGGTCTGCAGGCCCACGCGGGGGTTCGTTCCGCCCGAACCCGAGAGCGACCGGTGACTATGCGGCGGCCTGGCGTGCATGGACGGGATGGACTATGCCTCTCGTTGTCCCACAGTGTCGGACTATGGTCGAGCATGAGCACAACAACGCGCCGGTCGGCCCCGTCCTGCACCGCCCCGCCATGGTGGCCGAAGTCCTCCGGGTGCTCGCCCCGGCGCCCGGAGAGGTCGCCCTGGACCTGACCGTCGGCACCGGCGGGCACTCGGTCGCGCTGGCACGCGCCCTCGGCCCGGACGGGCTGCTGGTCGGCATCGACGCGGACCCCCGGGCGCTGGAGGTGGCCCGTTGCCGTCTTGCCGGGGAGGCCGCCTGCCGGTTCGAGCTTCACGCCGGGCGGTTCGGCCAGGTCCCCGCGACCGTCGCCCGGACCGGCGCATCGGCCTTTGACTGCGTCCTGGCCGACCTCGGCGTGGGCACCCATCAACTGGACGATCCCGCGCGCGGCTTCGCCTTCGAGTCCGACGCGCGTCTCGACATGCGCTTCGACCCGTCGGCCGGCCCTTCGGCCTGGGAGGTCGTCAACTCCCTCCCGGAAGAAGGGCTGGCCGACGTCTTCTACCGGCTCGGCGAGGAACGCCACAGCCGTGCCATCGCGTCGGCCGTCTGCCGCCGGCGCCGGGAGCGCCCGATCGACACGCCCGCCGAACTCTCGGACCTGGTCAAGGGAGTGGTCGCCCGCCGCACGCCGCGCCGGCACACGTGGCGCATCCACCCGGCCACGCGCGTCATGATGGCCCTGCGCATCTACGTGAACCGGGAGATGGAGGAGCTGGACGCCCTCCTGGACGCCCTGCCCGGGCTGCTGCGTTCCGGCGGGCGCGCGGCCGTGCTGACCTACCACAGCCTGGAGGCCCGGCGCGTCAAGCAGGCATGGCGCCGCCAGGCGCAGGACGGGCTCCTGACGTTGCTGACCCGATCGCCCCTGCGCCCGACCGAGCAGGAGCAGGCCGAGAACCCGCGGGTGCGAAGCGCGCAGTTGCGCGCGGCCCGGAAGCTATGAGGTGCAGGATGACACCGATCCGCGTGACGGCAATCATCTTCCTGGCCACGGCGCTCGCCCTGGGCGTCGTCTGGCAGAACGCCCGCATCCGGCAGGTGGGCTACGAGCTGTCGGCGCTGAACGGGCGCCTGGCCGAGCAGCGCGCCGAGCTGGCCATCCACAAGGCGCATCTGAGCAAGCTGAAGAGCCCCCAGCGCATCGTGGCGCTGGTGGAGTGGCTGGGGCTGGACCTGCAGGAGCGGCCCGTGCCGCTGCCGCCGCGTCCGGACGGCGCCGGCACGCCGGCCGACGTGCCGGCCGACGAGGCCGAACGGGCCGTCGCCGCCCTGTCGATGCCATAGGAAGGAACGCCGGGTCGCGATCACACATGGGGAACGCGCACGCAGACAGAAGCGCCGTGGGGGACGAGGGCCGGGCGGGCCGCGGGCTCCGGATCCGGGCGGGCGCCGCCATGGCCCTGGTGCTGGTCGCCTTCCTGCTGCTGGCCGGCCGCCTGGGGCAGATGCAGATCAGCCAGGGGGCCGAATACCGCCGGCTGGCCGACCAGCAGCAGATGCTGGACCGTGAACTGGCGGCATGGCGCGGCCGCATCCTGGACAGCCGCGGCCGGCTTCTGGCCTCCACGGTGCAGCGCTGGAGCGTCTACGCGGACCCGCAGGCTATCGCGGACCCGGACGGCGCCGCCGTCCTGCTCGGCAGCACCCTGGACCTGCCCGTCGGACGCCTGCGCGAGCGGCTCGCACGTGATCGCTCCTTCGTGTGGATCAAGCGGCAGGTGACCGAGCGCGAGGCGGACGCGGTGCGCGGGCTGGCCCTGCCCGGCATCCACATGCGCCGCGAGAGCAAGCGCCTCTATCCGCAGGGGCGCCTGGCTGCGCACGTGATCGGGTTCACCGACATCGACGGGCGCGGCCTGGCCGGCATCGAGGCCCGCATGGACGCACTGCTGCGGGGCCGCCCGGGCAGCGAGTCCGTCCTCTGCGACGGCGGACGCCGCATCATCTGCCCGCCGGCCGGGAACCGCACGCGCGAGCCCTTCGACGGGTTCGACGTGCAGTTGACGCTGGACGCCTACGTGCAGGCCATCGCCGAGGAGGAACTGGCCGCCGCCGTGCGCAGCCACCAGCCGGAATGCGCGACCGCGCTGGTGATGGACGTGCTGGACGGGTCGCTGCTGGCCATGGCGTCCTGGCCGGACTTCGACCCGCAGGCGCCGGCCGACAGCCCCGTGCGCAACCAGCGGAACGTGGCCATCTGCGACGCCTACGAGTTCGGCTCGTCGTTCAAGCCCGTGGTGGCGGCCCTGGCCCTGGAAGACGGCACCGTGCGGCCCGAGACCACCTTCGACTGCCACCAGGGCCGGTGGCGCATCGGCCGGCGCACCCTGAACGACGTCCACGCCTACGGGCTCCTGACGGTCAGCGACATCCTCTGCCATTCCAGCAACATCGGCATGGCGCAGGTCAGCATGGCGCTGGGCCTGGAGCGCCTCTACGCCGGCATCCGGCGCTTCGGCTTCGGCCGCCCCACCGGCATCGCACTCCCGGGCGAGTCCGGGGGCATCATGCGGCCGTTCCGCACGTGGAACGACTACAGCGTCGTGAGCGTCTCGTTCGGGCAGGAGCTGGCGGTGACCGCCCTCTCGCTCGTGCGCGCCTTCGCGGCGCTCGCCAACGGCGGGCGGCTCCCCCAGCCCCACATCGTCCGGTCCATCCGGCACACGACCACCGGCCGGGAGATCTACTCCGCCTCGGGCGCCCTCGGGGCCACGCACCCCGTCAGTGCCGCCACGTCCGGCCAGGTGCTGACGATGATGCGCCGGGTGGTCGAGGAGGGGACGGGCCGCCAGGCCATCAGCGCGGAGTATGCGCTGGCGGGCAAGACGGGCACCGCGCAACTGCTGACGGAAGACGGCCGCGGCTACAGCAACTCGCGCCATCTGTCCACGTTCGTTGCGGTCGGGCCGGTGCCCGACTGCCGCATCGCCGTGCTCGTCACGCTCAAGGCGCCGACCAGGCACGGCTACTACGGGGGCACCGTGGCGGGCCCCGCCGTGCGGAACATCTGCCTGCGCACGCTCAGGCACCTGCGCGTCCCGCCGAGCGAGCCCTCCCCCATCCTGGCCTTGGGAGCGCACCCATGACCCAGACGGCAGAGCCGCCCCGCGCAGTGAGGCTCAGCGACCTGCTGGCCGTCCTGCCCTCCATCCGCATCCGCCCCGCCGCAGACCCGGCGATCACGTCGCTGACGAACGACTCGCGGGCGGTCGGCCCGGGCGCCCTGTTCGTCGCGGTGCGGGGCACCAGGGCCGACGGGCACACGTTCATCCCGCAGGCCGTCGCGCAGGGCGCGGCCGCCGTCGTCTGCCAGGAGGCCCCCGCGGCGGCGCCCGAATGCCCGATCGTGATCGTCCAGGACGCCCGCCTGGCCCTCAGCGCGCTGGCCGACCGCTTCCACGGCTGCCCCACCGACACGCTGACGGTGACCGGCATCACGGGCACCGACGGCAAGACGAGCACGACCGAGATCCTGCGGGCCATCTTGAACACCGCCGGCCGCCCGGCGGGGTCCGTCGGCACGCTGGGCTACTGCATCGGCGGGCGGTGGACGGACTCCGACCTGACCACGCCCGACCCGATCGCGCTGCACGCGGCCTTCGCCCGGATGGCGGCCGCCGGCATGACGCACGCCTGCATGGAGGTCAGCAGCCACTCGCTGATCCAGCACCGCGTGGCGCACGTCGACTTCCGCGTGGCCGTGCTGACCAACATCACGCGCGACCACCTGGACACGCACGGCACGCGCGCGGACTACGCGCGCGCCAAGCGCATCCTGTTCGAGATGCTCGCGCCGGGCGCCGTCGCCGTCCTGCCCGCCGGCGGCGAGTTCACGGAGGACTTCCGGGCCTCCACCGCCGCCGAGGTGCTCACCTACGGCATGGACGGGCTGGCGGACGTGACCGGCCGGATCGTCTCGCTCGACATGCGCGGCATGGAGCTGGACGTGCGCACGCCGTTCGGCGCCTGCCGGGTGTGCACGCAACTGGTGGGCAGCTTCAACTGCCTGAACATCCTGGCGGCCGCCGCGGCGGCGTTCGCCCACGGGATCGACGGCGAGGCCGTCCGGGAGGCCCTGGCGGGCTTCCCCGGCGTGCCCGGCCGCCTGGAGCGCATCCACGTGCCCGGCCGCGCCGATCTGCCGGCCGTCTGCGTGGACTACGCCCACACGCCGGCCGCCCTCCAGAAGGTGCTCGGCGTGCTGCGCCCGCTGGTCGGCGGCCGGCTCGTCTGCCTGATCGGCTGCGGAGGCGACCGCGACACGACCAAGCGCCCGATCATGGGCGACACCGCCGCGTCCATGGCCGACGTGGCCGTGTTCACGGCCGACAACAGCCGCAGCGAACGCACCGAAGACATCATCGCCCAGATGGCCGCCGGCGTGCAGCGGCGCGACGCCGAAGTGCACGTCGAACCCGACCGCCGCCGCGCCATCCGGCTCGCCATCTCGCTGGCCGGCACGCCGGCCTCCATGGTCGCCCTGTGCGGCCGGGGCTGCGAACGCTACCAGAAGATGGCCGGCCTGAACATCCCGTTCGACGACCGGGAAGTCGCGCGCGACATCATGCAGAGCATGCCTGTGCGCCGCCGCTTGAGCGCCTGAGACCCCGCACGATGAGGAGCAGACGACTGGACAGCGCGGAGAACAGATCGGCCCGCTTCACCGCCGGCGAGATCGCGCACGCGTGCGCGGGCGAACTGGCGGCCGGCGACGCCGCAACGCCCGCCTGCGGGGTGGCCACCGACACGCGCCGCACCGTCCGGGGCCGTGCGTTCTTCGCCCTGGTGGGCGAGCGGTTCGACGGGCACGACTACCTGGGGCAGGCCGTCGCGGCCGGGGCCCGGGTCCTGGCCGTGCAGCATGTCCCCGACGGATGGCGGGCGCCGAAGGGCGTCGCCGTGGTGCGGGTCCGCCGCACGGCGTGCGCGCTGTTGGCGCTGGCGGGCCACTACCGCCGCTCGCTGCGCGCGCGGGTGGTCGCCATCACCGGCAGCTACGGCAAGTCCACCGTGAAGACCATGCTCGGGGCCATCCTCGCGCACGCCGGCCGGTGCACGGTCGCCCCGGCGAGCTTCAACAACCGCATCGGCGTGGCCCTCTCGCTGCTGTCCGCGCGCACGGACGACGATTACGTCGTCCTGGAGATGGGCACCAACCACCCGGGCGAGATCGACGAGCTGGCCGCCGCCGCCCGGCCGGACGTGGGCGTCGTGACCGCCATCGGGGAGGTCCACCTGGACGGCCTGGGCAGCCTGCAGGGCGTCGTGGAGGCCAAGGCCGAGCTGATCGGCCATCTGAACCCCGCCGGCACGCTCGTCCTGAACGCCGACGACCCGCGCTGCCTGTCCATGGCGCCCCGGTTCGCCGGGCGGATCGCCACCTACGGCACGCATCCGTCGGCGGACGTGGCGGTCACGAACGTCGATCGCGACGGGTCCGGATGGGCGTTCGAGGCGCTGGGCCGGCGCTGCCGGCTGGCCTCGGGGGCCTGCCACGACGTTCTGAACGCGGCCGGCGCCCTGTGTGCGGCCGCCGCGCTCGGGGTGCCCGCCGGCCAGGCGGCTCTGGCCGGCGTGGCCCGGCCGCCGATGCGCTACGAGCGGATCGAGCTGGCCGGCGTGACCTTCATCCGCGACTGCTACAACAGCAACCCGCCCGCCCTCCGGGCCGCCCTGCGCAGCTTCCTTCTGGAGCCCGCAATCGGCCGCCGGGCCGTCGTCTGCGGCGACATGCTCGAGCTGGGCCTGCACGCCGGCCGGCTGCACAGGGAGCTCGGGGCGGACCTGGCCGCCTCCGGCGCGGACATCGTGGCGGCGGTCGGGCAGATGGCCCTGGAGTTCGTGGCCGGCTGGTGCACGAAGGCCCGCCCCGGGCAGCGCGCGTTCCGCTTCGCCTCCGCCGAGGAGGCCTGGCTGCCCCTGTGGCGGCAACTGCGGCCGGGCGACATGGTCCTGCTGAAGGGCTCGCGCGCCCTGCACCTGGAGACGATCACGGACGCCATCGCCGCCCACCTGGCGCAGCGCAGAAAGGAGGCCGTCGCCTGATGCTCGCCCGACTGCTCAGCGAGTACTCCCGGGCCGGCGGCCCCGGCGTTCGGGCGGCCGCGGCGGCCCTCACCGCCCTGCTGATCTGCCTGGCCGCCGGGCAGCCCGTCATCGCCTGGCTGCGCGCGCGGAAGCTGGGCGAGAAGACGGAGAAGACGCCCATCGACGACCCGGCCCTGCGCGCGCGCATCGCCGCCAAGAGCGGCACCCCCACGATGGGCGGCGTGCTCATCCTCGGGGCGCTGGTCGTGTCGTGCGCCCTGTGGGCGGACCTCGCGGAGACGGGCGTCCTGGTCGCGCTTGGGACCGCGCTGGCCCTGGCCGTGCTGGGCGCCGTGGACGACCTGCAGAAGCTGCACGGGACGGGACGCGGCCTCTCGTCGCTCCGGAAGCTCTCCTGGCAGATCCTCATCGGGCTCGGCGCCGGCCTGGCACTGGCCGGACACGTGCGGGGCACGGCGGCGGCCGGCGCCCTGCTCTCGCCGCCCTGGGCGCTGCTGGGCCGGGCGGCCGTGCCGGCCCTGGCCGTCTGGGGCGCCGTCTTCGTGGCCGGCATGAGCAACGCGACGAACGTGACCGACGGCATGGACGGATTGCTGAGCGGGCTGGCGGCCCTGGCCTCGACGGCGCTGGCGGCCGGTTGCCTGATCGCGCACCGCGCGGGGATGGCCCAGGCGGCCGAGCCGGCCGTCTTCTGCGCCGCCATGGCGGGGGCGTGCGCGGGCTTCCTGTGCCACAACCGCCACCCTGCCCGCGTGTTCATGGGCGACACGGGCGCCCTGGCCATCGGGGGCGGGCTGGCCGCGGCCGCCGTGGCCGCCCGGCTGGAGGCACTGCTGCTGGTGGTCGGGGCCGTGTTCGTGATCGAGCTGACGTCCTCGGGGCTGCAGATCGCGTCCATCCGGCTTCTGCACCGGCGCGTGCTGCCGATCGCGCCGGTGCATCACGTGTTCCAGCGCCGGGGCGCGGCCGAGCCGCGCATCGTTCTGGGCTTCCACCTCTGCGGGTTGGCAGCCGCCCTGGCGGGGCTGGGCCTGCTCTGGTTCTGACTCTTGGGAGACGGGCACACGATGCACGACGCAGACGACATCGCGGCCGAAGCGGTCCAGGCCCGCCCGTCGGCGTTGCAGCTCCCGAGCGCGCGCATTGCGCTCCTGGCGATCGCGCTCTCCTGCTTCGGCCTCGTCATGGTGGCCAGCGTGGCCGGGGTCGACGGCCTGGTGACGGCCGCCCTGAAGCGCCTGATCGTGACCGCCCTGGCCCTGGGGGCCCTCGCAGTGGGCGCCTGCACGCCCTACCAGTGGTGGCGTCGCCACAACTGGCTGGTGCTGGCCGCGAGCGGCGCGCTGCTGGTCCTCGTGTTCGTGCCGGGCCTGGGCATGACGCTCAACGGCGCCCGCCGGTGGCTGAACCTGGGGCTGCCGGTCGGCTGCCAGCCGTCCGAGTTCGCCAAGCCGGCCCTCTGCATCTGGGTGGCCGCCTACTGCGAACGCAACGCGCATCGCATGCGCCACGCCATCTACGGCTTCCTGCTGCCCATGGCGGTCGTGGGCGCCACCACCCTGCTGATCCTGGCCGAGCCGGACTTCGGCACCGCCGCGCTGGCGGGCGCCGTCTGCACGACCGTTCTGCTCGTGTTCGGGATGCGTCCGGTCTTCCTGCTCATGGCGCTGGCCGCCGCGATGCCCTTCCTGCAGAAGCTCATCTTCGAGGTGCCCTACCGCTACCAGAGGATCGTGGCGTTCATGGACCCGTGGAGCGACCCCCGGGGCAGCGGATACCAGCTCATCCAGTCCAAGATCGCCGTCGGCTCCGGCGGCCTCTGGGGCCGGGGCCTCGGGGCCGGGCTGCAGAAGGCCGGGTTCCTGCCGGGGGCGGACAACGACTTCATCTTCAGCGTGGTGGCCGAGGAACTCGGGCTGGTCGGCAGCCTGGCCGTCATCTGCCTGCTGGCGGGGCTGCTCTGGGAATGCTCGAAGGTCATCCTGCGCGCCCGCGACCCCTTCGGGTTCGCCCTGGCGCTGGGGCTGTCGTGGCTGCTGGGCATGCAGGCGGCCGCGCACATCGCCGTCGTCACAGGGACGGTGCCCACGAAGGGACTGAGCCTGCCGTTCGTGAGCGCCGGCGGCTCGTCGCTGATCGCCAGCATGGCGGCCGCCGGCATCCTGGTGAGCATCGCCCGCTCGCAGGAAGCCCCGGGACGCCATCCGCTGGCGGCCTGGTCCGAGGACGTGCCCCTCTACGAACGGGCCGTGCGCCGCGCGCTCGGCGGCCTCGGCGGCGTCTGCCCCCAACCGCTGGCCCGGTTCCTCGAGACCGCAGAGGTGCGCTGAGATGACGACCATCCCCCGTGCCGATGGCCTGCGCGTCCTGTTCGCCGGCGGCGGCACCGGCGGCCACCTGATGCCGGGGGCCGCCACGGCCCGGGCGCTGCAGGAGCTGGTGCCGGGGGCCGCCTCGCTGTTCCAGATGACCCACCGCAGCGCGGAGCGTTCCTGCCTGCCCGCGCTGGCCGGCTGTCGCACCGCCCGCATGGGCGACCTGCGATGGGCCGGGCCGGCCGGCAAGGTCCTCTGGCCTGCGCGCGCCGGGGCGGCGCTCTCGCGAACGCTCGACGTGCTGCGCGGCTTTCGGCCGCACGTCGTCGTCGGCCTGGGAGGCGTCAACTCCGTCCTGCCCGTGCTCGTCGCACGCACCCTGGGCATGCGCACGGCCGTCCTTGAATCGAACGCCCTGCCCGGCCGGGCCGTGCGTGCACTGGCGCCCGTCTGCGACTGCGTGCTGCTGCACTGGCCGCAGGCGGCCGCCGGCTTGCGCGCGCGCCGCACGGTGCTGACGGGCAGCCCGGTGCGCCCCGAGGTCCTGGCCGGCGACCGCCGGGCGGCCCGGCGGCGCCTGGGCCTCTGCCCGCTCCGACCCACGCTGCTGGCCATGGGCGGCTCGCAGGGCGCCCTGGCGCTCAACGAGGCCCTGCTGAGCGCGCTGGGGCTCGTGCGCGCGGGCGGCGCGGACGTGCAGGTGCTCCACCTGACCGGCGCGGGCCTGCTGAACGGCACCCGGGAGCGCGCCGCACGGATGGGCCTGACCGGCTACCGCGCCGTCGGGTTCATGGAGCGCATGGCCGATGCCTACGCGGCGGCGGACGTCGTACTGGCGCGCGCCGGCGGATCGACGCTGGCGGAACTGACCGCGCTGGGCCTGCCGGCCATCCTGGTGCCCTACCCCTACGCCACGGACGGGCATCAGGTCGCCAACGCCGAGGCGGCGGCGGCAGCCGGGGCGGCCGTCGTCATCCCGCAGTCCGCGCTGACCGCGCAGTCGCTGGCGGACGCCATTCTGGCCCTGGTCCGAGACGATGCGCGCCGCGGCCGCATGGCCGCATGCGCGCGGCGGATCGGCCGGCCCCGGGCTGCCCGCGCCGCGGCGCTGCACCTGGCCGCACTGGCGGGCGTCGCCCCGCAGGCACGGCCCATCCGGCCGTCAGACGACACAACCATCCACAGACCACTGATCGCAGCCTGAAGGAGACAGAATCGATGAAATGGGAGGGAGGAGGCACGCCCAACATGACGAACGAGCACTGGCACTTCATCGGCATCCTGGGGACGGGCATGCGGGGCATGGCGACCTACGCGGCCGAGTGCGGCGCCCGGATCACCGGCTCGGACGTCCACCCGGCCCCCGCCGCGCAGGCCCTGGCCCGCTGCGGCATCCGCGTCAGCCTGCAGCAGGAGGGCCGCTCGCTGGAGCCGGACACGAACCTGGTCGTCGTCAGCCAGGCCATCGCCGACGACAACCCGGAACTCGTCGAGGCCCGGCGTCGGGGCCTGGAAGTCGTGCGGTACCCGGAGATGCTCGGGCGCCTGATGGAACGCCAGACGGGCATCGCCGTGGCCGGCACGCACGGCAAGAGCACCACCTCGTCCATGATCGCCTACATCCTGCAGCAGGCCGGGCTGGACCCCAGTTACGTGATCGGGGCGGACGTGCCTCAGCTCGGCGGCGGGGCGCATTACGGCTCCGGCCCGCACATGGTGGCGGAGGCCTGCGAGTACAAGCGGTCCTTCCTGTGCCTGGCGCCGAAGATTGCCGTCATCACCAACGTCGACGCCGACCATCTGGACTACTACTACGACATGTGGGACATCCGGGAGGCCTTCGCGGCCTTCGCGGGCTCGGTCGGCGGGGACGGCTCTCTGGTCGTCAACGCCGACGACAAGAACGCCAGCGCCATCGCCCGGGAGATGGGCGGCCGCCCCATCACGTACGGCATCAATGATAAGAAGGCGACCTACCGGGCCGAACGCCTCTGGCGCGCCAAGGTTCACAGCAACTTCGACCTCGTCTGCCGCGGCAAGCGCATCGACCGGTTCGCCCTGCGGCTCTACGGCACCCACAACGTCTCCAACGCCCTGGCCGCCATCGCCGTCTGCCACCAGGCCGGCGTGGACTTCCCGGTCATCAAGGACGCGCTGGAGGGGTTCGAGGGCGTCGCCCGGCGCCTCCAGTTGCTCGGCACCCCCTGGAACGTGCCGGTGATCAGCGACTACGCCCACCACCCGAAGGAGATCATGGCCAGCGTCGCGGCCACCCACCAGCGGTTCCCCAAACAGCGCGTGTTCGTCGTCTTTCAGCCGCATCAGTTCTCGCGCACGCGCAAGATGCTGGCCGAACTGGCCGAGTCCTTCCGCTCCTGCTGGGTGACGTACGTCTGCGACATCTACGGAGCGCGCGACTCCAGCGCCGACCGCGCGTCCGTCAGCGCACTGGACCTGGTACGGCAGATGAACCACACGGGGCTGCTGGCCCACTACGTGCCCGAGTTCCGCGACGTCGAGCAGATCATCGTCGCCGACGTGGTCCCCGACGACATCGTCCTGGTCATGGGGGCAGGCGACGTCTTCCAGGTCGCCCACAACATCATCCCGCGCATCGAGGAGAAGGGCCGCCGCCAGATCGCGGCCTGATCGACATGGCACGGACGCCGGCACTGCACGCTCTGACCACGTTCCGCATCGGGGGAACCCCGGTGCACTACTACCGGCCGCGCACGCTCGAGGACCTGCGGGCGGCGCTGGACGACTGCCGTCGCCGCCGTCTCCCCTGGCGTCCGCTCGGAGGCGGCTCCAACGTGCTGGTCGACGAGGGCCCCCTGCCGTTCGCCGTGATCCACGTCCTCCGGCCGGGCTTCGCCCGATTCGACCGACTCGGCCCGGACCTGGTGCGCGTCGGGGCCGGCATGCTGACCGCCCGGCTGCTGGCGCGCTGCCGCCGGGACGGCCTGGGCGGCCTGGAGTTCCTGGCCGGCCTGCCCGGCACCGTCGGCGGGGCCGTGCGCGGCAACGCCGGAGCCTGGGGCTCCGAGACGGCCGACGTGCTGGCGCGCGTGCAGCTCGTGCACCCGGACGGAGCGGCCGAGTGGCGCCCCGGCGCGTCGCTTCGCCGCGGCTACCGCTGCATGGACGTCGGCGGCGCCATCGTGACGGCCGTCGAGCTGAACGTCCGCCCCTGCGCGCCGGAACAGGTGCGCCGGATCGCCGACGAGTACCTGCGCAGACGCACGGAGCGGCAGCCGGGCGGCGCCCCCAGCGCCGGGTGCATCTTCAGGAACCCCGAGGGCGACTCCGCCGGCCGCCTGCTGGACCTCTGCGGGCTGAAAGGCCGGCGCGCCGGCGACGCCGAGGTCTCCGATCGACACGCCAACTTCATCCTGAACCGCGGCCAGGCCACCGCCTCCGACGTTCTGGCACTCATCGGCACGATGCGTCAAGCCGTCCGCAGCCGTTTCCGCCTGGAACTCGAGATGGAGGTCGAACACTGGGCCGGCGAGCCGATCGCCGCCTGAGTGGCCGGATCTGACGCCAGCCGGAGAAGAACAATGAACAGACAACAGAGACTGCGGGTGGCCGTCCTGATGGGCGGCCCCGGCGGCGAACGCGCCGTGTCCCTGAAGAGCGGCCGGGCCGTGGCCGACGCCCTGCAGCGACGGGGCCACGCCGTCCTGAGCTACGACGTCACAGGCCGCGCACTGCCCGACCTGGCCGAACTCCAGCCGGACGTGGCCTTCCTGGCGCTGCACGGCGCCTTCGGCGAGGACGGAACCGTCCAGCAGATGCTCGACGAACTCGGGATCCCCTACACGGGAAGCGGCCCGGAGGCCAGCCGGATCGCGATGGACAAGGTCGCGGCCAAGCAGGCGTTCCGGCGCAGTGCCATCCCCACGCCCGAGTACCTGGTCCTCGAGCCCGACGCGTCGGTGCGCGCGGCGCAGACGGCCGTCGAGGAACTGGGCTACCCCGTCGTGTGCAAGCCCGCCGCGGGCGGGTCCAGCCTGGGGGTGAGCATCGTGCGCCATCCGAACGAGCTGGCCGCGGCCGTCGACGAGGCGCGGCCCCACGGGGGCACCATCCTGATCGAACGCTACGTCCGGGGCCGGGAGTTCACCGTGGGCATCCTCGAAGGAGAGGCGCTGCCCATGATCGAGCTCGTGGTCCGGCGGCCCTTCTTCGACTACAGCGCAAAGTATGAGGACGAGGGGACGCACTACGTCTGCCCCGTCGCCCTGCTTCCGACTCTCTACCGCAAGGCGTGCCGGGCCTCGGTCGATGCCTATGAGGCCCTCGGCTGCCGGCACATGGCCCGCGTGGACCTGCTCCACGGCTACGACGGCTCGCTGACCGTGCTGGAACTGAACAGCATCCCGGGCCTGACGCCCCGGAGCCTGCTGCCGATGGCCGCAGAGCACGCGGGCATCGAGTTCCCCGACCTGTGCGAGACGATCGTGCGGGCGGCGCTGCGCGACGCCGCCGTCCGGGCGCCCCGTCGTCTCTCGGCCTGAGGCGGATCGAGCCATGGCGAAGAAGGCACGAGCCAAGAAGAGCAAGGCCGCGAAGTCCCGGAGCGGGCCGGCCTTTGTGCTCCAACTCCTGTGGAAAACCGCCGTGGGGCTGCTCGTGCTGGCCGGGCTGGCGGCCGGCGGGTGGTTCGGCGTTCGGACGGCGTGGGGCGCACTGGCCGAGCGGCCCGAGTTCCAGATCGCGGGGTTCGACCTCGACGACTGCCCGCCCTGGGTGCGCGGGGCTGCGATGGGCCGGCAGCTCCGTGAGGCGCTGCGCGGCGAGCCCTGTGGGCGGTCGGTCCTGGACCCGGAGGTCGCCGAACTGGTCGCCGCGCGACTGGGCGCAAGCCCGTGGGTCCTCCGCGTCGACGCGGTCCGGCGGCGCATGCCCGACCGCCTGCACATCGCTCTGACATTCCGCAAACCCGCCGGCATCGTGTGGCTGAACGCCAAGCGCTACATGGTCGACCGGGACGGGCACTGGCTGCCGGACGACCTCTTCCAGCAGCCGGCCGAATGGGCCGACGTGCAGCTGCCCGTCATCGAGGACCGGCGGTTCAGCCAACACCCCTGCTGGAACGCACCGTGGAACGGGCCCCGGTTCGCCGTGGGTGCCCGCCTCACGGACTTCTTCCTCCACAACGGCCTCCTGGAGCGGCTCCACGTCTCCACGATCGACGTCGCCGGCGTCGGCCGCGGCGCGTCCCAGCCCGACATCGTCCTGATCGTTCCGTGGACGCGGGACGACGGCACACCGGCCGAGACCAGGGTGCTCTGGGGGCAGTCGACGCAGTACCAGGGGCTGGACGGAGTCGAGGCGCCCCTGCTGGCGACCTCCGACCAGGAAAAGCTCCACAAACTGCTGGCGCAGGTGGCCGTGCGGCCCGGGTTG
>Ga0123329_1001451_pt1 | contig 22555 bp, 18 predicted proteins | sample BioC12SIPDNA_FD_89703 | JGI IMG/M metagenome (GOLD analysis project Ga0123329, IMG submission 89703) | Anaerobic biogas reactor microbial communites from Washington, USA - Biogas_R1_B C12 SIP DNA | ecosystem: Engineered > Bioreactor > Anaerobic > Unclassified | place: Washington, USA | collected...
CCGAAGCCTTGTTGGACAACGCAGACAACGCCGCAGCCGACACGGGAGGAGTGGATATGTCGGTCGAGTTGGAGGCCCGGGAAGAGAAGAACCATCGCAACCGCATCACGCACGTGAAGAAGCGCGACGGCCGGATGGTCCCCTTCGATCGCGGCAAGATCGCCAACGCCATCTTCAAGGCCGCCCAGGCTGTCGGCGGCGACGACCGCGTCCTGGCCGACGAACTGGCGGCCATGGTGGCCGTGCTGCTGGAACGCGATTTCCTCGGAAGCCCCCCCACGATCGAGGAGATCCAGGACACCGTCGAGAAGGTCCTGATCGAGACCGGCCACGCCCGCACCGCCAAGGCCTACATCCTCTACCGCGACCAGCGGGCCCGCGTGCGCCAGTCCCTCCAGGTCCGCAAGCCCGTCCGCCGCGCCGGCAACTCCACCGACATCGCCCTGCTGGTCAGCACCGAGACCTACGACCAGATCGCCGAATGGGACAAGGTGAAGATCGCCACGGCCCTGGAGGTCGAAGCCGACCTCTCGCCCGAACTGGCCTGCGAGGTCGCCGGCGCCGTCGAACGCCGTGTGCTCGACAGCCGCCTGACCCGCATCTCCACGTCCCTGATCCGCGAACTGGTCGACAACGAGCTGTTCGAGCGCGGCCTGACCGCCCGCCTGCGCAAGCAGGCCGTCATCGGCATGCCGAAGTACGACCTGGACCAGGTCATCCGCAGCAAGAGCCGCGAGAACGCCAACATCGCCCAGAACAACCCCGAGGCGATCAACCTGGCCGTGGCCGAACACACCCTCAAGCAGTACGCCCTGCGCGAGGTCTTCAGCGACGAGGTGGCCGAGGCCCACCTGCTCGGAAAGATCCACGTCCACGACCTCGGCTACCCCACGCGCGTCTACTGCTCCAGCCACTCGCTGGAATACCTGAAGAAATACGGCCTGCACCTGCAGAACCTGGACACCTCCAGCGCGCCCGCCAAGCATGCCCGCACCCTGACCGGCCACCTGAACACGTTCCTGGCCTCCATGCAGGCCTACTACGCCGGCGCCCTCGGCGTGGGCTACATCAACGTGCTCTACGCCCCGTTCGTCGAGGACATGCCCTACCGCGAGATGCTCCAGGAGGCCCAGCACCTGATCTTCAGTTCCTCGCAGAACGCCTTCAGCCGCGGCGGCCAGACGCTGTTCCTGGACTTCAACGTGCACACCGGCGTGCCCAACTACCTGAAGAACGTCCCCGCCATCGGCCCCGGCGGCCGCTACACCGGCCGCACCTACGGCGACTACGAACGGACCGCCCAGCGGTTCTGCAAGACCATGCTCGACGTCTGGCGCGCCGGAGACCAGTACGGGAACCTCTTCGCCTTCCCGAAGTGCGACCTGCACATCAGCGCCGAGACCTTCAACGACCCCGCCCAGCGCGAGATACTGGAGTACGCCACCGTGCTCGCCGGCGAGAACGGCGTGCCCTACTTCATCTTCGACCGCGACGAAGTGACCCTGAGCGCCTGCTGCCGCCTTCGCACAACCATCAAAGACGACCACATGATCCGGCACCCGGAGAGCATGCGCTTCTGCGGGTTCCAGAACGTGACCATCAACCTGCCGCAGGCCGCCTACCGCGCCGGCAGGGGCAACTGGGACGCCCTCTACGCCGAGATCGACGACATGATCGGCGTGGCCATGCGCGCCCACCTGGAAAAGCGCAAGTTCATCGGCAGCCTCATGACCGACCCCAGCCAGCCGCTCTGGGAGATCGGCCGAATCGCCGCCGACGGCCGGCCATACGTGGATCTGAACGACGCCACCTACATCATCGGCCTCATCGGCCTCAACGAGTGCATGCTCCACATGACCGGCCGGGAGCTGCACCAGGACGACGACATGATCCGGCGCGGGCTGCGGCTCGTGCGCCACATGCAGTTCCGCGCACGCCAGTTGGGCGAACAGCACGGCATGCGCGTGGCCCTGGAGGAATCCCCCGCCGAAAGCGCCGCCCGCCGGCTCGCCAAGGTGGACCTGCAGCGCTTCCCCGAAGCCGCCGAAGTCGTCCGCGGCAGCATCGAAGAAAACGAGATGTACTATACCAACAGCATCCACCTGCGCGCCGACGCCCCCGTCGACCTCCTGACGCGCATCCAGGTGCAGAGCAAGTTCCACCGCGCCATCGAGAGCGGCGCCATCATCCACGCCTTCGTCGGCGAAGAGCGCCCCCCGGCGGCCGGCATCTTCAACCTGGTCGAGAAGACGTTCCGCCAGACCCAGGCCGCCCAACTGACCATCAGCCCCGAGTTCACCATCTGCAACGGCTGCCACAAGTCCACCCCCGGCCTCCGGACGACCTGCGGCCACTGCGGCAGCGCCGACGTCTACGGGATCACCCGCGTGGTCGGCTACTTCAGCCGCGTCCACAACTGGAATCCCTCCAAGCACGGCGAACTCAAGGACCGCCAGAAAGGCAACTACAGCGTGGCCCTGGCCTGATCCGGGCCGCCGATCCGGAGAGAATCCCATGATCATCGAGATATTCGGCAAACAGAACTGCGCCCTCTGCGAGAGCGCCAAGAAGAAGATCGCCCACTTCCTCAAACAGTGGGATCAGACGGACAAGGTGCAGGTCGTCTTCCAGGACATGGAGACGATCGACGGCGCCGCCCAGGGCGACTACTTCGACGTCTTCGACATCCCGTCCGTGCTGCTGAAGGACAAGGACGACCAGGTCATCGCCCGCTGGGACGGCCAGGCCCCCCCGAGCGACGAACTCCAGAAGCGCCTCAGCGCGTAGGGACGGAAGCCGCACGGCCCCGCGGCTCTGCCTCCTGGCCGCCGTCCGAACCACGGCGGCGGGCGAGCGCGGTCTCCCCACAGGATGACACCAGACAGGGAATCCCGCCGGTGAGTCAGGCGTCCGCAGACATCAAGGGGTTCATACCGACCAGCCTGATCGAGTGGGAGGGCAAGCTGGCCTCGGTCCTCTTCCTGCCCGGGTGCAACCTGCGCTGCCACTACTGCCATGCCGGACAACTGATCTGCAACCCCGACCGCCTGGAGGGCGTCCCACGGGAGACGGTCTTCGACCACCTGCGCCGGCAGCGCGGCTGGATCGACGGCGTCGTCATCACCGGCGGCGAGCCCACCCTGCACGGAGAGGCCCTGCGGGAACTGATCGCCGAGATCCGCGCGGTCCCCATGGACGTGATGATCGAGACGAACGGCACGCGCCCCGAATGGATCGGCCGCCTGCTCGAAGACGGCGCCCTGGCGGCCCTCTCCATGGACCTGAAGGCCCCCCTGACCCTCACCGACTACTCGCGCGTGACCGGCGTCGAGGTCGACGTGAACGACGTGCGCCACTCCCTGCACCTGGTCAAGCGAAGCGGCCTGCCCCATGAGTTCCGCATCACCGTCGTCCCCGGCCTGGTCGGCCCGGACGAAGTCGAACGCATGGCGCCGGACCTGGACGGCGCCGACACGCTGGCCCTGCAGAACGTCAAGCCGGCACTCTGCCTGGACCCCGCCCTGCGGCGGATCGCCCCCTACTCGGCGGAGGAACTGGACGAGATGGCCGAGATCGTCCGGCCGCACGTGCGCCGGGTGGTCGTGCGCGGCCGCGACGCCGCCGCACTGGCCGCCAGCGAGGCCGCCCCGCCCGGCCGGTGAAGCGCATCGCGCTCGCCGCGCAGCCCGTCGAAGAAGTCGTCTTGTCTGGCACAGGCGCCCTTCCCCGCCGGGGATGCGACCTTATTGCATCTTCTGAGAAGCCCCCTCGATCCTCTCCATTGCAGCCTGCACCTTCGGGTCCTCTCCATACTGCATCATCTTGCCCATGGCGCCCATCATCTTCGTGGCTGCGGCCTCGATCTTCGCCTCGTACTCCTTCAGTTCCGCCGGGAGCTGACCGGACGCGCCCATGCCCGCCAGCTCCGGATGCTTCTCGGCCAGCGCCTTCACGCGAGGCGCCAGCTTCTCAACCTGCTTCGCATGCTGCTCCAGCGCCGCCGCCACCTGGTCGGCGTTCTGCGCCTTGTCCATGGCGCTGGCGAACTCCTCCATCATCTTGAGCTGGGCCTCCACAACGTCCCGAAGGGAGCCGTCCGCGCCCTTGCCGCAGGAGACCAACGTCAGCGACAGAACCGCCACCGCCGCCAATGCCTTCGCCGTTGCCTTCACCATGCCACGCCTCCACGTAATGGGGTCTATCGACCGGATGCCGCATGCGCCCCTCCCCCTGGGGCCGACCGTCATGCTACCGGCGCGGCGGGCCGAATGCAAGGCGCCCCCGCCGCGCCCCCTGACGGCCCGGACCCGTCCGTCCGAGCGCAAGGCGGGATTTTCGCGGGGCTTTTTCCCGCGTGCGGCACCCCCTCGCGCACCCGCCGACCGGCCGCCGCCCCCCCCGCCCGGCCGGCCGGTAGCGCGCAACTCCTTTCTTTTCCATGCTTTGCGTGCAACCGCCCCGCCCCGGGGCCGACCTCCACGGCGCGCAACGCACGCCCTCGCCCGCCCTGCCGCCCGCCCGCCGGCGCACATCGTGAATCCCGCCGGGGCCTTCGGCTACAATCCGTGGTATCGCGTCCCGGGAGCCGGGGCGCGACGGAACTTGGCCACCGGTGCCGGGGGCTGCCCCCGGCGCTTTTAGTGGAGTCCACGGAGTGAGGCTGAAGAAGCTCGAGCTGTACGGCTTCAAATCCTTCGCCGACCGGACGGTCTTCGACTTCGAAGACGGCCTGTCCGCGCTCGTCGGCCCCAACGGTTCGGGCAAGAGCAACGTCGTCGACGCCATCAAGTGGGTGCTGGGCGAGCGCAGCGCCCAGAAGCTGCGCGGCGCCGAGATGGTCAACCTGATCTTCAACGGCAGCGAGTCGCGCAAGCCGCTCGGGTTCGCCGAGGTCAAGCTCACCATCGACAACTCCGACGGCGCCCTGCCGGTCGACTACGAGGAGGTCTGCATCGGCCGGCGGGTCGACCGCACCGGCCAGTGCGACTACTACCTGAACGGCCGCGTCTGCCGCCTCAAGGACGTGCGCGCCCTGCTGATGGACACGGGCGTCGGCACGACGGCTTACGCCGTCATCGAGCAGGGCCAGATCGACCGCATCCTCCGGGCCAACCCGAAGGAGCGCCGCCAGGTCTTCGAGGAAGCGGCCGGCATCAACCGCTTCCTGCAGCAGCGCCGCGAGGCCGAGCGCAAGCTGGAGCGGGTCGGGCAGAACCTGGCCCGCGTCACCGACATCATCGAAGAGGTCCAGCGGCAGCTCCGGAGCGTCAAGTACCAGGCCGCCCGCGCGCGCACGTTCAAGCGCCATGCCGAACGCCTCCAGAGGCTGCGCCTGGCCGAAGCGCTGCACTCGGTCCGCAGTCTGGAAGCCGACCGGACAGAGTTCGGCAGCCGCATTCGGAGCGCTTCGGCCGAGCGCGACGCGCTCGCGCAGCAGGCCGGCGAGGCCGAGGGCCGCCTCGAGGCCGCCCGCACGAGCCTTCAAGGCCTCCAGGATGAACTGGCAGACGCCCGCCAGCACCGCGCACGCGTGGACGCCCGCCTGGACGGGCTCACGCGCGAGTGCGAACTGGCGCTCAAACGGGACGAGGAACTCCAGAACCGCAATCGCGAGCTGGACCAGCGCCACCAGGACCTCCGCCGTCGCGCCGAGGCGCTGGACGCCGAACGCGAGGCCGCCCGCGAGTCCCTCGCCGAGGTCACCGAGGACCTGGAGCGCAACGCCGCCGCCTTCCGCGCCGGCCAGAGCCGCATCGAGGACGCCCGCGCGGAACGCCGGGAAGCCGCGCACGCGATCGAATCGGCCAAGGCCCAGGTCTTCGAGCTGTTCCAGCGCGAATCGAACCTGCGGAACCAGATCGAGGTCCTCAGCGCCGAGAAACGCGCCCTCCAGAGCCGCCTGCTGCGCATCGAGAGCCGCCGCGAGGAACTCGGCGGCCAGATCGCCCAGGCCGAGGAGGAGCGCAGCCGCACCCACGACCGTGCCGAGGCCCTCCACGCACGCCGGGCCGAACTGGAAGCCCGCGTCGCCGCCCTGCGCGCGCGCATCGCCGGCCTCGACACCCGAATCGCCGAACTCGCCGCGCAACAGACCGAAACCCGCGCCGAACTGAGCGGCCGCGCCGGCCGCCGCGACGTGCTGCAGGACCTGGAAGACCGTGCCGAGGGCGTGCACGCGGGCGTCAGGCGGCTGCTGGACGCGCGCCTGCCCGGCACCGTGGGCATCCTGGCCGACCTCGTGCAGGTGCCGCTCGAATGGGCGGGGGCCGTCGAGGCCGCGCTGGGCGACCGCTCGCAGGCCGTGCTCTTCGAGGCCGCGTCCCAGGCCCGCGAGGCCCTGCGCCTGCTCTCACAGAACGGCGCCGGCCAGGCCGAACTGATCGTCCTGGAGCACCTCGCGGAGCCGGCCCGGGCCGACCTCGGCGCCCCGTCCGGCGTGGAGGCGCGGCTCGTGGACGTCGTCCGATGTGACGAACGGGCTGCCGGAGCCGTCCGCGCCCTTCTGCTCAACACGTTCGTCGTCCGCGACGCCGACGCCGCCTCCGCCCTCCTGCAGGCCGGCCTGCCGTCCGGCGTGCAGCTGGTCACCCGCGCAGGCGAGCGGTTCGGCTCCGGCGGACTCTGGTCCGGCGGCACCCCCGAGACGCCCAGCCTGATCACCCGCCGCAGCGAGCTGGCCGCCCTCGATGCCGAGATCGCCCAACTCAACGCCGTGCTCGAACGCCTGGCCGCCGAACGCGATGAATGCCAGGCCCGCCGGCAGGAATGGACGCAGGAACGCGACGACGCGGCCGCCGAACTCGAAGCCATCGGCCGCGAGACCGGCGAGGTGAACGCCCGCCTGCAGGCCGTCGAGACGCGCGTCCGCGAACTGCGCGAGGAACTCCGGATCGGCCGCTCGGAGGAGACGGGACTGCGCCAGGACGTGGCGGACCTCGATGCGCAGACCGCCGAACTGCAGGCCCGCTCCGCCGCCGCCGCCGAAGAACGCGCCCAGGCGCAGACCCGCGTGGAGGCCGCCCAGGACGATGCCCACCGCCTCGACGAGCGCGAGCGGGCCCTGACGGCCGAACTCAACGAACTCGGAAGCGAAGTCGCCCGCAACCGTGAGCAGCAGCGCAGCGTGCAGTCGCTGATCGCGCGCCTCGAAGCGGACGAGATGCGCCTCCACAACGAGGTCGAGGCCGTCGCCGGCGAACAGGAGGCCGACGTGCGCCGCCTGCGCGAGGCCCGCGAGGCCCTGCAGGCCGCCCATGCCGAGCAGGAGCAACTGCGCGCGCAGCAGGAGGAACTCCTGACCCGGATCGAGGCGCGCGCCGCAGCCGTGCAGGCCGCCCAGGAGCAGATCGGCCTCCTGGCCGAGCAGGCCCGGGAGCATGGCCGCCGCCGCCAGCAGGTCGAGGAGGCCCTGCACAGCCTGCACATATCCGAGAGCGAGACGAACATCAAGCTGGAGACCCTCCAGCGGCGCACCGAGGAGGAAGCCGGCGTGCGCCTGCACGCCCTGGCCGGCGACCCGGAAAGCTGGCGGGAGGCGCCGCCGTTCACGAACAAGCTCATCCGCGAACACCAGGCCGACCTGCCGGAGCAGCCCTCGGCAGCCACCGTGGCCGCGTGGTACCGCGAGACCGAGAGAGCGGACGAGGAGCCCGAACAGGACGAGGCGCCGGAGATCGTCGCCCTGGAGGAAGCGCTGGCCCTGCGCGCCGCCGTGCTGGAGATGGCCGACGACGCGGCGACGGACTGGCCGCAGGTGCGCGCCGAGGCCGCACGGCTCAAGGCCACGGTCGACCGCATCGGCAACGTGAACGTGGCCGCCATCCGCGAGCAGGAGGAGCTGGAAATCCGCGCGCAGTTCCTCAGCGACCAGAAGGACGACCTGGAGAAGGCGCGGCGCCACGAGCGCGAGATCATCCGCCAGCTCAACGCCAAGAGCCGCGAGAGGTTCCGGGAGGTCTTCGAGCAGGTGCGGCAGAACTTCCAGGCCCTCTTCCGCAAGCTGTTCGGCGGCGGCACGGCCGACCTGATCCTCGAACAGCAAGAGGAAGACGTCCTGGAAGCCGGCATCGAGATGCTCGCCAAACCGCCGGGCAAGGAGACGAACTCCATCACGCTGCTCAGCGGCGGCGAGCGCGCGCTCACGACCGTCGCCCTGCTGTTCGCCATGTTCCAGGCCAAGCCCAGCCCGTTCTGCCTGCTGGACGAACTGGACGCCCCGCTGGACGACAGCAACGTCGAGCGCTTCCTGATGATGCTCGAGGACTTCCGGCAGAACACCCAGTTCGTCATCATCACGCACAACAAGCTCTCGATGAGCGTCGCGCAGGTCCTCTACGGCCTGACGATGACGGACGGCGTCAGCAAGCAGATCTCGGTCAAGTTCACCGAGGTCGACCACCACCTTGACGTCGGCGAGCGGCAGCGCGCGAAGGCCGGGTAGCCGCAAGGCCGGCCTCTCGCGCGTCATGCTATGCCGGGAGGCAACAGATGGCGGATGTCGTGCCGTACGAAGAGTCGCACCTGCCGCAGCTTCAGAGGCTCGTCAACGGGCACCTCGGCGCCGTCATGCCGGGCTGGGCACTGCCGTCGGGCTTCATCGCTGACCGGCTCATGCGTGATCCTGAGGAATACGTCACGGATCCCTGGGTGGTCGAGCGGAAGACGCTCTGCGGCGTCGAGAAGGGCCGCGTCTGCGCCGCCGCCCACCTGCTGCGCTACCGTGGACCGCAGGAGAACCCCGCCTACCGGAACGCCGCCGACGTGGCGTGGTTCTTCGCATGGCCCGAGTCCGTCGGAGCCGCAGACGCCGTGCTGACCGCCGTACGCCGGCAGGTCGTCGACTGGGGCGCGGACAGAACCGGTCTCTGCCATGGCCTGCCGGGCGGCCCGTGCTACGGCGTCGCCGACTCGTGGCCCCATATCGCTGCCTGTCTCAAGAACGCGGGCTGGGTGCTCAAGGCCGACTGCGTGTACACCCTGTACGCCGGCCCCCTCACGGGCATCGAGCCGCCCTGCGACCCGCCCGTGCCGGAGGTCTCCCTGCAACGGGGCATCGAGATCACGGACGCGAGCTTCCTGGCGATGGTCAATGGCAAGGAGATCGCCCACTGTGAGGTGGTTGCCGACATGACGCTCGGCGGCGAGCTTCCCGCGTACGCCGGATGGTCGGAGTTGTCCAGCCTGCTGCTCGACGAGGAGTGGCGGAACCGCGGCATCGGCACGTGGCTCGTCCGGCACGCGGTGGCGTGGCTGCGCCTGGCCGGGCGAGAGAGGATCGTCCTGGCAGTCGCCCGGGAGGGCGAGGAAGCTGGCGCGGGCCGCTTCTACCGCCGCTTCGGCTGGCAGCCCGTGACCCGCCTGGACAAAGGCTGGAGCTTCGCGACGCCCGGCGCCTGATTCCTGCGGACGCCCGGCCCACTGTCATTTGCTCATGCCGGCGCCGCCGGCTGAACGGGCGAGATCCTTCGTCGCTGCGCTCCTCAGAATGACTGGGACGGGCAGGCGGCTGCGACCTGCATCTGCCTCCTCGCGCTACAATTCCACCGACCGGCCCGTTTCGATGGACTCCTTCTCGGCCTCGACCAGGCGGACCGAGAACGCGCTCGACTCCGGTTCGGCCATCGCCGGCCCCTCGTCGTTCAGGATGCAGTGGACGAAGTAGGCGATCTCCTTCTCGTAGCCGTCGATCGGCGAAAGCTCCGGGTGCCGCACGCCCTCGCCCGTCGTCTCGGTCACTCCGTGCTCGTCGGAGGCCTCATAGCGCAGGCTGCCCCGCTCGAACGCGACCCGGTAACCGGCCTCGAAGCCGAACGGCGGGGGCATCGCCGCGTTGGCGGCCGCCCGCACGGCCATCTTCTGCTCGTAGATGTACTGCGTGTCGACGATGTCGTAGCCGCCGGTCGGGCCGACGGCGCCGGTCGAACAGACCGCGCGGGGCCGCCCCAGCAGGTGATGGACGAAGTCCGCATCGTGCACGTGCAGGTCCAGGATCATCCCCCCGCTACGGTCGCTCTTCTGCAGCCAGTTCTGCCACGACCACGTGGGCGGCGTGCTGGCCCGCCACATGTCCAGGTGCAGCAGCCGCCCCAGCCGGCCCGAACGCACCGTCTCATACAGGTATTCGTAGGCGGGGAAGAAGCGCACGCACTGGGCGACCATGAGCTTGCCAGGCGCCTGCTCGGCCACCTCCAGAACGGACCGGCACTCGGCGTAGCTCATGGCCATCGGCTTCTCACAGAGCACGTGCTTGCCGGCCCGCAGGGCCTTCTGCATGTACTCGGCATGCAGGAACGTCGGCAGGCAGATGTCCACCAGGTCCACGCCGGGGTCGTCGATCAGCTCCTGCGGGTCCGTGTACAGCCGGTGCCGTTCGGGGTCGATCCCGGTCTCGTTGGCCCCGAGGTTTGTCCGGACCGGTCCGCCCCCGGGGCACAGGCGCTCCGCCTGCGTGTCGGCGATCGCCGTCACCTCGGCGTTCTTGAGCCGCCCGTACCGGCTGAAGTGCCTCGTGCCCATGCCCCCCCATCCGATGATGCCCACCCTGAGCATGATGGTCGCTCCTTCTGGAATTCCCGTGGTCTTGCCGCATAGGCGGCCGTGATGTATCGTATGCAGCGGCGGCCGGCCCGGGCGGCCGGCTGAGGGCTTCATTGTTCTCCAGGCACTGGCCCAATGCAAGGGAGGATTCCCTTGGTCGGAGGGACCGCACTGTTCCGCCTTCACCGGGCCGTGATCGATCCCGCCCGGCGCGGTCCCCTTCTGTGCGCGGCCCGCTGCGCCCTGTCCGTCCCGGCGGCCGGGTACGGCGTGGTGGCCGCCGCGCGCAACGGTCTCTACCGGGTGGGCGCACTGCATGCGCGGCCGGCCGGCGTGCCCGTCCTGAGCGTCGGCAACATCACGGCGGGCGGCACGGGCAAGACGCCCTTCGTGGCCTGGCTGGCCCGCCTGCTGGTCATCCGCAGGCACCGCCCGGCCATCCTCTCGCGCGGATACGGCGGCAGCCGCCGCACGGGCATGGACGACGAGAACGAGATGCTCGGACGCCTCGTCGCCGACGTGCCCGTTGTGGTCGATCCGGACCGCGTCGCGGGGGCCCGCCGGGCCGTGCGGGAACACGGCGCCGACGTGCTGATCCTGGACGACGGCTTCCAGCACCGCCGCATCGCCCGCGACCTGGACATCGTGCTGATCGACGCCCTCTGGCCGTTCGGCCGAGGCCGCATGCTGCCCCGAGGGCTCCTGCGCGAGCCGCTGAGGGGATTGAAGCGCGCGGGCTTCCTGATCGTCACGCGCTGCGACCTGGTCGCGCCGGAGCGGCTCCAGGCCATCAGGGACCGGCTCGGCCGGCTGGCGCCCGGCGTGCCCATCGCCTGCTGCCGCACGATCGTCACCGGCCTGCGCCCGGTCGGGCCCACCGACCCGGCGGTGGGCGCGCCGAAGCCGGTGCCGCCGAACGCCATGCGCGAGGGGCGCTGGGCGGCCTTCTGCGGCATCGGCAACCCCGAGGGCTTCGCGTGCACGCTCAGGAAGGCCGGCTGCGCGCCCGCCTTCCTCGACGTGTTCGCCGACCACGCGCCCTACACCGCCGGCACGCTGGAGGGCGTCTTGGGGAAGGCGCGGGCCGAAGGCTGCACCGGCGTCCTGACCACCGAGAAGGACGCCGCCAAGGTCGAACGCGTCCTGGCCGCCCCCCCCACGCCGCCCATCTACGCCCTCACGGCCGACCTGGACCTGATCGACGGCACATCCGCCCTCATGGCCGCCCTGCAGGAGGTCGTTCCCGCGCATCCGTGATCGGCCCCTCACCCGGCGGGCGCGCCGATCGTCTCGAAGTAGCGGCGGAAGAAGCGACCGACGTCCACGTCGGCGGCCACGCGGTGCGGCCCGCCGGCGGACTCCTCGAAGCGCGTCGCGCCCCGCCCCGCCCCCTGCAGATCCACCGCGACGCGGCCCGTACGGTAGGTGCAGAGATCGGGCTCGAAGACGCAGGCAGCCGCCAGCGGATCGTGGAACGTAATGCGCTCCCGGGTCAGGAACCAGACCTCGGACATCTCCCGGACCAGGTCCAGCGCACCGCCCCGAAACCGTTCGCGGCACTCCGGCGCCGGCATCGAACACTGCAGCGTCACGTCCAGCCCATAGGCCGTCAGTTCGCACACAGGCGCCCCGAACACGAGCGCACTCGCGATCGGGTCGCCCCCCGTGTTCCACTCCTCCCCACACGAGCCGAAGTAGCGGCCGCCCATCAGCACCAACCGCTTGAGCAGCCGCGGCACCTCGGCGTCTGTGGCGAACAGCAGCCCCACGTTCGTCAGCGGGCCGACGGCCAGCAGCGTCACCTCCCCGGGGCGTTCGCGGATGGTCCGGCGCAGGAAGGGCACGGCCGCATAGGGCTCGAAGTCGTCCCGGTGCGGCCATCGCGGGAGCACCCGGGCCTGGGGGACCTCCGGCTGCCGCTGCTCGCAGAGCAACGGAACGTCGCAGCCGCTGTAGACCGGCACCCCGTGGCGGCCGGCCGCCCGGCAGAGCGCGTCGGCAAGCATGGCCCGCTCCTGCGGCCGGCCCGTGACGGTCGTGATGCCCAGCAGGTCGCAGCGCGGCTCGGCCAGCAGATAGGCCAGGCAGACGGCGTCATCGACGTCCGACCCGATGTCGGTATCCAGCAGCACGGGAACGGCGGCATCCATGCTCTCCTCCGTCCGCAGTGTATACCATGCGGCGGCCGGCGACGAAAGCGCCCGCCGGCCGGCGCCGCAGACGCCTCGGCCGGCCCGGGAATTGACTTCCCGCACCATCGCCCGATATCATGGCGCAACGGCGCCGGGCAGCCGCTCCGTCATAGGATGAAGGAGGCGATGGATCCGTGATTGCCGACGTCCGCCAGATGAATGGCATAACGGTCGTGGACATCGAGGGACGGTTTGACGCGGTGTCGGCCTCCAAGACGAAGGCCCGGCTGCACGAACTGATCGCCGCCGGCCACACCCGGCTGCTGCTCAACCTTCAGGGGATGGACTTCATCGACAGCGAGGGGCTTGGGGTCCTGGTCAGCTGCCTGCGCCGGACGGCCCTGGAGAACGGTACTCTGCGGCTGGCCGACGTTCCGCCCTTCTGCCGTTCGATATTCGAGCTGACGGGCCTGACGAGGGTCTTCGACGTAACCCGCGCGCTGGACCAGACGCTTCGGGCGATGGCCCAGGAGGCGACCGACCGCCGATAGGTCTGCGGCCGCACGATCCGAAGCGCCGGATCCGATGAACACAACACAGGCATGGTCGACGCGCACCCATGGGCGTCTGGGTCCGGTGCGCACGTGCGCCCGGGGTGGCCGACGTCGACCGTGACGGAGCCGGTTCCACCAGGTGGAGGCGAGCCGTTGAGGGGCGGCACGCAGGACTGAACGGAGCAGTATGGCGCAACAAGCCACGAACAACGAAGTCCACGTGTGCGTCGTTGGCCCTCAGAGGCTCCGGCGACTCGTGCCGGCCGAACTCGCTCAGCGCACGGTGACGACATCCCTGTGCGAAGACACCGCCTCCCTGATGCGCTGCACGGCCGAGCGCGTGCCGGACGTCGTCCTCATGGACGCCGGCCAGGCCGGCCGCGGCCCCCTGGAGCGCCTGCGCGGCACGTTCCCCGACCTGCCCGTGATCGTCGCGGCCAGAAACCCCGCCGTTTCCGACGTCGTCGAGTGGATGCGCATGGGGGCCGAGGACGTCGTGGCCCTCGAAGCGGGCGACCCGAACCTGGACCGGCGCCTGCTGGACGCCGCCGAGAAGCACCGCCTGTCCGTGCAGGTCAAGCAGCTCAACGATGCCTACGAGCGCGGCGGCCGGCTGGGCGATCTGGTCGGCATCAGCCCCGTGATGCACGAGGTGTACAGGACCATCCGCAGCATCGCCGCGACGGACGCGACGGCGTTGATCTGGGGCGAGAGCGGCACGGGCAAGGAACTCGTGGCCCATGCCACCCACATGCTGAGCCCCCGCAGCCACGGCGCCTTCGTCCCCGTCAACTGCGCCGCCATCCCGAAGGACCTCCTCGAAAGCGAGTTGTTCGGCCACGAGAAGGGCGCCTTCACCAGCGCCGACCGGCAGCACATCGGCAGTTGCGAACGCGCCCACGGCGGCACGCTGTTCCTGGACGAGATCTGCGAGATGGACCACGGCCTCCAGTCCAAGATGCTGCGCTTCCTCCAGAACCGCACCTTCACCCGCGTCGGCGGCACGGACAACTTCGAGGTGGACAGCCGCGTCATCGCCGCGACCAACAAGGATCCGCTCCAGGAGGTCGAAGCCGGCCGCCTTCGCGATGACCTCTACTACCGCCTCAACGTCGTCCCCATCTACCTGCCGCCGCTCCGGGAACGCCCCGAGGACATCCCCGTGCTGGCGCAGCACTTCCTGGAAATCATGGGGGAGAAGTACAACAAGTACTTCTGGGACTTCAGCCCCGAGGCCGTCCGCCTCCTGCTCTGCTACGAATGGCCCGGCAACGTGCGCGAACTGCGCAACACCATCGAGCGCATTGTGGTCCTGGCCAACACCGACCGCGTGACGCCCGAGATGTTCCCCGAACGCATCCGAAAGGCCACCGTCGGACGCACCGTGCCCCCGCTGGCCGTCGAAGAGGCGCTCGAGTGCATCCGGGCCGCCCTGCAGGACCGCGAAACCGAGCCGGCCGAGGAGCCCGACGAGGTGCTGCCGTTTGCAGAGGTGGAGCGCCGAGCCATCCTCGGCGCCGTCAAGAAATGCGACGGCGACATCAGCAAGGCCGCCCGCAAGCTCGGCCTCAGCCGCGCCACGCTCTACCGGAAGCTGGACAAGTACGGCGTGCGCTGATCCGCCGGCCTACGCGAGCGAGTTGAGCACGCGCACGCCTTCTTCCAGGACGCGGTCCTCGGCGGCGAATGAGAGCCGGAAGTGGCTCTTCCGCTCGCTGAACACGCTGCCCGGGATCACCAGCACGTTGTGCTGCATGGCCCGGGCGCAGAAGGCATCGCCGTCCCCGCCCGGCGCCTCGACGAACGCATAGAATGCGCCGCCCGGCTTCTCGAGCCGGAACTTGTCGCGCAGACCCTCGTAGACGATGTCGCGCTTGGCCTGGTAGGCGCGCACGCGGTTCGCGTTGTCCAGCCGCAGGGCGGCCAACCCCGCATACTGCGCGATCGAGGGCGCGCAGACGAAGCTGAACTGCTGCAGCTTCTTCATCTCCTCGATCAGCGGCTCCGGCCCGATGGCGTAGCCCAGCCGCCAGCCCGTCATCGCCGCCAGCTTGCTGAAACCGTTCAGCAGGAGCACGTCGTCCGTAAACCGCGCGATGCTCGCAAAGGCCCCGTCGTAGCAGAAGAAGCGGTAGATCTCGTCGCTGATGATGAAGACGCCCTTGCGCCCCGCCCATTCCGCGATGGCCCGCAGGTCGTCTTCGGACGAGATCACGCCGCTCGGGTTGTTCGGGCTGTTGAGCATCAGCAACTTGGCGTCGCCGGCCCCGGCCTCCTCCAGCCGCTCCACGGTGAGCCGGAAGTCCGGGTAGGTGTCCACGTAAACGGGCACGCCCCCGAGCAGCCGGCAGAGATGCTTGTACATGACGAAGTACGGATCGGCGATGGCCACCCTGTCCCCGGGATTGACCAGCGCCATCATGGCCAGAAGCATGCCGCCCGAGACGCCGCTGGTGATCAGGGCCGCCTCGTGCCGGACGCCGCTGTGCTGCTTCTCGAACCGCACAACCTCGTCGCGCAGGGACTGGATTCCCTGCGTGAGCGTGTACTTGTTCTGGCCGCTCTCGATGGCATGGATGGCGGCGGCCTTCACCGGCTCGGGCACGTCGAAGTCGGGCTGCCCGATGCTCAGGTTGATGGGGTTCTTCAGGCTCCTGGCCAGATCGAAAACCCTGCGAATCCCCGACGAATCGATCAGACCCATACGGTCGGCAATCAGCGGCTCCGTCCGCACTGCGCACCTCCGACGGTCCTCTCGACGGACCGGACGTGACTACTCCTTCGAATCCCCCTCGGCCGCCTCGGCGGCCTCAGGCGCCTTGGCCTTCTGGGCCTTCGGGGCGGCGGCCACCTTCAGCTTCGGCAGCCCGAGCACCGACATGCCCTCCTCCCACTTCTCGTCCTTCTTCAGACGCTCCACCCGTTCGGCGCGCGAGAGCACGTTGCGCCGCCGTACCAGGGCGTCCTTCCGCTTCAGACTCCTGTGCAGCGACATGATTCCCTCCTGGAAATCCCTTGTGGAATGGCTCCGTCGACCCGCATCAGCGCGCGATGGGCATCAGCCGCGCATGCTCGAAGGGGCGACTTCCGTTCGGAAGGCTGTAGGCCGCAAATCCCTCCAGCAGGGCCGCCACCCGCGGCTCGGTCGGATCGTCGAACCGCCCCACGCAGAGCGCGCAACGGCCCGTCGACAGGTCCATCACCCGCAGCTCGTGACCGCCCGCCAGGGACTGCATCTGCCCCGATCGGGCCACCTTCAGCCAGTCGTCCGCTCGGGCCTTCTCGAAGTCCTGCAGAACGATGGTGTGCAACGCGGGCGCCGCATCCCCGGCAGCCGCGCTCAGAATGTGCGGCGGCGCTCCACCGCCCACGGTCGTGATCATGAACCACGCGCCCAGACAGCCCAGCACGGCCACGATGCCGTAGAAGAGCACGCGACGCACGAAAAGATCGTCACCATCCGACTCGGCGCCGAGTCCCCAGCCGATGTCCGTACGGGCGCCCGAGGCAGCCGCCCCTCGGTCATCCGACCGCGTCCTCGACTTCGGCGAGCGCTTGTTCTGGACCGTCATCCTCTGTCGTCTCCATCCCCCCCGCCGGCGGGCCGGTACTCAAAGAGCCCATCGTCTGCGAACCCGCACATTCTATCCCGAAGCCGCGCGCCAAGTCAAATGGTGCCATTGTCATATCGATTATGGCGCCCGGGGCTACAAGGGCGACAGGCGGTTTGCCGGATGGATTTGCCGGCCCCGGCTGGTTGTGGCACGATGACGCGCGAACCGAAGGCACGCCACGCAGAAGACGCTGAGGGAGGAGAGATCGATGACAGAGCGCAGGAGCTACCCGGTAGACCCCATCGTCAACGCAGGGGAGCTGCCCGACCCGTTCGCCCTGCCGGACCTCGGCCGGATCCGGACCCCCGAGGAATGGCCGGCGCGATCGGCCGCCTGGCGGGACCTGATCGTCAACATGGAATACGGCGGCCTGCCGCCCTCGCCCGAGGCCGTCGACGTGGAGACGCTGTGCCACGGCGGCGTGGGACGCTGGCCGGGCAAGCCGAAGCTCTGGTCCTACCGCGTCCACTGCTGCGGCGGCGAGCGGCCCTTCTCCTTCTGCGTGAGGATCCTGTTCCCGGATGCACCCGGCCCATTCCCGGCGATCGTGAACGGCGACGGATGCTGGTGGTACCTGTCCGACGAGATCGTGCAGCGCGTACTCGAAGGCGGCTGTGCGCTCGTCCTGTTCAACCGGACGGAGATGGCCGAGGACCTGGGGTACTCGGGAGTGCCGGACAAGGCGCGACGGAGCGGCGGGCTCTACGACGTGTACCCCGGCCGGACGTTCGGCGCCCTCTCGGCCTGGGCCTGGGGCTACCACCGTTGCGTGGATCTCCTGCACCAGCTGTCCTTCATCGACCCGGAAAGGATCGCCGTCACCGGGCATTCGCGCGGGGGCAAGACCACGCTGCTGGCCGGCGCCACCGACAGCCGGATTGCGCTCGTCAACGACAACGCCTCCTGCGCCGGCGGAAGCGCCGCGTTCCGCTACGTGGGAGATGGCGGGGAGACGCTCAACATCGTCAACGTCTTCCCGTCCTGGTTCGGACCCGGTCTGCAGCCCTACGTCGGGCGGGAAGGCGATCTGCCGTTCGACCAGCACTGCCTGCTGGCCACCATCGCCCCGCGCCCGGTGCTGCTGACGTATGCCCTGGACGACCGCTGGTCGAACCCGGAAGGAATGGTCCAGAACGCCTGGGCGGCGGGCGAGGTCTACCGCTTCCTCGGCGCACGGGACAAGCTCGCGTTCCACCTGCGCGAAGGCGCCCACTCGCACGCCGCCGAGGACTGGGAGGTGCTGCTCGACTTCATCGCCTGGCACTGGCAGGGCAAGCCGCCCACGGCGGCCTACAACCAACATCCCTACCGTCACCTGAGGCCCGCGTTCTCCTGGAAAGCGCCCCACCGCGCATGAACCGGCAGGAAGAGGCGGTTGACACCGTCCTGCAGCGAGCGCCTTCGCAAGCTCGCCGGGGAGTGCGGGTGCGTGGCGCGCTGCCGTAGAAGAGCACGCGACGCACGAAGAGATCGTCACCATCCGGCCCGGCGCCGAGCCCCCAGCCCATGTCCGTACGGGCGCCGCGCGCAGGCGCGCCGAGCAGCAACAGCATTTACCCTATTGACATCTCTTCCCCGGTATGGTACAAACCGGAGGCGGAGTGCATGCATGTCCCTTTGGAGGAGGGCCGGAAGATGCATCGATCGCTGGTACTGGGCCTCTTGACGTCGGTCCTGGTCGTCGCCGGGACCGGATGTGTGAGCTACCGGACCCCCGTGATGCCGCCCACGGGTGCGCTCTACTCGGAGATCTCCGCACCCCTGAGCACCGAGTTCAACCCGACGACGGCCGTCGCGCCCAGGCAGGGCACCGCCAGAGCGTGCAGCGTGCTGGGGCTGATCGCCTGGGGCGACGCCGGCATCCAGACGGCGGCCAAGAACGGCGGACTGAACAGCATCTGGTATGCCGACTACCACCTGTTCAACGTGTTGGGCGTCTACGCCGAGTTCACCATCGTCGCCCATGGTGACTGAGCTTCCGCCTCTCGATGGGGGTGAGACCATGCGCGCGTGGAAGCTGATCGCCCTGATGGCCGTCCTGACGGCCGTCACTGCAGGATGCCGGGGGGCCGTCACGATGTCCCAGATGGCCTGCCCGGTCTTGCCGGCCAGCGGGCTCCTCTTCGCCGACATGTGCGGCCCGCTGACCGTCGACTACAACGGGACGCCTGTGGCAGCCAGAAGCGGAGAGGCGTCGACGCTCTACGTGTACGATCCCGTCATCACCGGGCTTGACATCGCCTGGAGCGACGCCAGCATCGCGGCGGCCGCCGCCCAGGGCCGCCTCTCCCGCGTACACTACGCCGACTACCGCCTTTTCCAGATCCTGGGAGTCTTCGGGAGGTTCACCGTCATCGCGTACGGGGAGTAGTCCGGCGCAGGCCGGCCGGCTCAGCAACGGTCGCACCCTCCCCCGCCGCCGATCGGCTGCCCTTCCGGCACGTGGCGCAGCCCGCCCTTGCAGCCGGCCGCGCCCAGGCGATAGACTGGATGTCATCGCCCCTGGATTGCAGTTGGTTGATGGCCTGCGACACTACTTCTGTACCAGCCGAGGTCGCCACGGCCCTCCTTCGTCGTCTCACCGGCTCCCCGCTCGCCGTCACGGGCATGACCCGGATGCACGGCGGGATGGTCAACAGCGTGCTGGAGCTGACGACGGACGGCAGGCCGGAGCGCGTGGTCGCCAAGTTGTCCGCCCACCCGGACGACGCGGCCTTCGAACGCGAATTCTGTGCCCTCCGGTGGTACCGCCGTCACACCGCGTTCCCCGTGCCGGAGCCCTACGGGGTGGACGTCTCAGGCGACCTCTTCCCCGGGAGCTGCCTGATGATGCAGCGCCTGCCCGGCGAGAACCTTGCGCAGGCGGCGCTGAGAACGCGCGAAGCGGCCGACGTCGAACGCCGCATCGCAGACTGCCTGGCCCATCTCCACGGCCTGCACCGCGCGACCTATGGCTTCGCCTACGAACCCGCCGCCGCCGGATGCGGACTCTGGCTCGACTGGTTCGCGCCGAAGATGCAGGCCGAGTTCGAGGCCGCCGCCGACCGCCTGAGCGCCGACACGCGGGACATCCTCGCCCGCGAACTGGCCCGGCTCGACCTCTGGCTCCCCGAATGCGGCGCCCCGACGCTGGTCCACGGAGACGTCTGGGCCACCAACGTCATCGTGGACCCACTGGCGCCCGGCGGGCCGGCCCTGAGCGGATTCGTCGACGGCCGCTGCCGGTTCGCGGACGTCGAATACGAACTGGCCTACCTGCTCGTCTTCCGCACGGTCGGCCGCGCGTTCTTCGACGCCTACACCAGGACGCGACCGCTGCGCGACGGCTTCGAACAGCGCTGCCGCCTCTACTGGCTCCACACCATGCTGCTGCACGTCCGCGCCTTCGGCGACGCCCACTACATCCGCGCCTGCGAGGCCCTGGCGCACGAGATCGGTTGCCTCGGGCCCCCCTGAGGCGAATCACGCCCCCCCCGACTCGGACATCCGCCGCCGAATGCCGCCGAACACGAACAGGCCCCCTGCGGAACCCTCTGCAACCCGCCCGGGGACCGCACCGCGGCGCCGCGACACCGCCCTCGGCAGCCGGCCGACACGCGCACGCACGCCGGGACGAAACTTGCAGCCCCGGAGCCCGGCGGGCTATACTTGCCTCTCGATCGGCACAGCGGGGAGGGGGAGGGGCGGCCGCACCGCGAGGGCGTAGCTCAGTCGGAAGAGCAACGGATTTTTAATCCGTAGGCCGAGGGTTCGATCCCCTCCGCCCTCACCATCCCGACAGCCCGTTGAAGAAGTTATACTCCTGGGTGCGGTCGATTTCTTCTGGTGGAAAGGGCGTCCGCTCGTGGCGGGGATGGCCCGGCTGGCCACCGATGTGGCGCTTCTTGCCACGCCGCCGCGTGGCCGCCGGCGGTTTGACGATGTCCGAGGACGGCGGCTTGTGCGAGTTGGAGGAGTCCTTGCGCAGGCGGGCAACCTCGCGCTCCAGCTCCGCGTTGCGCGCCTCCAACTGCACGTTGTGCGCCTCCATCTCTTCGAGACGTGCCTCCAGCTTGAGCAGGCTCGCCTCCAGCACTTCGATGCGGGCTTCGAGTCGTCTGCAATTCGGGCATGTGGCTGGCGCTGCGTCGCTCATGCCGACGCAGCATACACGTACGCCGAAGGCAAAAGCATCAGGTCTTCAGAGAAACCGTGAACGGTTACTGACCCTGGAATGACAGGCCTGCATCGGCTACAAGTCCTGTGAAAGCGTTCGCCTGAGTCGGTGCAAATCTCGCTGGGCGTGGAGGAGGGACTGCCGTGGAACGCCGTAGGATGCTGCCGGCTGCACTCGTGTTGGCTGCCCTGGTATGCGGTCCCGCGTCCGGGGAGATCATCCCCGCTGAGCGCAGGATGGACTGGACTCCCGGAGTGAACGTCGGCGTGCCGGGCGGCATTCCGCAGCGTACGACTATCGGTGCGACGGTCGACGCGGCAAGGTACGGCACCGGACTCGTCGACGCCTCAGGCGCGATCGGAGCCGCAATCGACGCGTGCCCGGCCGGGCAAGTGGTATTCATCCCGGCCGGCACCTACCGCATCGACAACCGCGTCTATCGCCCCTACGCCAGTAACATCACGCTCCGCGGCGCGGGAATGGGGAGGACTGTCCTGAAGGCGAATACCAAAGGACAGGTCCTCCTGTTCGGCACTTCCGACTGGCCCCGGCCCACCGCCGGACTTGCGATCACGGGGGGCGCCATGAAGGGCAGCGAGGTCCTGACCGTGGCCGACACCTCCACGATTGCCGTCGGCAATCTGGTCCGCGTCGAGCAGGACAACGCGCCCTACGTCGCCTCGACCTCGGGGCTCCGGCCCGATGTCCGGCTGATGAGCGCCGTGTTCAGGGCGACGGCGAAGACCGGGACCACGGTGACGGTCGCGCCACCGCTGCCGTTCGATTTCACGCTGTCGCCGAGGCTGGTGCCGTACAAGATCCCGCCCCTGAGCAATACGGGTGTGGAAGACCTCACGATCGACTGCAACGCGACCTCGGGGATCGGCATATCGTTTGAGCAGTGCTGGGGATGCTGGATCAAGAACGTGGAGATCGCCGGGTCCCTGAGCCGCCAGATGCTGTTGGTCCGCTTCGTCAGCGGGGAGATCCGGCGCTGCTATACGCACGATTGCATAGGCGGCGGCCCCAATCACGAGGGCATTGACTTCTACGAAGACGGATCGTTCAACCTGATCGAGGACAACATCACCTACAACGGCGGCTTCCCTGGCATCATCCTCGGCGATTCCAAGGGCGGCTGCACCGGCAACGTGATCGCCTACAACTTCTCGTACGCGGGGAACGTCGGCACGCCCACGATGGCGGGCATGGACATCAGCGTTAGCCACGGCCCGCACAACATGATGAACCTGGTCGAGGGAAACATCGCCGGGGGCATCGGCAGCGACGGGTATTTCGGCTCCACCAGCCATATTACCTTCGCCCGCAACTGGTGCACCGCCACGCATCCCACCGCCGCAGAGAACCTGATCGCGGTGAACGTGGGCAGGTGGAACACCTATTTCAACGTGGTCGGCAACATCCTCGGCACGAACGGCTTCAGCAGTCAGGGGCTGTTCCAACCGGAGACCCCGTTCGGATATGAGAAGCAGGTGATCTACAAGATCGGCTTCCCCAACATGGGCAACAACGGCTTCTCGGGGACGTGGGGCCCCACCACCC
>Ga0123329_1001455_pt1 | contig 22532 bp, 19 predicted proteins | sample BioC12SIPDNA_FD_89703 | JGI IMG/M metagenome (GOLD analysis project Ga0123329, IMG submission 89703) | Anaerobic biogas reactor microbial communites from Washington, USA - Biogas_R1_B C12 SIP DNA | ecosystem: Engineered > Bioreactor > Anaerobic > Unclassified | place: Washington, USA | collected...
AACGCCACATCCTCGTGGCGTACGACGCCAAGGCGCGGCGCCAGTATTCCGACCGCGAGGCGCTGTTGGCGTTCTGGGCCGACCGCCTGGGGGTGTCCGCGGCTGAGGCGAACTCTGCCATCGGTGATGAGCCGGCGCCCAGCGACTTGGTGCGCGCCAAACTGATGAAAAAGGGGGGCGTCGGGTACGTCCAGCCGGGGCCGACGACCTTTCCTCCCCTGGACGACGTAGCGGGCGCCATCGTAGCGGCGGGCGCGATTCCCATCTACCCCTGGCTCGATGGCTCGTCGGGCGCCGAGGCGCGCATGGACGAGCTGCTGGAAATGCTGATCGGCAAGGGGATCGCTGCGGTCACCATCATCCCCGAGCGCAACTGGAACTTGGCCGACGCGGCGCTGCGCGCCACGCGCGTGGGGGCGCTGCACGCCGTGATCGATCTGGCGCGCCGCCTCGACCTCCCGATCCTCATCGGCACCGAGATGAACAAGCCGGGGCAGGCCCTCCTGGACGATTGGGAGGCCGAAGCGCTCGCGCCCTACCGCGATGACTTCATCCGGGGTGCGGACTGGGTCTATGGCCACACGGTGCTGCAGCGCGCGCTAGGCCTGGGGTATCAGAGCGCGTGGGCGCGCACCCACCTGCCCGAGCGGGGCGAACGCAACGCCTTTTACACGCGCGTGGGACAAGAGATCCCGCCGGGCGCCGGGCTCGTGGCGCGCCTGGGGCGCGTCGATCCATCCGGCGATCCAGATGCCGTGATGGAGCGCCTGCTGCGGGCGCGGGACCGCTGGATGATCAGGCCCTGGGACTGAGCGCCCGGCGCGCGTCGCCCGCCGCCGTGCGCCGCAAACCCGCCTAGCGGTCCGCGCCACCCATTGGCGCTGCGTGCGTATAGGGTCTAGCGCGCATGGATCGCGGTGACGTGGAGCATGGAGGGTAGATGACCGACCTCATAAACCTGTTCAAGGAAAAGGCGGACGAGTTCCTGGCGGCGATCAACCAGAAGGGTGGCGTACGGGCCACCATCGAGGGGCTGCGGCGCCAGATGGCGGAGGCCGACCGGCGCCGGGCCATGGGCAGGGTCAAATCCGAGCTGCGGCGGCTGGATCGCCAGATCTCAGAGATGGTCACGGCCGTTGGCGTGCAGGCGGTGGCCCTGCAGGAGCAAGGCAAGCTTACCAGCCCGGAACTCCAGCCGCTGTGTCAGCACATCATCGACCTCAAGGCGACGCTGAGCGAGCAGCAGGCCGAGCTGGCCAAGCTGGAGGCCTCGGTGACCGCGTCAGCGGCCGCATCAGCGGCCGCGCCGGCGGCCGAGACGCCCGCGGCCGGCGCCGCGCCCTGTGCCAACTGCGGCCGTCCGGTGCCAGCGGGGGCGACGTTCTGCCCCTACTGTGGCGCTGCCGTCGCGGTGGCCGCGCGGGGCACAGAGTCTGTGACGGGTGCACCGGCGACGAGTCCATCGGCGCCGAGTGCGGGGACGCCGTCGCAACCGGCTCCGCCGTCGAGCACCGCCACGACGCCGAGCTCGGCGCCGCCGCCGGCGGCCGCTGCGCCGAGCGCGGCTCCCGAGCAGCCGGCCCCGTCCCCGTCGCGTGGCGCACCCGCCTCACGCGCCGGGGCGGCGCCTCAGGCGCCGGCGCCCAGGGCGACGTGCGCCTACTGCGGCGCGCCCCTCAAGCCCGGCGCCAAGTTCTGCAGCAAGTGCGGGCGCGCGGTATAGGACGGAATCTCGGACGCCAAACCAACACCTCCCAGAGTTCCCCCGCGGTGACGCCCAGGCACACCGGGTCCATCGCGGGGGAGGACCTCCGGGAGGTGTGTGCTTTCGCGGTGTTATTGACCCTCGTGGGGGCCGCCTGTACAATGAAACCAGACGCTGGATTTCCCGTCTGGAGGCGGTACGATGGCGACCCTGGCGGATGGCACGCCCCTCCCGGGCAAGCTGTTCATCGTGGAGGGGATCGACGGTTCGGGCAAGAGCACGCAGCTCGACCTCCTACGCAAATGGCTCATCGCGACCGGATACTGCGTGGCGTTTAGCGAGTGGAACTCGTCCCCGCTGGTGCGGGACACGACCAAGCGCGGCAAGAAGAAAAAGCTTCTCACCCCTACCACCTTTAGCCTGCTGCACGCCGTCGATTTCGCCCACAGGCTGCAGCAGCAGATGATCCCCGCGCTGCGCGCCGGAGCCATCGTCCTCGCCGACCGCTACGCGTACACCGCTTTTGTCCGTGACGTGGCGCGCGGCGTCGACCCCGCTTGGGTGCGCGAGGTCTATGCCTTTGCCGTGGTGCCCACGGTGGCGCTCTACTTTCGCGTGCCGCTGGATGAGTCGCTGCGCCGCATCGTCACGGGGCGCCCGAAGGTCAAGTTCTACGAGGCCGGCCTCGACCTCGGCCTGAGCGACGACCCCTACGAGAGCTATCGCATCTTTCAGGCGCGCATCCTGCGCGAATATGACCGGCTGGTAGACGAGTTTGGCCTGCACGTCATCGACGCGACGCTGCCCATCGTGGATCAGCAAGAGATCGTGCGCGCGGTGGTCGAACCGCACCTGGAGGGTGCGCTGCGCGCCGAGCACAACCCCTGGCGCAGCGTCCTCTCGACGGAGCACCTCTCGGGGCACTACCTCGACAGCCTCCTCCAGCAGGTGGCGCGATCATGACGCGCGTCCGATTCTACGGCCGCGGCCTTCCGGGCGTCACCGATCAGCAGTTCGCCGGGAAACTCATCGCGATCGAGGGGCCCGATGGCGTGGGGCGCTCCACACAGATCGCCCTCCTGCGCGAGTGGCTGGAGGCCTCGGGCTATGCCGTGTCCCTCAGCGGTTTGCGTCGCTCCGAGTTGGCGAGCGTGGGGATTGACGCGGCCAAGCAGGGGCACACCCTGGGCCACACCACCATGGCGCTCTACTACGCCGTCGACCTCGCCGACCGCCTGGAGCGCGTCATCATCCCGGCGCTGCGCGCCGGATTCGTGGTGCTGACGGACCGCTACCTCTACTCCCTCATCGCGCGCAACGAGGTGCGCGGCGTGGACGGGGCGTGGATTCGCTCGCTCATGGGATTCGCCCTGGTGCCCGACGCCATCTTTTTCCTGCGGGCCAAGGTGGAGGACCTCATTCCGCGCGTGCTCGGCACGCGAGGATTCGACTACTGGGAGTCGGGGATGGACTTTCTGGGGCACTCGGACTATTACCAGAGCTTTGCCGAGTACCAGGCGCGCATGCTGGCCGCCTTTGCCCGCCTCGGCCAGGAGTACGGCTTTCGTGACGTGGATGCCTCGGGCAGCATCGAGAGCGTCTTTCAACAGCTGCGCGACGGCATTCGCGAGGTGGTGCAGGAACTCAAGCCCCGCCCGACGCAAGGGTAGGGGCGGGGAACGCCGTTCGGCCCGCGCGGCGCGTGGGGGCGACGTCTCGTCGCCTCTCCTCAGGACGCGGCCAATATGTGCACCATCGCCTCCTCGAGCTTGGGCCCCATGAACGCGCCCCACGCCTCGGGAAAGGTGCCCAGCAGCCTCTCGCGCTCCTGGCGTTGCGCGTCGCGGTACGCCTCGATGGCGCGCGCGCCATCCTTCGCCTCGTGTCTGGTCAACAGCCGGTCGAGCATCGCCACCGCCACATCGGCGTCGTGCAGGTCGCCCAGGTGGCCCTGCATGGCAACCACCTGTTCGATGGTCTCGCCCGTCGGGCCCGGTAGGGTGGCGCGGAAGAACTCGAGGGCGTAACGGAGGTGCTTGCACTCGATGCGCAGGGCGTGCAGCAGGCCGATGGGCGCCCCGTCCAGCACGGGGGCATAGGCGCGCACCACCTGCCAACGGATGTAGATCAGCCGCGGAGCCACCGAGCGCACCCGATTGCTGTCGTCCACCGGTTCGTAGGCGGCATGCTCCAGTTCGGTGAGGAGCGCCTCGAAATCCCCCACAAAGCGCTCATACGCTGGGCCGTCGAGGTGCGCCAGCATCGCCTCGCGGGCGGCCGCCCGACGCGCCTCGAGTTCGCCGATGAGGGGCGCCAGGTCGTCGCGCTCCTCCACGGTGAGGCCCGACGCATAGGCGCGAGCGCGGGCGAGGCTCACGTCCAGGTCGCGCACCGCGCCCAGCGCCATGGCGACCTCGCGCAGCCCCTGGACGGCCGGCGCCAAGGACTCGGCGTGAAGGTACGACTTGAGCAGGCCGATGGCCGAGCGCATGCGACGCGTGGCGACGCGCATATCGTGCAACTCCTCCGGATCCACGCCCTGGCGCGTGCCCTCCGTGTGGGCCTGCATGCGCGCCCAATGGTATGACAGCACTTTGCTAGTGGCGAGGGTGATGGCGTCGTCGGGCGCCACCTCGCGCGATATGTCGGTCTCAGGCGCGGCGACGCCCGGGCCGTCCGCTCCCAGCTCGCGGTGCGGCTCCCATTCTGGTGTGGCGCCGAACAGCTCGGCCCAGAGGTCGGATCGCCTTCGCGCGCGCCGCGCGTCACGCCGGGCCTGCGGTCCGGTGATGGTAATGTGTGGGCGGCCGTTCTCGAGCGTCACCGCCTCCACGCGTGTGCTCTGCGAGCGCGAAGAGTCGAGGGCGGAGGCGAGGCGCACCATCGCGGCGACCGCCAGGGCCCGCCGGCGCCATTCCTCCGCAGGCGGCGTGGGAAAGGCGGCCTCGAGCCGGTCGGGCGTTACCTTCTTGCGGTGTAGGTATAGGGCGGCGGCGACGGCGCGCCGCTCGTCGGTGCTCAGCCCGACGACGGGCTGCCTTAGCAGCAGATCGCGCGCGATGACGTTGCGGTGAGCGCGCACGACGGAGGCGCCAAGGTCGACGAGCGTGGCCGCGGCGCGCGCCAGGGAGAGGCTCTGGGCGTCCAGCCCGTGGAGCGGGGCCAGGCCCTCGTACAGCGCCTCGACCGTGGCTGCGACGTGGCGCGCGCGCCCCTCGTCGAGCCCGTGGCAGGCGACGAGTTCCTGCACCGTGACGGCCTCCGACGGAGCCGAACGCTCGCGGTCGGCGAGCAGCGCCTCGTCCGGCGGGACCTCTGTCTCCACGAACTCGAGGGCGCGCTGCAGCTTGGTGCGCGGCTCGGGGATCAGGCCATAGTCGCCCACCAGGGTCGCGTCCAGGCGCTCCAGGTCCGCGGGCGTGCCGTCGGCCATCAGCTCGCACTCGACCATGCGGCTACGCGCCTTGAGGCGCTTTCCCTCAAAGCGCACCACGTCGAACCCCATGTCGATCACCGGCATGCCGTCGCGCCGCGCGACACACGAGCGGCGCGATTGGCGGATGACCAGCAACTCACGCAGGGCCGCTCCGCCGGTGAGCCGCTCGACCTGTTTGCGGAGGGAGCCTTCTGGCCACCCTGAGGGGCGCGTGATGGCGCGTGGCAGAGGGATCTCGAGTTCCTCGCGCGACACCACCGAGCCCTGGACGCTCTTGGGTCCCTTGAGGGCGAGGGTCCACGTCTTGTCCATGGCGCGCAGACGGCATGACCACCCCTGGCGCGTGAGGGCGCGGCCCTTGGTGTCCAGGTAGCGATCCACGAGGCGCGCCTTGCCGACGGGCTCGAGCGCATAATCCGCCAGCTTCTCGGCGCGCTGCAGGACGCGGAACGTCTCGCGATCGAGGACGACGTACTTGGACTCGATCTCCATAGGCATCGCCTACCTCGCTATCTCCCGTGGCGCGACGGGGCGCACCATCACGTGTGACCGTCTCGATGCACCACCATTGTAGGTGCGCCGTTTCGTTACGGTCAAGCATGGCGCGAGGGACGCGTGGGCCGAACAAGCATTGCGCGATGAACGCTCGCCGCCCGAGTTGACACCAAGATTATGTGTGTATACTATTCCTTGTCATAAGGTTTCGGTCGTCTGGATGACCCGTCGACCGCGGGTTGCCGACGCGCGTTGCGAAGCGTGGCTTTGCAGGAAAGCAGTGGCAGGATGAGTCTCCTTGGGGTTGACGTGGGGGCGGGGGCGTGTGTGGCGGCGGCCTACACGCCCGGCGGCGCCCTCCTGGCGCAGGCTCAGCGCGACTACCACCCGATCCTCGGCGCCCAGGGGGTGCGCGAGTTGGACGGCCATCAGGTGTGGGCGGCCGTCCGAGAGGCGATCGCCGCCGTCGCCGAGGAGGTGCGCGCCGACCCGGTCCAGGCGCTCAGCGTGTCCTCCATTGGAGAGGCGCTGGTGCCGTTAGGGGCGGACGGGCGCATCGCGGGGCGGATCCTCCTGGATCTGGGCGGCCAGACGCGGCCCTACCTCGAAGAGGTGGAGCGGCAGCTCGGCGTGGAGCGCATCTATGACCTGACCCGCCACCTCCCCGGGCCCCTGTACTGGCTGCCCAAGCTCTGTTGGCTGCGCGACAAGGAGCCCGAGAGCTGGAGTCGCACCCTTCTGTACGTGTCGCTCAGCGGCCTGGTGTGCTCCCTCCTGGGAGGATCGTCCGCCAGCGACTATTCCCTCGCTAGCAGCACGATGCTGCTGGACGCCGTGCGGCGCGAGTGGTCGCGCGATATGCTGGCCGCCTGCAGGTTGCCGGTGGAAAAGCTCCCGCGCCTGGCTCCCGCGGCCACGCCCGTGGGCACGGTGTCGCCCGCCGTGGGACGCGAGGTGGGGCTCTCGCCCAGGACGCGCCTCCTTCTCGGCGGCCACACCCACGCCTGCCAGGCGTTGGGGGCCGGCGTCGTTCACAGTGGCATGGCGCTCTATGGCCTGACGAGCCACGCCTCCATGATGCCGACGTTCCAGGCGGTGCCCCTCATCCCCCTGATGCGCGAGCACGGCCTGGACACCGCCTTTCACGTGGTCCCCGGCCTCTATACCAGCCGGCTGCACAACCCGTCAGGGGGGCTCCTGCTGCGCTGGTTCCGTGATCAGCTGGCGCCCCTCGAGCGGCGCCTCGCCCAGCGGCGCGGGGCCAACCCGTACGATCTCTTATTGAGCGAGATGCCCGAGGAGCCCACCGATCTCCTCGTGCTGCCGCATCTGGCGGCGGCCACCGGCCGGCACGACCGCGCCGGCGGGCCGGCGTCGTCGGGGGCCGTCCTCGGGTTGACCCTCGGTACGACGCGGGGCGAGATCGTCCGCGCCCTCCTCGAGGGGATGACGCTCTACCTGGCGGAGGGGCAGCATGCGTTGGAGCGGAGCGGCGTGCGCGTCACCTCGTTTCGCAGCGTCGGCGAGGGGAGCCGCTCCGACGCCTGGCAGCAGCTCACCGCCGACGTCCTCGGCGCGCCGGTGGAGCGCCCTGTTCACGCCGAGACCGCCCCCCTGGGGGCCGCCCTCCTGGCGGCGGTGGGAGGCGGGCTCGACGCTGACCTGGAGGGGGCCGCGGGGGCGGCCGTGCGCGTGACGCGCCGCTACGAGCCCGACGCCTCGCGCCACGCCATCTATCGCGAAAGGCTGGCCCTCTACCGCGAGGTCGATCCTCTGCTCAAGCCGTATCTCAACAGGCTGCGCGCCAAACGTCGCGAGTCGGCGTAGGTCAGGCAGCCAGCGAAGCGGTTGCAGGTTCCAGGTGACAGGTTACAGGCTGCAGCGAGCGATCTCACTAGAGTCTGTAACCTGCTACCTGGAACCTGTTACCATAAGGGCTCTCGGAAGAACCTCACATGGACGGCGTTGGCGGAAATTGCCCCTTGTGGTACAATCCCATACGATGCGGCCCATTTGTGTTGTATAGCACACCTCCCCCGGAGTGGGACCTCGATGCATCGAGATGACGATGTGGTGATTGCCGGCGCCGTCCGCACCCCGATCGGGCGTTTCCAGGGTGCGCTGAAGGACGTTCCGGCGACGCGACTTGGCGCCACCGTGATCGCCGAGGCCATCCGTCGCGCCGGCATCGCCGGCGAGGACGTGGACGAGGTCTTGATGGGGCAGGTGCTGCAGGCGGGGGCGGGACAGGCGCCCGCCAGGCAGGCCGCCCTCCATGCCGGGCTTCCCGTGGAGGTCGGCGCCGTCACCCTCAACAAGGTGTGCGGCTCCGGGCTCAAAGCCGCTATGCTCGCCGCGGCCATGATCCGCGCCGAGGACGCGGGGGTCGTCGTCGTGGGGGGGATGGAGAGCATGAACGGCGCCCCGTACGCCCTGCCGCGGGCACGCTTTGGGTACCGGCTGGGCCACGATCGCCTCCTGGATGTGGTGGTGCACGACGGGCTGTGGTGCGCCGCTGAGGACTGCCACATGGGGGCGCTGGCCGACCATGTGGCCGAGCGCCACGGCATCAGCCGCGAGGCGATGGATGCCTACGCCCTGCAGAGCCACCAGCGCGCCATGGCCGCTGCCGGCTGCGGGGCGTTTTTCGATGAGATCGTGCCCGTCACCGTCGGTGGGCGGGCCGGCGGACGCATGGCTGTAGACGAATGCCCGCGCGCCGATACCACTCTCGAGAGGCTGGGGCGGCTGGCGCCCGCCTTTGGAGCGGAGGGGCGCGTGACGGCGGGGAACTCCTCTTGTCTGGCCGACGGCGCCGCCGCCATGGTGCTCACGTCGCGCCGACGGGCGCGGGCGCTGGGCTGCAGGCCGATGGCGCGGGTGGTCGCCTATGGGCAGGCCGCCGTGGCGCCGCGCGACATATTCGAGGCGCCGGTGCACGCCGTGCGCCGGGTGCTGGATCGCGCCGGCATGGCGCTGGGCGACGTGGACCTCACCGAGCTGAACGAGGCGTTCGCGGCGCAGGTGCTGGCGAACGGCGCTCTGCTGGGGTTGGATTGGGAGCGCGTGAACGTGCACGGAGGCGCCATCGCGCTGGGGCACCCCATCGGGGCGAGTGGGGCTCGGGTGCTGGTGACCTTGCTGCATGCGCTGAGGCGCCGCAACGCGACCACGGGCCTGGCCGCCCTTTGCCTGGGCGGGGGCGAGGCCGTGGCGATGATCGTCGAGATGGAGTAGGGGCGCGTGGAGGGTTCGGCCACACCGGGTATCGAGCGCGTCGCCGTGATCGGCGCGGGCACCATGGGCAGCGGCATCGCCCAGACGTTCGCCGTCGCCGGCCTCGCTGTGACGCTCGTCGACGTGTCTGACGACCTCGTAGCAAGGGGGATCGACGGCATCCGCCGCGGGCTGGCGCGCATGGTGGAGCGCGGTCGACTGGACGCGGAGGCGCGGGACGCCGCGCTGGGGCGCATCGCCGCCACCACCGAGGTGGGCGAGGCGGCGCGGGCCGACCTGGTGGTGGAGGCGATCGTCGAGCGCCTCGATGCCAAGGTGGATCTACTGGCCGAGCTGGACCGGCGCGCGCCGGCGCATACAATCCTCGCCTCGAACACGTCGTCGATCTCGATCACGCGCTTGGGGGCCGCCACCGGCCGGCCCGACCGCGTCATCGGGATGCACTTTATGAACCCGGCGCCGGTCATGGCGCTGGTGGAGGTCATCCGCGGGCTGGCGACCTCCGACGCCACCACGGACGCCGTCGTGGCGCTAGTGGAGCGGCTGGGCAAGACGCCCGTGCGGGTGGACGATTCGGCGGGCTTTGCCCTAAATCGCCTCCTGATTCCGATGATCAACGAGGCCGCCTTTCTCCTCATGGAGGGGGTGGCGGCGCGCGACGATATCGATACCGTGATGCGGCTGGGCGCGAACCATCCCATGGGCCCTCTGGCTCTGGCGGACTTGATCGGGCTCGACACCTGCCTCGCGATTATGGAGGTATTGCACCGGGAACTCGGTGACGACAAGTATCGCCCTTGCCCCCTGCTTCGACGGATGGTGGCGGCAGGCCACGTGGGACGCAAATCGGGGCGCGGCTTCTACAGCTATAGCTAGAGATCCGCATCATTAGGAACGTGTGGGTGTTACTGCGGACAGACACCGCGCGTTGGCCGGAGGTTCGCGGCAACACCCGGAGCGCAGTCTCAGACAGGGCGAAGCACGTGCGCGAACCGAACCGGCGATGCCGCCAGACGCATGGGCTTGGCCCTTTTTGGTGCCTCGGCGGCGGGGGGGATGCGGCTGGCGGGATCAAGGTCCCTCGCGGGTACGCTCGGGACGACATATGGAGAGGTGGTGGCCAAGTGACGACGCGAGCCGTGCTCGACAAGGGATGGATCCGGCTGGAGGACGCGATGGGCGGCGACGCTGCCGTGGTCCGCGGCGCGCGCATCTGCTACCAGTCCGAGGGGGGCAATCCCGAGGCGGATGCGCGGCTCATTCAGCGGCTCATGGCGAGCCGTCCGGCGCACAACACCGTGTTCGAGCACGCCGTGTTCCGGTTCGGAGTCAAGTGCCCGCTATTCGTGGCGCGGCAGTGGATGCGCCACCGCATCTGTAGCTTTAACGAACGCTCCCTGCGGTACTGCCTGGCCGACCGCGAGTACTACATCCCCGAGGGGCATCCCGAGGAGCGCGAGGCTTATGTGCAGCACATGGAGGCCTCCTTTGATCTCTACGAGCAGCTCGTTGCCGCCGGCTGGAAGCGCGAGCAGGCGCGCGGCGTGCTGGGGATGGCGGTATACACCGAGTTCATCTGGACGGTGAACGCCTGGTCGCTCATGAACTGGCTGGAGAAACGGCTCGATCGCGGGGCGCAGTGGGAGCACCGGCAGTACGCCGAGGAGGCGCTGACCATCTTCTCCGAGGTGATGCCCGTCACCGCCGGAGCATTCCAAAAGGCGGTGCTGGGACGATGAGACCGACCTGGGACGAGTACTTTATGGAGATCGCCCGACAGGTGGCCACGCGCTCGACTTGTCTGCGGCGGCACGTGGGGGCGATCATCGTGCGCGACAAGCGCATCCTGTCTACCGGCTACAACGGCCCGCCCAAGGGGCTGCGGCACTGCGACGAGGTGGGCTGCCTGCGAGAGCAACTGGGCATCCCCTCGGGCCAGCGGCAAGAGATCTGCCGGGGGCTGCACGCCGAGCAGAACGCCATCATCCAGGCGGCGCTGCATGGGGTGTCGGTGGAGGGCGGCACGGTGTACGTCACGCACCAACCGTGCATCACCTGCGCCAAGATGATCATCAACTCGGGGATCGTGCGCGCCGTGTGCGCCAGCACCTACCCGGACGAACTATCCCGCGGCATGCTCGACGAGGCCAACGTGGCCCTCGAGGTATGGGAAACACCATCGGACAATCGCAGCAACGACCAGGAGGGATGATGGCTTCCGAGAAGGGTATCCAGAAGCTACGCCGACTCAAGGAGGAGGCAAGGCAAGGGGGCGGAGCCGACGCCACTGCCAAGCAGCACGACAAGGGCAAGGGGACCGCCCGCGAACGCTTGGCCAAGCTTCTCGATGAGGGTAGCTTCCAGGAACTGGACATGCTCGTGACCCACCACGCGCACGATTTCGGCATGGACCAGCGTTATGCCCTGGGCGACGGCGTGGTCACCGGCTATGGCACGATAGATGGTCGGCTGGTGTACGTGTTCTCGCAGGATTTCACCGTGATGGGTGGATCGCTGGGCAGGGCCCACGCCGCCAAGATCACCAAGGTTCAGGACCTGGCCCTCAAGAGCGGCGCCCCGCTGATCGGCATCAACGATTCGGGCGGCGCTCGCATCCAGGAGGGGGTGGAGGCGCTGGCCGGCTACGCCGACATCTTTATGCGGAATACCCTCGCCTCCGGCGTCATCCCCCAGATCTCGGTGATCATGGGGCCGTGCGCGGGGGGCGCGGTGTACTCGCCGGCGCTGACCGATTTCGTGTTCATGGTGCAGGACACCAGCCACATGTTCATCACCGGCCCGGCCGTGATCAAGGCCGTGACCCACGAGGACGTCACCTTTGAGGCCCTGGGCGGGGCGATGGCGCATAACGCCAAGAGCGGCGTGGCGCATTTCGCCGCCGAAACAGAGGACGCCTGCCTCGAGATGGTGCGGCAACTCGTCAGCTATCTGCCCCAGAACAATCTCGAGGACGCGCCGGCCATTCTCCCCAAGGATGACGCTGCGCGCGCCGACGCCGCGCTGGATGCCATCGTCCCCGACAGCCCCAACGCGCCCTATGATATGAAGCAGGTGGTCACGGGCGTGGTAGATGCCGGCAGCTTTTTCGAGGTGCAGGAGCACCTGGCCAAGAACGTCATCATCGGCTTCGCCCGCATGGACGGCGCCGTGGTGGGCGTGGTGGCCAACCAGCCGGCGGTAAAGGCGGGCGTGCTCGACATCGATGCCTCCGTCAAGGCGGCGCGGTTCGTCCGCTTTCTCGACGCCTTTAACATTCCCATCATCACCTTCGTGGACGTGCCCGGGTTCATGCCCGGCGTGGCCCAAGAACATGGCGGCATCATCCGCCACGGTGCCAAGCTCATCTATGCCTACTGCGAGGCCACGGTGCCCAAGCTCACGGTGATCACGCGCAAGGCCTACGGCGGGGCGTACATCGTGATGAGTTCCAAGCACATCCGCGGTGATTTCAACGTCGCCTGGCCGTCGGCCGAGATCGCGGTGATGGGCCCCGATGGCGCGGTGCCGGTGGTGTATCGCCGCGAGCTGGAGGCGGCGCAGGACCCCGAGGCGCGCCGCGCGGAACTCATCGAGGAGTACAAGAACGCCTTCGCAAATCCCTACCAGGCGGCCTCCCATGGCTATGTCGATGCGGTGATCGAGCCCAGCCAGACGCGGCCGGTGCTCATCAACGCGCTGCAGATGCTCCAGAACAAGCGCGATGCCAACCCGGCCAAGAAGCATGGGACGATGCCGCTCTAGCGGGTTGTGAGTTGTGGGTTACGTGTTACGGGTTGTGTGTTGTGAGTTACAGGTTGCAGGTGGCAGGTCACAGGACGGGGATGGATATGGTCGTCCGAGGATGGCTGAGTGGAGTCCGACCAATAGCTAAGGGCTAAGAGCCAAGAGCCTACTATCAAGAACCGTCACGGACTGTCGCCCGCTCTAGCGAGGAACAAGATGAGCAAGAATCCGCTCAAGATAACGGATACGATTCTGCGCGATGCCCACCAGTCGTTGTTGGCGACGCGCATGTCGACGGGCAGCATGCTGCCCGCCGCGGAAAAGCTCGACGCGGTGGGGTACCACTCCCTGGAGATGTGGGGGGGCGCGACCTTTGATTCGGCCATGCGCTTCCTGCGCGAGGACCCGTGGGAGCGCCTGCGGGTGCTGCGCCAGCGCATCCCCAAGACGCCGTTCCAGATGCTGCTCCGCGGCCAGAACATCCTGGGGTACCGCCACTACCCGGATGACATCGTGGAAAAGTTCGTCGAGCTGACCGTCAAGAACGGCCTGACGATCTTTCGCATCTTTGACGCGCTGAACGACACGCGCAACATGGCCTGGGCCATGGAGTGCGTGAAAAAGTACGGCGGTCACGTGCAGGGCTCCATCTGCTACACCATCAGCCCGGTGCACACCATCGACGCCTTTGTGGCCCTGGCGCAAGAGCTGAAGGACCTGGGCTCCGACTCGATCTGCATCAAGGATATGGCCGGCCTGGCGACGCCGTACGTGGCGTACGATCTCGTCAAGCGCATCAAAGAGCAGGTGGACATCGCCGTCCAGTTCCACACCCACGATACAGCCGGGTTCGCCATCGCCACGCTGGTCAAGGCGGCGGAGGCGGGCGTAGACGTGGTGGACACGGCCATCTCGTCACTCGCCGGTGGCACGGCGCAGCCGCCCACCGAGTCGATCGTGGCCACGTTCCAGGGCACCGACCGCGACACGGGCTTTGACTTGGCCTTCCTCACCGAGATCGCCAACCACTTTCATGAGGTGCGTGCGCAGCACCTGCCCGCCTTTGAGAGCGGCCTGACGAGCGCCGACATCCGGGTGCTCCTGTACCAGATGCCCGGCGGTATGATCTCGAACCTCATCAGCCAGCTCCGCCAGCAGGGCGCCGAGAACCGCTGGAACGAGGTGATCGAGGAGCTGCCGCGAGTGCGCGAGGACATGGGCTATCCGCCCCTCGTGACGCCCACCAGCCAGATCGTGGGCACGCAGGCGGTGGTGAACGTGCTCATGGGCGAGCGCTACAAGATCATCTCGCAAGAGGTCAAGGACTACTGCAAGGGGCTCTACGGCCGCGCCCCGGCGCCGCTGAATCCCGACCTGGTGAAGAAGGCCATCGGCGACGAGGAGCCGATCACGGCGCGCCCCGCCGATTTCATCGAGCCTGGCTTTGAGAAGGCCAAGGACGAGATCGGCGATCTCGCCGAGAGCGACGAGGACGTGGTGTCGTACGCCCTCTTCCCGCCGGTGGCGCGCGAGTTCTTGCAGCTGCGCCGCGACGGGATGATCGCGCCCATCGACGAGCCGCGCGTCTTCCCGGCGGCCAAGCCCGCCGACGGCAAGGCCGAGGCGCCCAAGGCCGGCATCGCGCCGATCCGGCGCCCGGCGCGCGTTCGCCCCAGCTATTCGATGTGGAAGCTCTCGCAGCGCGTGCAGCGCGGCTGACGCGCTACGCGCGGTTGCGGGGTAGGAGTTACGGGTTCCGAGTCACGGGTTGTGCGTTGTGGGTTGCTGTTACAGGTGACAGGTCGCAAGTTACGGGCTGAAGTTGGTAGGCCACACTGAAGCCTGTCACTTGGAACCTGTAACCTGTCACGAGTGGGCCAACTCGGAACCCTCACCAACGATCTCATTGTGGAAGGAACACCGATGAACGATTTTGCTGTCGGGCTGCAAGTGACCGCCCTTGGGATGGGGCTGGTCTTTTTGACGCTCGTCATCGTGATGCTGGCCATCATGGCGCTGGACCGCGTCTTTCGTCCGAAGGCGGTGGCGGCCGACGAGACCGCCGTCGCGGTGGCGCCGGGCGCCGCCCTGCCCGTGACCCCCGCCGCCTCGGCGGTGGATGCGCGGGAGGAAGACGCCCTCGACGAGGCGACGGCCATCGGCGTGGCCATCGCGGCGGCCGTGGTTGCCCGCGCCAGGGTCGGGACGAATGTCGTGCCCGCCCCGACGCGCTCGATGAATCCCCTCTTTGCCATGCCCGATGGCGAGGAGGACATCACCGGAGAGGTCGTCCTGGTAGCCACCGTGGACGGCGGCTCGGGCGTGTGGGCCCGGGCGGGTCGCTTGCAGGCGATGAACTAGACGCCCGGCTCACGGGCTCGCCGCGTCCCATCGGCCGGAGGGCGATGCACCGCCACGGAGCCGGTGCAGGGACGTGGCCCGAGGGGCTATGGCACAACGTTGACTACGGAGGATACGATGACCGCATCGTCGATGGATGTCTACGAGATCACCGTCAACGGAAAAAAGTACGTGGTTGAGGTCGGCGACACCTCGTCCTCGCGCGTTGAGGTGATTGTGAATGGGGTCGCCAGGACGGTCGACGTCGTCCGGGGCGCACCGGCCGCGACCGCCGCACCGACGCAGACGCCGGCCAGCGCGCCGGCCGAGGCTCCCGCCCAGGAGGAGCAGCCGGCGGTCGAGGTGACGCCGGTGGCGGGCAACGGCCACGTGGTATCGGCGCCCATGCCCGGCAAGGTGCTCTCGGTGCGCGTCACCGTGGGCGCTGCGGTAAAGGAGGGGGACACGGTCTGCACGCTCGAGGCGATGAAGATGGAGATGCCCATCGCCGCCTCCGCGTCGGGCACCGTGAAGGGGATCCACGTCAACGTGGGCGACACGGTGTCACACGACGCCCCCCTGATCAGTATCGGCTAGAGCCGCTGGGGCAACCGGGCCGCGCGGCCACCCGCAAGACGGGATGGCCGGGGATGGACCTGAGCGCCCAACTAACCCGGAGCAACGGACGATGAACATACAGGCGTTAGAGAACCTCTTGGGCGGCTTTGCCGGGCTGACGATCGAGCGCGTGATCATGATGGTCGTGGGGGCCGTCCTGATCTGGCTGGCGATCAAGTACGAGTACGAGCCGCTGCTGCTGCTGCCCATCGGCTTGGGCTGCATCCTGGCGAACCTTCCCGGCACGGGCCTCCTCGATGAGGGGGGACTCCTCGACGTCTTTTACCAGGCCGGTATCGAGAACGAGCTGTTCCCCAGCCTCGTCTTTATCGGCATTGGCGCGATGACGGACTTTGGCCCACTGCTGGAAAACCCCAAGTTTGTCCTCATGGGCGCGGCGGCCCAGTTCGGCATCTTTGGCACGCTGCTGCTCGCGACCCTCTTTGGGTTCAACATCAATCAGGCGGCCTCCATCGGCATCGTCGGCGCTGCCGACGGCCCCACGTCGATCTTTGTGGCCTCGCGATTGGCGCCCGACCTCGTGGGCCCCATCACGGTAGCGGCCTACTCTTACATGTCGCTCGTGCCCGTGATTCAGCCGCCCATCATGCGGTTGCTGACCACGCGCAAGGAGCGCATGATCCGCATGCCCTACTCGTCGCGCGAGATCTCGCGCACGACGCGTATCGTCTTTCCCATCATGGTGACGCTGATCTGCGCCATCATCGCGCCGGCTTCCACGGCCCTCATCGGCATGCTGATGTTCGGCAACCTGGTGCGCGAGTCGGGCGTGGTGGAGCGCATCAACATCGCGGCCCAGAACGAACTCGCCAACATCGTGACGACCTTTCTGGGAATCACCATCGGCTCGACCATGGTCGCGGAAAAGTTCCTGCGCTGGGAGACGATCCTCATCATCAGTATGGGCCTGGTGGCCTTTATCCTCGACACCGCCGCCGGCGTCCTCTTTGGCAAGCTGATGAACTTTGCCTCGGGGGGCAAGGTCAATCCGCTATTGGGTGGATGTGGCATCTCGGCCTTTCCCATGTCGGCCCGTGTGGTGCAAAAGATCGGGCAGGAGGAGGATCACTCCAATTTCCTGCTGATGCACGCCATGGCGTCCAACACCTCGGGGCAGATCGCCTCGGTGATGGCCGGCGGCGTGGTGCTCGCCCTATTGGGCGGGTCGTGAGCCCGTGCGCATCGCCAGACGTCAACGCGCCGCCCATTCGGGCGGCGCGTTCGCGTTGTCCTCAACCTGTCATTCGGAGTCATCACCATCGGCGAATACCACGGGGAATGAACATGGTGACTCACCTCGTCCTGCTTCCGTCGGCTGAGGACCGTTTTCAGAGCAGCGTACTCGGCGCCAGCACCCTGGTACTGAACCTTGACTTCCTAGACGGAGCCGCCCACCATTGGCGGCGCAGCGCCCCCAATCCGTCGTTCCGAGCGCAGCGAGGAATCTCGGCTAACGTAGTCAAGATTCCTCGCTGCGCTCGGAATGACATATGGATATGGATACCGTGAGCGCGAACGACGCGGGGCGTACCCACATTTCCGTCACCGCTGGTGAGCACCGATCATGACGACACGGAACGACGGTCTTCCCTAGCGTGGCGGCGTCTTGCCCGCGGAGGGGGCACACTCGCACTCGAAGAGCGGCCTGAGGGTGGTGTAGCATTCGATGAGCCCCTCGACGATGACGTGCGTCTCGGCCAGGACGGGCATGAAATTCGTGTCCCCCGTCCACCGCGGCACCACATGCATGTGGATGTGGTCCTTGATGCCCGCCCCCGCCGGTGTGCCCAGGTTCATGCCGATGTTGAATCCATCGGGGTCCATCGCCTTCTTGAGCACCGTGAGGCTGACGTTCACCTGCTGCATCATGTCCTGCAGCACTTCCGCGGCGAGCTTGGTGGGAGTGTCCACATGCTCGTAGGGCACGACCATCAGGTGGCCGTTGTTGTAGGGGTAGCGGTTGAGCATGATGTAGCAGTGTCTGCCTCGCAGCAGGATGAGGCTCTCCGGATCGTTGTCCTCCTTGGGCAGATCGCAGAACACGCAGCCGTCAGGCTTGGTGCGGCGGATGTACTCCATGCGCCAGGGCGACCAGAGCTGCTTCATGCGTGCTTCTCCTCTCGCTCTCCCCATACGAGGCGGATGCGGTGTATGGCAACATGCGAGGCGTCTACCCCCATCGCCTCGACGATCTCTTCGGGACGGCCCGATCCTCGCGGGCCACACTGCACGTCCACCCACAACCTATGCCGGTTTCCGTCGACGCCCTCGTGGCGCACGCTGTGGATGAGGGGGCGCAGATCGTAGCTCTGAAGCTGCCCCTTTTTCCGCACGCGCCGGCGTTCGATGCTGGTCTGCGCCAATAGCCGTTCGATGGCCGCGTCGATCTCGGCGACGGATGCCGGGCTCTCCAGCTGCACGCGATACTCGGCGGCGCGCAGCGTCGCCTGGGGGTAGGGCGCCGGCAGCGGCACTTCCGCCACCTCACGGACCGTCAGGCCCGCCGGCGACTGCCCGACCATCTTGCGGGCAAGCTCTTTGAGGTCCACGCGCCGGTCGAGCCAGATATCCATCACCTCACACTCACTACTGTATCCCACCGGTAGGGGGGACGCAAACTGGAACCTTGGGTGTGGGCTGTAGCCCTGGGTGTACGCCAACGGCACGCCGGCGCGCCGCAAAAGTCGCTCCCACAGGCGCCCCAGATCGAGAACCGAGGCATAGATGAGGGGCCCCGAGAGGCCAAAGGTGACGCGCACGCGCTCCACGGGATGGTCCATGTTAGGGGCACCTCCACGAGGGGTCGGCGCTATCGCCGGCGGCCACATAGGTAGCCGTGATCCCGCACCCCCGGCATTCGTCGCGGCAGTCGCCCGTCACCTCGCCGCAGGCGGCGCGCTGCCACTCGCGCGTCAGGTAGGCGCGTCGCACCCCCATGTCGATGACGTCCCATGGCAGTGGCTCGTCGATGCAGCGCTCGCGCGCGGTGTAGGCGCGCGCGTCGATCCCCTCTTCCTCCAGCGCTTGGCGCCAGAGATCGGGTCGAAAGTGCTCGCTCCAGGCGTCGAATCGGGCACCCAGTTGCCAGGCGCGCAGCAGCACGCGGCCCAAGCGTCGGTCGCCGCGGCTGAGGAGCGCCTCGAGCCAGGTGTTGTCCCAGTCGGACCAGCTCAGATGGATGCCACGGCCGCGAGCGTGCTCGCGCAGCAGCGCCTGACGGCGCTCGATGGTGTTGCGCTCGGCAAGGGGCGCCCACTGGAAGGGGGTGTGTGGCTTGGGCACAAACGTGGACACGCTCACGCCAATGTCCACGGTGCGGCCGCGCACCTTGCGTCCCAATGCCTGGAGTGTGCGGATGAGGCGCGCCATCTCGAGGACGTCGTCGTCCGTCTCGGTGGGCAGGCCGATCATAAAGTAGACCTTGATGCGGTTCCAACCGGCGCTAAAGGCGGCCTCGGCGGTGCGCAGGAGGTCATCCTCGGTCACCCCCTTGTTGATGACGTCGCGCAGACGCTGGCTGCCCGCCTCCGGTGCAAAGGTAAAGCCCGTCTTGCGCGTGCTCTGGATCATCTCGGCCAACTGCACCGAGAACGAGTCGATGCGCAGGGAGGGAAGCGAGACGGCCACACGCCGCCCCTCGTGCCGGGCGAGTACCCCCTGGACGATCTCAGCGATGCCCGAGTGATCGCTGCTGCTCAGGGAGAGGAGGCCGACCTCCGTGTGGCCCGTGTTGGCCAACACCTCGTCCACGGCGTCCAACACCTCTGTCACGGGCCGCTCGCGCACGGGCCGGTAGATCATCCCCGCCTGGCAAAAGCGACACCCACGGCTGCAGCCCCGCTGGATCTCGACCACGGCGCGATCGTGCACCACCTGCATGGTGGGCACGATGGGGCGCGTCGGTACGGTGCCCAGGCGTCGGGCGATGCGCCGGCGCACGCTTGCGGGCGCGTCCTCACCGAGCGGAGTTACGCTCCCGTCCTCTCGTGGCGCATAGTGCGAGGGGACATACACCCCCTCGATGGCGGCCAATCGGCGCAGCAACGCGTCCTTGGAACCGCCGGCTCCTTCCTCCGCCTTGAACGCCTCGACGGCGGCCAGCAACTCTGGCAGCACCTCTTCCCCCTCGCCGATGACCATGGCGTCAAAGAGGTCCGCCAGGGGCTCGGGGTTGTAGGTTCCGCTCCCGCCGGCGATGACCAGGGGCAGGGCCGCGGGGCGGTCCGCCGCAAGTGGGACCAGGCCGGCCAGGTCGAGCATGTTCGGCACGTTGGTATAGTTCAACTCGTACTGCAAGCTGAACCCCACCACGTCGAAATCGGCCACCGCGCGCCGGGACTCGAGGGCGAACAGTGGCACGCCCGCCGCACGCATGGCGGCCTCCATGTCGGTCCAGGGGGCATAAGCGCGCTCGGCGAGCCAGTCGTCGTGGCGGTTCACCAGATCATAGAGGATCGCCAGGCCGAGGTTGGACATCCCGATCTCGTACAGGTCGGGATACGCCAACACCAGGCGGACCGAGGCGTCCGCCCACTCTTTGGTGATGCTGTTCCACTCTTGCCCGACGTAGCGCAGGGGTTTTTGCACGTTGGCGAGCAGCTCGTGGAGCCGCTCTTCAGATAGTTGCACGATTCACTCCAGAACGTTTGATGTTATTATAGCGGCTTTGGGCGGGGGGCCAAAAGGGCGACGGTGGGGCGGGGGATCGCCCCAGGCGCGCGTCGAGGTTCCGCGCTACGGCGTGGCGCCTTGTGCTCGGGACGACGCCGTGGCATCAGTCGCCCACTACGTGGACCAGGACGCGGCGGCGCCGGGGGCCGTCGAACTCGGCCAGGTAGACGCCCTGCCACGTCCCCAGCACGAGGTCACCCTCATCGACCATGAGGGTGAGGTTAAAGCCCGTCAGCGTCGCCTTGATGTGGGCGGGCGAGTTCCCCTCGGCGTGGCGGTACTCGCCCGATCGGGGCACGGCACGCTCCATGGCCCGCAGGATGTCATCGCGCACCGAGGGATCCCAGTTCTCGTTCAACGTGAGGCCGGCGGTGGTGTGCGGCACAAAGAGATAGCACACGCCGGTGAGGATGCCGCTGTCGTGCACCGCTTCGCGCACGTGCGGCGTGATGTCGACGAGTTCCGCTTGCGTGCCGGTAGGTATCGTCAGTTCGCGCATCTCGGGTCACTCCTCCCTCGCCACGGCGACCGCCCTCTCCAGCACGGTATCCACACGCGCATAGAGGTCGCTGCGCCGCACCTCGACGGGGATGTCCGGCGGGATGCCCACCCCCTCGAACGGCGTGCCGTCGGGCATGGTCGCCCGCTTGGTGCCGATGATGAACAGCATGCCGTTCTCAAAGGTGTGCATGTACGGCTGCCCCGTCGATCCGCCGGTCGTCTCCCCGACGAGCACCGCCCGGCCGTTGTCCTTGAACGGCATGGTGAGGTCCTCTGCCGCGGACAAGGTGGCGCGGTCCACGAGGATGATCAGACGTCCCCCATAGGCGGCGGCATCGGGCTCGGTGGCGGGGAAGCGCCACAGCAGGCTCGAGTTGTCAAAGAGGCGTCCGCTGAGACCGCGCTGCGCCTGATAGGCCAGCAGACCGACGTGCAGCGGGCTGTTCTCCACCCACCAGCGGTACGGGCGGTCCATGAGCGCCCTGGTCAGGTCGCCGGGGGTACTCCCGCCCGGGTTGCCGCGCAGATCCATGATCAGGCAGGAGGCGTCGCGGAACGCCTGCACGTGTGCCAGGGCCTGCTGCTCGAACTCGGGCTTGCCGAAACCCGGCACCTTGATGTACGCCAGGCCCGGCTCCAGCCAGCGTCCCTCGACGCCGGCGGGCGGCCCGGCATCGTCCAACGCCGCGCGATCGACGGATACCGAGCGCTCCGCGCCATCCTCGCCCTCCAGGCGGATCGTGTAACTGTCGGGGAGGAACCAGCGCAGCATATCGACGAACTGCACGCTGCGCGACTGCGGGCTGCCCGCCGTGTACCGCCATAGGTCCTCGCGCCATGCCTCCATGGGCTTGTCCTCGATGGCGCGGACGACGTCTCCGGCCGTTACCCCCGCCACGCCCGAGGCGGCCACCGTCCAGAGCCCCTCGACGGGCCTCAGGAGCACGCCCAATGGCGGGCGTCCGTGCAGGCGCGGGTCGCGGAACAAGGTGTGGCCGTTGTTGAGCCGGGCAAGGAACGCCGTCATCAGCAGCGAGAAGCAGACGCGCCCCTCGGCCGCCAACGCCGCCTCTACCAGCTCCTGGAAGGCGGCGTCGAGCGCCCCCTTGGCGATGGACGAGTCCTCCCAGTGGGCAAAGTAGAGCGGAATCGATTGGTACACCTTGGCGAGCACATGGACGCGCTCGGCCAGGGTTATCGGCTCGTTTGGGTCGTGCATCACGTGCCTCTGTTTTGGCAAGAGCCGGGAATCTCGGGATCATTTGACACCGACGCCAATCTCCCTATAATGTCTTGAGTGTTCGAGCGTGCCGCATTCGTCTAGAGGCCTAGGACACCTCCCTCTCAAGGAGGAGATCGGGGGTTCGAATCCCCCATGCGGTACCAGACCAGGTGATTATACCGCCTGAAGGCCAGCCCTCGCAAGGGCTGGCCTTCTCTGTTATAATCGCGGGGTCAAGCACGTAGGCGAGGAGCGGCACGACGCATGCACGGTACAGTCACCAATATCCAGCGTTTCTCCATCCACGACGGCCCCGGCATCCGCACCACGGTGTTCATGAAGGGGTGCAACCTTCGCTGCTACTGGTGCCACAACCCGGAGACGCTCGACTCCGGTCCGCAGCTGCAGATCTTTCCCGAGCGCTGCATCGGGTGCGGCGAGTGTCTGGAGCGCTGCCCACATGGCGCCCACGTGTCCGTCAACGGCCATCGCACCTTCCGGCGCGAGGTCTGCGTTGGTAGTGGGGCCTGCGCCGAGACGTG
>Ga0123329_1001457_pt1 | contig 22520 bp, 16 predicted proteins | sample BioC12SIPDNA_FD_89703 | JGI IMG/M metagenome (GOLD analysis project Ga0123329, IMG submission 89703) | Anaerobic biogas reactor microbial communites from Washington, USA - Biogas_R1_B C12 SIP DNA | ecosystem: Engineered > Bioreactor > Anaerobic > Unclassified | place: Washington, USA | collected...
GCTCGCACGAGCGGCATGATCGAGAAGCTGTTCCGGGGCGAGAAGGCGGCCGGCCGGCCCTACTACCGCAAGTTCACGCCCGAGATCGACTGGGAATGGATGCTCGTCCTGGGCATCATTCTGGGCGCTTTCCTGTCGGCCCGGCTCTCGGGCGAGTTCGAGCTGGAGTGGGTGCCTGAGCGCTGGAGTTCCGCCTTCGGCGCGGGCACACTGGTGCGGGTCGCCGTCGCCTTCGCCGGCGGCGTCTTTTTGGGGCTCGGCTCGCGCTGGGCCGGCGGTTGCACCAGCGGGCACGGGATCAGCGGCTCGCTGCAGTTGGCGGTGAGCGGCTGGCTGGCCGTCATCTGCTTCTTCGCGGGCGGCGTGGCCACGGCGATGGTCCTGTACCACGTCGTGGCCGCCTGACGGGAGGGCGCACCATGCTGATGATCCTCCATAGACTGAAACGCGTCCAGCTCGTCCTCGGGCTCCTGGCCGGCATCGCCTTCGGCTTCCTTCTCCAGAAGGGCGGCGTCACCCGCTACGACGTCATCGTCGGCCAGCTCCTCTTCGAGGACTTCACCGTTCTGAAGGTCATGCTCTCGGCGGTCATCGTGGGCATGGTCGGTGTGCACCTGCTCCGGAGCCTGGGGCTCGCAGAGCTGCACCCCAAGCCGGGATCGCTCGGGGCCACCGCCGTGGGCGGGCTCCTGTTCGGCCTCGGGTTCGGCCTGCTGGGCTACTGCCCGGGCACGGTGGCGGGGGCGGTCGGCAACGGCCACCTCGACGCGCTCGTCGGCGGGGTGACCGGCATGCTCGTGGGGACCGGCCTGTTCGCCGTGCTCTACCCGAGGCTCCAGGACGGCATCCTGAAGAAGGGCGACTTCGGCGAGCTGACGATCCCGCAGTTCCTGAAGGTCAACGCCTGGGCCGTCGTCCTGCCGGCCGTGGGCATCCTGGTGGCCTTGCTGGCGCTCATCGAACGAACGGGCGGATAGCCGCCCCGGCGATGCGTCGAGGACGAATCCGTGAAGATCGGCACGCTCCTGCCGGGCGTCGGGCACCTGCGGGGCTACCGTGTGCGCGACCTGCGCGGCGACCTGTCCGCAGGCGCGGTCGTGGCCGTGATGCTGGTGCCCCAGGGCATGGCCTACGCCGTGCTGGCCGGGCTGCCGCCCGTCATGGGCCTGTATGCCTCCACGGTCCCCCTGCTGGTCTATGCCCTGTTCGGCAGTTCGCGGCACCTGGCCGTCGGCCCGGTCGCCATCGTGTCCCTGCTGCTGGCGGCACGCTGCGCCCGGCTGGCCGCCCCGGGCAGCGAGGAGTACATCGGCATCGTGCTGACCACGGCCCTGCTCGTCGGGCTGCTCCAGTTCCTGATGGGCGTGCTGAGGCTGGGCGTGCTCACGTGCTTCATCTCGCACGCCGTCATGAGCGGCTTCACCTCGGCGGCCGCCATCACGATCCTGCTCAGCCAGGTCAAGCACGTCCTGGGCGTCCCCCTCGAGCATGACCACGCGGTGCTGCCGCTGCTGGGCGAACTCGTGCCGCGCATCGGCGACTCGCACCTTCTGACGCTGGCGGTGGGCGCGGCCTGCATCGGGGCCCTGGCCATGCTGAAGCGCACGGCCCGGCGGCTGCCCGCCGCGCTGTTCGTGGTCGTCGGCGCCACGGCGGCGACCTTCGCCCTGCGGCTGGACCGCGCCGGGCTGGCGATCGTCGGCGATCTGCCGGCCGGGCTGCCCTCGCTGTCCGTGCCGGCCGTGGATCCGGGGCAAGCCGCCGCCCTGCTCACCACGGCGATGACCGTCCTGTTCGTCGGGTTCGTGGAGTCCAGCGCGGTCGCCCAGATGGTGGCCGCCAGGGAGGGCTACGATCTGGACCTCAACCAGGAGCTGCGCGCGCTCGGGCTGGCCAACGTGGCCGCCTCGCTGTTCGGCGGCTACCCGGTCAGCGGCGGCTTCAGCCGCACGGCCGTCAACCACGCGGCCGGCGCGCGCACGACCCTGGCCTCGGTCGTCAGCGCCGGGCTGGTGCTGCTGACGCTGCTGTTCCTGACGCCGCTCTTCCACTACCTGCCCAGGGCGGCGCTGGGCGCCGTCGTCATCGTGGCCGTGGCCCCCCTGATCGACCTGAAGCACGGCCTGTACCTGTTCCGCCTGCGCCCGGCCGACGGCCTGGTGCTGCTGGTCACGTTCCTGGCCACGCTCCTGGCCGGCGTGCAGACGGGCGTCCTGTCCGGAGTGGCGCTCTCGCTGGCGCTGTTCATCCGGCGCAGCGCCCATCCGCACATGGCGGAACTCGGCTACCTGCCCACGGAGGGCGTGTTCCGCAACGTCCGGCGCTACCCTTCGGCCCGCCGCTTCCCCGGGGCGCTGATCCTCCGTATCGACGCCTCGCTCTACTTCGCCAACCAGGCGTTCGTCGAGCGGCACATCCGCCGGCGTCTCGCCGAAGAGGACGGCGTTCGGTTCGTCATCCTGGACATGGCCGGCGTCAACGACATGGACGCCGTGGCGGTGGACGCCCTGGAGACGCTGATGCGGGACTACCAGGAGCAGGGCATCCGGTTCCTGTTCGCCGAGGCGAAGGGCCCCGTGCGGGACCTGCTCTCACGGGCGGGCTGGCCGGAGCGCTACGGCCCCGAGGCGATGCCGCACTCGATCGAGCACGCCCTCCGCACCGCCGGCGTCGACGCGCACTCCCCGCCGGCGCGCACGCACACACGGACGGGCACGGACGCACACGGGCCACAGAGCCCGCGCGGCATGCCATCCTGAGGGGCCGCCCGTGCGCGTCCCTGTGCGGCACCGCCCCCTGCCACTTGAGCCGCCGGGCCACGGTCGGTTATAGTCCCTGCCAACGAACGAGGAGAGACAACATCTCCGTCGAACCGAAGTGGGGAACCGACATGGTGGAAGAAGTCTCGTTCAGCCTGAAGGAAGCCGCCCACGTGGCCCGCCGCTCGCGCAACGTGTTCGTCGGCTCCATGTTCCTCTGCTGCGTTCTGGCGCTGTTCGTGACGCAGGTGCAGGACCGGCCCCTGGGGGAGTTCCCCAGTGTCCACGCCGTCCTCGGCGCGTTCCTGCTCTGGGCGCTCGCGGCCGCCGCCTACGCGTTCCACGCCGCCCGGTGCGCCTATGGACGCATCGTCCAGCGCATGGAACGCGTGCTGGCCGACGACGAGGCGCGGGCGCAGATGCTCGTCCGCCGCGTCAAGGCCCGCCTGTCGCCGGACGCGACCGCCCCCGGTCAGGACGCCTCGCCCTGCTGATCGCCTTGCGGCGGCCGCCTGGGCGGCCGCACGGCCATGTCCGACACGGCGCAGTCGGGGTGGTGGTAGCGCACCTGGCGTTCGGTCCGCCCCCGGTACTGCACCGCCTGCTGCGGGCACCAGTGGAAGCAGGCGTAGCACTGCTCGCAATGCCCCAGCCAGTGCGGACGGCCGGCGACCATCTCGATGTTGCCGACCGGGCAAATGCGCGCACAAACGCCGCAGCCGTTGCACTTCTCATCGGCGCCGAACGCCCGATCGCCGCGCGCCGCCGTGCGGCGGAACACCGGGTAGGCCACCCGGCCCGCCAGACGCCAGAACGCCTTGCCGTTCCGGACCGCCCCACGCGGGGCCGCCCTCAACTCGCGGGCGATGACGGCCAGGCGCTCCTCGGCCGCCCGCAGCACGGGCTCCTGCTTCTCCGGCGGCGGCGCCCCGCCCAGGGGCGGGTAGTTGTCGGGCATGCGCACGCCGAACGACGCCGCCAGCCGCAGCCCGCGCCGGCGCAGCAGTCCCTGCGTCATCCCGGGCGCCCGGCCGGGGTCGCCTCCGTAGGTGAGCACGGCGAATGCGTAGGCGTCCTCGACGGCCGGCAGCCGCTCGATGAAGCGCTCGACGATCGGCGGCACGCCCCAGGCATAGACGGGGAAGACGAGCCCGATCCGGTCGGCCGGCCGCACGTGCACGGCCTCGCCCTCGACGGCGGCGATGGGGACGAGTTCGGAGTCCGGAAACGCGCCGGCGACGACGCGCGCGGCACGCAGCGAATTCCCCGTGCCCGAGAACCAGAATACCCGTGTCATCGACGCCCGCCTCCGTTGCGTGTTGGTGTGTCCCGCCACCGCCCGGCCGATGAGCGTACGCCCGCACGCCCCGGGTTTCAACGCCCGAAGTCGGCCCGGCACGGACAGACGCCGGCCGGTATAATGCGTGTTCCCACTGACTTGCGGGGCGCCGGCCCGGTCGGACGCGTCGGCTCCCCGCGCCACACACGCGGCGATGGGATCGAACGATGAACGAACTGAAGATCGGCTGGGCGGCGCGCGATGTCTCCACCGAGGAGCCCGTCAACATCCCCGGGCAGTTCCACATGCGCATCTCCCGGGGCATCATGGACCCGATCACGGTCAGCGCGCTGGTGATCGACAACGGCGCGGACCTGGTCGCCTTCGTCTCGGTCGACTGCGTCGTCATCCGGTCCGGCCTGCTGGACGAGGTCCGCGCGGCCGTGCACGCGCGCAATCCCGAGGTGCCCGTGCAGAAGATACTCATGGGCGCCACGCACACGCACTGCGGGGCCAGCCACTACGCCGACGCGGCCCCGGGGTCCGCCGCCAACATCTCCACGGCCATGCTCGGCCAGGTGCCGCACGACGGCGTGGAGGTCGCTTCGAGCGACCAGTACCGCCATTTCCTTGCCGCCTGCACGGCCGACGCCGTCTGCGAGGCCTATGAGTGCCGCGCGCCGGGCGGCATCGCCTACGGCTACGGATACGCCGTCGTCTCGCACAGCCGGCGTGTCGTCTACTTCGACGACCTCTCGAAGCGCCCGGGGGCCGCCCGGAACTCCACGCACGGCCTCAACGGGCACGCCGCCATGTACGGCAACACGAACGACCCCCAGTTCAGCCACTACGAGGCGGGCGCCGATCACTTCATCAACCTGCTCTACACGTTCGATGCCGACGGCCGGCTCACCGGCGCGATCATCAACGTCCCCGCGCCCTCCCAGAACTCGGAGAACGAGTACAGGCTCTCGGCCGACTACTGGCACGACGTGCGCACGGCCGTGCGCGCGCGCCACGGCGACATCTTCCTGCTGCCCCAGTGCGCGGCGGCCGGCGATCTGTCGCCCCGCATCCTGCATTACAGGCAGGCGCAGGCCCGCCGCTTCCGGCTCAAATACTGCACCGATCAGACGGAACTCGCCGCGCGGAAGGACATCGCGGAACGGATCGCCGGTGCGTTCGACGAGGTGCTGGACTGGGCCCGAAAGGACATCAAGACGGCGCTGCCCGTCTCGCACGTCGTGGATACGGTCGGCCTGTCGCGGCGGCTCATCACCGATGATGAGCGCGAATACGCCCGGCAGGGACTGGAGGAACTGAACCGCAAACCGTTCAAGACGGACGGCACGCCCGAAGAACGCCTCCACGCCAACTCCATCCTCGTGGCGGGCCGCAACCGGTTCGCGCGCGTCCTGGACCGTTACGAAACGCAGGAGGCGCAGCCGAAGCTGCCCATGGAGCTGCACGTGCTGCGCATCGGGGACGTGGCGTTCGCATCGAACAGGTTCGAACTCTACATGGACTACCAGCACCGCATGCAGGCGCGGAGCCCGTTCGAGCAGACGTTCATCATCCAGCTCGCCGCCCAGCCGGGCAACGACGGCGGCACCTACCTGTGCACCGAACGCGGCGCGTGGGGCCGGGGCTACAGCGCCAGCATGTTCTGCAACCTCGTCTCGCCGCAGGGAGGCCAGGAACTGGTGGAGGAGACGGTCAGGCGGCTCGAGGAACTGCACTCCTCCGGGTGAGACCAGGTCAGCGGCGTTCCGCGGCGAGGGCGCGCAGGGCGGCCATGGCGGCCTCGGCCGAGTCGGCCGGCACGAACAGATGGTCGTGGTGGCAGCCGGCCAGCGGGTTGACGCTGATGCCGACGGCGGCGAGCCTGTCCAGGACGGCAGCCAGGAACCCGACGGCCTCCAGGCTCGAATGCACGCCGAGCGTGATCATGCGCGAGGGGAACGCGCAGTCGAACCCGAGGCCCTCCGCAGCCCGCCGCGGCAGAATGACGGTCACGCCCTCGGACTCGCGGACCATGCCCACCGCATCGGCCGGCAGGCTGGCAAGCCGCGCAGGCGGAACCGTGCAGAAGACGAACTCGCCCGGCTCCAGACGCGGCGCCATGCCCGCCAGGAGCCTCCCGAGGTCGGTCTCGCCCGGCATGTGTTCGCTCCTCCGTGCGATGGCCGGCCATGCCCGCGCCGCCTCTGCGCAGATGCGGGCGACCTCGGCCGGCCGCTCGTGCGGCAGATAGTGACCGGAACTCGGGAGCCAGACGGCACGGACTCCGGGGTTCTCCGGGACGCTCAGCAGCCGCTCGGCGGCGTCCGTCCGCCCCATCTGGCCGAAGACCTGCACGACGGGCATGCGGGCGGCGCGGAGGGCAGCGAGCCCGTCGAAGCACTCGACCGACTCCCACAGCACCGGGGCCGCGTTCGGCGGCAGGCGCGCCCACGTCCGGTCGTGCTTGCGGCGGATGCGGTCGACGGCCGCCGGGTCCAGCGTGCCGAAGGCCCTCTGCCCGGCGAACGTCTCGGCGGCCGCCTGCGGGGTCGTCCATCCCTCGAGCAGGACCAGCCCCGCAACGCGATCCGAGCAAGCGGCCAGGTGGAGCGCCACGATGCCGCCCAGGCTGTGCCCCACCAGCGCCACGCGGTCGAGTGCCAGGTGGTCGAGCAGCGCCACGACGTCACCGGCCAGGTGCTGCAGTGTGAACGGCGCCGGGGGCACGGCGCTCTCGCCGTGCCCGCGAAAGTCCATGCACAGGCCCGCGAAGCCGTCCGGCAGCCGCCGGAGCACCTCGCCCCAGTCCGCCGAATCGCAGCCGGCGCCGTGGAGGAACAGGACCGGAACGCCGGCCTGGCCCTCGGCCGAGTGGAACATCCGCCCCCAGGGCCTGCCGAGGAAGGGCATGGCGGCGCCTCCGCAGCGCGGGCGCGCGTCAGCAGATGCGCAGCACCGGGCGCAGGATGAAGGCAAAGGGGATCGCCAGCAGCAGGTAGCCGATCAGCCACGCGTCCAGCGTGAAGAGCGCCTGGCCGGCGTACGGCCCGAAGACGGTCCATCGGCCGATTGTCCACTCGGGCACCCGCACGTTCCAGTCGCCGATCAGGCCGAAGGGCCGGTACTTGTGTTCGGACAGAACATACTCGAACACCTCCTCCGGCGCGCTGCCATAGGCGGTGAACGGGCCGACGTAGCGCCGGCCGTCGGCGCGCAGCTCGTGCTCCACGATCCGGCCGCCCGCGCGTATGCGCAGCCGGTAGGGCTCCGGACGCTTCTGCGCGCTGAGCGCCCAGCCCGCCACCCCGGCCACGGGCGGGTCGTCCTCGACGATCCGGCGGATGAGGCCGCCGTCGACCGTCAGGCCCTCTTCCGGCGGCATGAGGTGCACGTAGCCGCCCAGGGCCTCGGGCGGGAAGTACATCTTCAGCTCGACCCCCTGCCACGGGTCGGGCACGCGGTAGGCGATGCGCCCGAAGGCCCAGACGGCCAGCAGCGCCACCGGCACGATGGAGGCCAGGAGCGGCCAGCCTTCCTGCCGGGCGGCCTTGAGGCCGATCTCGCGGATGGTCAGGCGATGGCGGTTGCGCGCTTCCCTGTCGCGGGCCTTCTTCGCCTGGCGGAGGAGCTGCTTCTGGCGCTTCTTGTCCTGCTTGCAGCGGCGCAGCAGGTCCTGGTTCGTCGTGAAGACGCGCACCACCGTCAGCACGAGCCCGGTGCCGAACGCCACGACGATCAGGGCCGCGTCGCGCGGGAAGTGCAGGAGCCAGCCGAGCAGCAGGTCGGCCACGGCGAGGCAGGCGTTGTTGAGTGCGTCAAGCATGGTCGGCTCCCCCGATCAGGGTCACGCGGCCGCGGTCGCCATCGACGCGCACGCGTGCGCCGTCGGCGATGATGGCGGTGGCATCCGGGCAGGCGACGGCGGGTATGCCGAAGTCGCGTGCCGTGATGGCGCCGTGGGACAGCACGCCGCCGCGCTCCACGACCAGGCCGCGGATGCGCGTGAAGAGCGCCGTCCATGCCGGGTCCGTCGATGGGCAGACCAGGATGCAGTCGGCGGGCAGTTCGCCGGCCTCGGACGGATGCCGCACGATGGCCACCGTGCCGTCGACGACGCCGGCCGAGAGCGGCACGGCCTCCAGCTCGGTCGCGCCCTCGAGGTGCCTCGGCAGGCCGAGCGAATCGAGCGCGGCCGAATCGATCGCATCCGGCAGGTCCAGCTTCTGTTGACTCTGCCAGCGTCTCTTTCGGGCCTCGATCGCGCGGACCAGTTCGTCGCGCTCGGCCTCGAACCGCGCCAGTTCGTCCAGGTGGAGGAAGAAGACGCCCCCCCCGATCCGGAAGCGCTCCCCGAGCGCAACGCACACGCTGCGGATCAGCTCGTAGCCCATCATCAGGTAGTGCTTGCCGATCTCGCGGTAAGGAAGGAGTTCCTGCGCCTCGCGGGCCAGCGACTCGACCTCCTCGCGGAAGCAGCTCCCGCCGCACTCCTTCAGCAGGCGGGGCAGGTCGGCCATGGCCTCCTTGCGTGCGGCGGCCGCACGGCGGTGCCGCTCCTCGGGGGATTCGCCCGGCGCGGTCTCGAACGGCGGCGGCGCCTCGCGGTAGCGCGGGTTGGCCAGCTCCATCTCGCCGACGGCCCGGTGGCCGTACAGGTCCAGGAACCTCGCCGCGTCCGCTTCGCCGGCGGCCACCTGCCATTGCAGGGCGTTCTGCTCCACGGTCACGTTGCCGTCCAGGCCGCTGGTGAGCACGTTGGCCATCCTCTGGCCTTCCACCGGCCCGAGCAGTTGCTCCAACCGCTGCTGAAGCTCCGCACGCGCGATGCCGCCGAAGTAGCCGGGCTTGAGCGACTCGTCGCCGAACTCGTCCATCACCCTCGCGATCCGGTCATGCAGTTCACGCACCAGGCCGTCGGCGTCCAGAAAGGAGAGGTCCTGCCGGCGCTTCTCCTCAACGTAGTCCAGGTACGGCGGCAGCGCCGCGTCCTCGAAGTGCCGCACCGCGTTGCGCCGGGCCCGCGCCGTCAGGGACCGCGAACGGAACATGCCCCAGAGCGTGCCCGGCAGGCGCAGGAGGAACTTCTGGTCGGCGCGCGCGGCGTCGAACTGCGTGGGCGCCGACTCCACCAGGCTGGGGTCCTTCAACAGGTCGTCGGGGTCGTAGCGCACGGGCAGGCCGGCCCAGAACTGCTCGGCCGCCCGCTCCGGATCGGTGTAGATCCGCCCGCAGATCAGCTCCAGGAAGCCCTCCTCGCGCACGCGGCGGCTAAGCCGGTACCCGAGGTCCTGGTACATCCGCCCGTAGCCGCCGTCGCCGCGCATGAAGCCGCGCACGATGTCCCACGTGAGCGGCCGGGGCGCGGACAGCGTCTCGGACAGGTTGTGGACGATCCAGACGCGGTGGCCGCCGTCCAGGCTCGCGCGCAGCCGCTCGATCTCCTCCAGGCGTCCGCGCTCCACGTCGCGCGCGACGTCCAGCCCGCGCACGGGGCGCGCCTGCAGCAGCGCGAACCCGCCCTCGTCGATCCCCCATTCGAGGTCCACCGGGTGGCCGAAGTAGTCCTCGACCCTCCGGGCGATCGCCGCCAGCTCGGCAAGCTGCGGGTCGGTGAGCGAGGCCCCGTCGGCACGCGCGCACGGGTCTTCGCCCTGGAAGGACAGCCCGAGCATGGCGCTCTGCTTGCGCCCGACGGAACGCTGCTTGATCTCGAAGGTCCCGGCGTCCAGCACGAAGCGGTCCGGTTCGACGTCGCCGCTGACGATGGACTCGCCGAGGCCGTAGGAGCTCTCGATCACCATCTCGCCGGCGTCGGGACGCACCGGGTTGGCCGTGAAGGCGATGCCGGAGACGCGGCTGTCGAACATGGACTGCACGGTGACGGCCGTGCCCTCCAAGTGCTCCAGTCCATGCGCCCTGCGGTAGACGATGGCCTGCTCGTTGTGCCAGGAGTCGAAGACCGCCTCGATGCACTCGCGCAGTGCGTCCCAGGGCGTGCGGGGAAACGCCCGGCCCGTGCGCTCCTCGTAGAGGGCCGTCCATGCCTCGGCGCGACGGCGGTCGTCGGTGTCGCCGGCCGCCGCGAAGTCGTCCGGGGGGATGTCGGCCACCGTGGCGGCGAACTGGCGCACGAAGCCGGCGTAGACCTGCCAGAAGCGGTCGGCATCCGGCACCTGGTCGGCCAGCCCGCGATGCAGGCCGCAGTTCAGGATCGTGTCCATCATGCCGGGCATCGACTGCGCGGCGCCCGAGCGCACCGAGACGAGCAGCGGCCGCGCGCCGGCGCCGAAGGGCCGGCCCACCGTGTCCTGGAGTCGCTCCAGGTACTGGCGCACGCCCTCCTCGAGCCCCTCCGGCCAGCGCCGTTCATTCTGGTGGAAGTGCCGGCAGCAGGCGACGCTGATGGTGAACCCGGGGGGCACCGGCAGGCCGGCGGCGCTCATGGCCGCCAGGCTGGCGCCCTTGCCGCCCAGCAGGTCCTTGCGCGAGGGGTCGCCCTCGGCCTCACCGCGGCCGAAGAAGTAGATCATCCTGTCTTGCGTCCCGGTCACTCTTGCGCCTCAGGTTTCAGGCAGACGAGCCCGCGCCGCAGCGTCGGGAACAGCACGTGCGACTCGATCACCACGGCGGGGGCCAGCACGTCGCCCATCCACCGCGTCAATGACCAGCGTTCGCTGCCGGCCTGCGGGGCGTTCAGATTCCAGCGCCGCAGGTCGTCCGCGGTGAAATACAGCAGTTCGTCATGCGTCAGCACGGGCGGCAGCCCGGCCAGTGCGCCCTCGACGCCCGCCAACACCTCGCCCTGGTACGGATCCACCAGATGGATGCGGCCGTCGTCGGTCACGCACGCCAGCCGGACGTCGTTGAACGCCAGCCGGGCGGAGACCGCGCCGCACGGCACCCGCAGCGCCTGCGAGTCGCCCGTCGGATCCAGGCCGGCCAGACCGTCCTCGAGCCCGACCCAGACCCGTCCGGCCGCGAAGACCGGCCCGGTGCGGGGCGGAGTCTCCAACGACTGCGTCCAGAGCCGTTCGCCGCTCAGGGCATCCAGCGCCAGGACGCTGCCCGGCGCCGATGCCGCCACGAACAGGAGGTCGTCGAGCAGGAACGGCAGGCCGACGACAGGGCCCGCGCGGACGCTCCAGAGCCCCGGCGGCGTGCCGTCCGAGGAGATCGACAGGCAGGAGAGGCCCTCGGCGACGTCCGCGATGAAAAGCCGGTCCGGTGTGATGAAGAAACGGCCGGACGCGTCGCCGCTGACGGGCCGCGCCCAGAGTTCGGTCCCCGTCTCAGCGTTCAGGCAGTGGAGCGCGCGCCCCTGGTCGCCGGGCTCGCCGTCGACGAAGAACACCCGATCGGCCGTCGCGGCGGCCGAGACGACAACGGCGTTGGCCGCCGGCGCGAACCACGCGCGCGTGGGGCGGCCGCCGGGGTCCTCCCCGTAGTCGAACCGGGCCAGGCCGTGCTGCCCGCCGTCGGTCAGGCCCACGTAGCAGGCGCCCGGCAGCCCGGCCACCGGCGTGCGGCTCTCCAGGGACCGCGCCACCTCGCCGTCCTCGCCCACGTAGCCGGTCCAGGCAAAGGCCCCGGCGGCCGTGATGACGCTGTCGTCGGTCCAGCCCGAACGGCCCGGCCCGCCCAGTTCGCCCGCCCAGATGGGCGGCTTGACCTCGGCGCCCGGACGGCCGACGCACATCAGCCCGTTGTTGGTCGTCCCGACGTAGACGTGGCCGCGCGCCAGCACGGGCGAGCTGCTGGACGGCGAGCCGAGCGAGACCTTCCAGACGGACGTCATCCGCTCCCGGTCCAGCCCGTACAGGACGCCGGCCTCGGTGACGGCGTAGAGGAGCTTGCGCCCGACGGCGACCGAGCCGGTGATGGGGGAATGCGCGTCGAACGGCCGCCCCACCGCCCCGCCCGTGGCGGCATCCACGCAGTAGGCGTGGCCGTCGCGCGAGCCGAAGTAGAGCCGGCCGTCGGCCTCGGCGATCGTGCCCAGGACGGTCCGCTCCGTGTCGAACGGCCATTCCACCTCCTGTGTGGCCAGGTCGATGCACCAGACCTGCCCGCCCTTGCGGATGTGTGCCACGGCGGCGTCGGCCTCCTCGGGCGAGGCGCCCTGGCGGATGAGCGCGGCGCGCCGGATCTCCCGCACGGCCTCGGCCGTGTTGATGAAGTCCCCGTGCCCCATGCCGACGAACAGCTTCCCGCCGGCGACCGTCGGACTGGAGAAGACCGGACACGGCGTCTCGACCCGCCACAGCTCCCGGCCCGTGTCGGCGTCGACGCAGACGACGGCCTGCCCGCCGATGCCGAGCCCGAAGTAGACCCGGCCGTCTTCGTAGACGGGTGAGGTCTCACAATCGGGGTAATCCTCGCCCTTCAGGTGCCAGAGCACGACGCCCTCGCCGGACCCGTCGCCCTCCAGGTCGAAGCAGTACAGCCCGTCGTCGCCCGCGCCGATGAACACCTTGCCGTCGGCGATGCAGGGCGAGGACTCGACGTGGCTGGCCGTGCGGTAGCTCCACAGCTTGACGGCCCGTCCGCGCGCATTGCTCTGGTCCAGGTCCAGGCAGAAGACGCGGGCGTCGCTGGTGAGGTGGAGGCCCTCCCCCACGACGAGGTACCGGCCCAGGACGGCCGGCGAGCTGAACGTCGCGCGGTAGCCCTCGGCCGTGAACTCCCAGGCCAGTTCGCCCGTCTCGGCGTCCAGGCAGTTGATCGCACCCTCGGTCGCGAAGACCCCGGGCCGGGCGCTGGTCGCGTAGACGCGGTTGCCGACGACCGTCGGGGAGGAGTAGTAGGACTTGACGTCGCCCCGGAAGAACCGCCAGACCACGTTGCCGTGGGCGGGATCCTCGGCCTCGCCGAGCACGGCGCCGCGGCGCTGCGCGCCCCCCCGCCACATGGGCCAGTCGGCACCGGACACGGCGGCCCCCACGTCGGCCGCTGCGCCCGGGAAGACGTCCCCCCAGAAGTACACCAGCCCCCAGATGCCCAGCCCGATGCCCAGGCAGGCGAACTTCTGCGCCCAGAGCAACTGGAGGAACCGCTTGATGGCCGACGGCCGCAGCAGCGCCAGCAGCGTCGTGCCCAGCGCCACCAGGATGCCGGGCAGGATCGCCATGAGCGCCTGCAGAGGCCCGACCAGAACCGGCACCACGCCCAACGGCAGCAGGCCGTCCAGACCCATCGCACCCGTCAGCACCACGTACCCTCCGGCAGGCGTCAGTCGTCCACTCCCAGCAGCACGTGCTGCGGCTCCTCGCCCGGGATCACTTCCACCGTCATGCTGCGCCCGGCGCCGTCCGGCGCGCGCCACTCCAGGAGCACGTCGCCGGCCTCTGCCTCGGGCACGCCCCAGAGCGCCGGGGCGGCGCCCTGGCGCAGCACGTGCGTGCCCAGCACTCGGGGCGGTTCGCCCACCGTCGCCGTCACGCTCAGAGGCCCGGCGTGGGCGGCCTTCGGGGACAGGCCCGCCGTCACGGCCATGGCGAAGTCCAGGTCCACGCGGCGCGGGAACATCCACAGGTCGCCGCCGGTCAACGCCAGGACCATGTCCAGCGCCCCGTCGCCGTTGAAGTCGCCCAGGCATCCCGCCTGCTGCCCGCCGGCGGCGGCCGGCAGCAGATTCTGGACGTCCAGGTCCAGGTCGCGGGCATGGCCGAAGCTGCGGTAGCCGCGGTTGAAGAAGAGCTGCGGCGCCATCTGCGCCCCATAGAGCACCAGCAGGTCCAGCCGCCCGTCGTTGTTGACGTCGCCCGTCTGGGCGTAGGTCGCGCCGGGCTTGGCGATGTACTCCACCTCGCCGGACTGGTGCAGCAGGTCCACGAACCGGCCGGCGCCCAGGTTGTGGAAGAGCCGGTTGCGCCGGTCGCCCGGCACGAAGACGTCGGGCAGGCCGTCGGCGTCGTAGTCGCCGATGCACGCCCCGTGCCGGCCCTCCCCGACGACCACCCCGGCGGCCTCCGGCGCGCCGAAGACCGGGCCGCCCGTCCCCTTGTAGAACAGGCTGCCGCCCTCGAAAAGCTGGAGAACGTCGGGCCGGGCGTCGCCGTCGAAGTCGGCCGTCAGGCAGGCGCCCGGGGCACCCAGCCCGTCGCCGGGCCAGTCGCCCTCGGCCAGCGGCGCCGAGGCGACGCCGCCGGCAACGTCCACCGTCAGCAGGCGGGGCATCCCGGAGACCGCCGCGACGACCCGCGGGCCGTCGGCGGTTCCCACCACGTCCAGGCTCAGGCAGTCGGCCAGCGCGTCGGCGCCTTCCAGCGCCTTCCGGCTGAAGACCCCGTCCCCGCCCTGCACGTGCAGGCTCAGAGTCCCGCCGCTCCAGCTGAGCAGGTCCACGATCCCGTCGCCGGTCAGATCGGCCCAGACGTGCTGCCGGGACGCGCCGGCCAGCCCTCGGGCGGCCGTGACGTCCTCCATCGCCGCGCCGCCGAAGCGGTAGAGGCGGTCGCCTTCGTCGGACGCCAGGAACAGCTCGGTGCCACCCGCCGCTCCGGTCGTGTTCACCGCTTCCAGGGCGTGAACGGCCCCGGCGACCCGGCCGAACCTCGTCTCGGGCTGCCAGACGGCGCCGGCCGTGACGGGCACGGCCGCGTTGTCGTTCTCAAGGATGTAGCGGACGCAGCGCAGGAGCATGTCGGTCGATCCGGCCCAGCAGCCGAGCAGCCGGGCGTCGATCCGCTCCATGTCCCACGATCCCTCCCACTCGGCCAGGACGACCCACTTGCCGGCCACGTGCAGGTATCCGAGCCGCTCGCCGCCTCCGCCGCCTTCGGTGATGAACGCGCCGATGAACAGCAGCGCCTCGCGCTGCCCGCCGGCGATCCAGCCCATCACCTCCCGGCTCGGAGCGGCCAGCGCCTCGCCCATGGCCATGAACTCCACCGTGACGGAATCGCCCTCGTAATCGCCCTTGACGACCTCCTTGACCTGCGCGAGGCCGGTGCCCTCCTCGTTCGCGTCGGCAAACTCGACCCGGAGGACCACGTCCGACTGCTCCACCAGGTCCACCGGCGTGAACGTCGGGTCGATGAAGCCCCGGGCGGTCGTCGCCGAGGCCGTCAGGAGCGCGAGAATCGCAACAAACCCCATCGTCCTTTTCACTGCCTGTCCTCCCAAATACCCCGCTGACTGCACGTCTCTGCACAATGTAGGGACAACACGAGGCCGGGTGCCGCAGCCGCCTGCTCACACAGAACGACGGTGCCGGCACGTCCCCTGCGGGGAGGTTCCCGGGCTCTGCGCCGGTCGGAAGCCTCACGACTGTGGCAAACACAATTGTGCCCCAGCAGAGGCGCCGTGTCAAGCTCGCCCGACGCCCGCCCGCCGCGCCGCGTCCGTGTTCCGTCCGTGTTCCTCTGTGCCCGTCCGTGTTCGTCCGCGCCGGCCCGCGCCGGCCCGTGTCCGTCCGTGCCGGCCCGTGCAGGTCCGTGTTGGGTCCGTGTCCGTCCGTGTCCGTCCGTGTTCGTCCGTGTCCGTCCGTGTCCGTCCGTGTTCGTCCGTGCCGGTCCGTGTCCCCCGGCTGCCCCCTTGCATCCCCGGGGGGGCATGGTGTAGATTCGCCTGCAGACGAGGGGGAATCGTCGGCCCTCGCGCCGCCTGCCGTCCGTCACGAGGTCGAGTCCGAACCATGTCCGGCGCCACAGTCCAGGACGGCTTGGGCTTCCACGTCGAGGTCACCGGCCCGGAGCAGGAGGGCTACCTCTACGAGGTGGGACCGAACGGGCTGCTGGTGGGCCGGTCCTCCGCGTGCGACGTGGTGTTTGAGGGCCGCGAGGTCTCCCGGCGCCACGCCTACTTCTACCTCGCCGGCGACGCCTGCTGCATCAAGGACCTGACCTCGAAGAACGGCACGTTCGTCAACGGCCAGCGGACCCGGCAGGCGCAGTTGCGCGACGGCGACGTGGCCACCCTGGGCGGCAACCGGCTCATCGTGCGCCTCCAGCCGTCGTCCGCGTCCCCGCGCTCATCCCCCCGGTCCGGCTCCCGTCAGCCTCCGCCCCTCGAGCAGGGCCAGCAACTGGCCCTGGCGGCCCTGGTCACCGGCGCTCTGGCCTACCTGCACTGGGCATTCGGCCTCGGCGGGGCCGTGCTGGCCCTCGTCAGCCTCTGGGAGGCGCGCGGCCGGCCCGCCCGCGGCGCCCGGGCCCTGGCCGTCGGCGCGCTGGCGCTCGGCCTGTGCGGAGGCGTCGTGAACGCCTGGTTCGCCGAGGTCGCCCCCCGCGTCCGGTCCCGGCTGGAGGAGGAGGCCCGGATCGAGTGCGGACGCCGGCTGGCGGCGATCGCCGAGACCGTCTCGGCCTATCGGGACGCCCACGCGGGCGCCCTTCCGGAGCGCCTCGAGGTGCTGGTGGACCGGGGCCTGCTGCGGCCGGCGGACCTGGAGTGCCCCGGGCGGCGCCTCAGCGGCCGCGGGCCGGCGCGCTACGTGTTCCTGACGCCGAAGGACGGCCACCTGGCCCGGGCCGGCGACGTGATCCTGGCCGACGGCGACCTGTCCTACCACCAGGGCCGCGGCGGCTGGATCGTGCGGGGGGACGGCCGGCTCGAATGGCTGGAGAGCGACCTGTTCGCGGACGTCCTGGCGCGTGCCTTCGCGGCCCGCCGGGGGCCGCCCGCCGATCCGGAGGCCCCGGAACCATGACGCGGGGCGGCGGGTCGATCAGCCTGCGTCTGTCCGTGGGCTTCGTGCTCGTGCTGGCCGTCTTCGGCGTCGCGCTGCTGGTGACCCTGTACAACTTTGAGAAGGTGACCGGCACGAGCGAGCAGATCCGCATCCGGCAGAAGGTCCGCCGCCAGGTCACCGAGATCGGCAAACTCGCCCAGGAACTCCTGGCGCGCCAGCAGGAGTTCCTGGAGACGCCGGACATGCGCTGGGAGAAGGTGACCGAGTACCGCGAGGTCTGCCGCCAGATCGAGGACGGACTGCGTTCGATGACCTCCCGGTCGCAGGACGAACCGGAGCACGGCTACATCGTCGAACTCCAGCGGGCGGCCGACCGCCTGCAGGCCGTCTTCCTGGATCGGATCGTCGTCGGCAAGCTGCGCACCTCCCTGGGCGCCATGCCCGACGGCGCCCTCGACCAGGCCCAGGCCGAGACGCTCGAAATACTCGCCGGCGTCGCCGACCTGAACGAACGCCTGGCGCAGGCCTTCGAGATCCGCACGCTCGACGCCGAATCGCAGGCCCGCATGGCCTGGAACATCAGCCTGAGCATCACCAAGACCATCTTCCCCATCGCGCTCGTGATGAGCCTGCTGATCATCTACTACACCCATCGCTCGATCGTGCGGCCCGTCGGCGCCCTGCTGGACGGCACCCGGGCACTCGCCGACGGCAACCTGCACACGCGCATCGAGCTGACCGGCTCGGGCGAGTTCCTGGCCCTGGCCGAGAGCTTCAACCGGATGGCCCGCGCCCTCGAGACCAACCAGAAGGAACTGCTCGATGCCGAAAGGCTCGCCGGCGTCGGCCGCCTCGCCGCCGGCATCGCCCACGAGATCAACAACCCGATCGCCGTGATCCTGGGCTACACCAAGATGCTGATGGCCGCCCTCCCCGACGGCACCCCGGAGAAGGAACAGGTCCAGGCGGTGGACGAAGAAGCGCGCCAGTGCAAGAACATCGTCGACGGCCTGCTGGACCTCTCCCGGCCGTCCGATCCCTCCCGCGGCGAAGTCGTCTGCCCCAACGACGTCGTCGCAGAGGTGCTCAACCTGGTCCAGGCCCTCCAACTGACCGAAACCGTGCACGTCGAGGACAGCGTGCTGGACCGCGACCTGCCGCTGACGATCGGACGCGGCCGCCTGCGCCAGCTCCTGCTGAACATCGTCCGCAACGGACTCGAGGTCCTCCAGGGCCGGCCCGACGCCCGCATGAAGATCGAAGGCTACGTGCGCCCCCGCTCCAAGGTCCGCGCCGAACGCCTCAAAGACGCCTCCCCCGACGCCTCCTCGTTCCTGATCCTCATCATCGCCGACAACGGCCCCGGCATCGCCCCGACGGACCTGGACCGCATCTTCGAGCCGTTCTTCACCACCAAGGCCGACGGCATGGGGCTGGGCCTGGCCATCGCCGCGAGCATCGTGCGGTCGCACGGCGGGTTCATCGACGCGCAGTCGCGTCTCGGCGACGGAACGACCTTGGCCCTCGGCCTGCCCGTGCTGGAGGCCGCACCCGGCCCGAGGCTATAGCCGCCCGCACTCGCCCAGGACCGCCGCCAGGGCCTCCGCCCGGATCGCCCCCTCGCGGAGCACCTCCAACCCCCCCGCCGCGATGCGCACAACCGTGGACGGGAGCCCGATGCGCGCCGCACCGCCGTCCAGCACGGCCCCGATCCGGCCGTCGAACTCCGCCAGCAGGTCCTCGGCGTTCCGGGCCGGCGGCGCCCCCGGCGCGTTCGCGCTCGGGGCCGCCACCGGCACGCCCACCAGCGCCAGCATCTCCCGCGTGACCCTGCAGTCCGGGCACCGCAGGCCGATCGTCCCCGATCCCCCGCGCCCCGGCACCACGATCGTGAGCGCCCCCGGCCAGAACGCCTTCACCAGCGCGTCGGCCCCCTCGTCGAACCGCCCCCAGGCCCGCGCGGCGGCCGCATCCGGCACCAGGCACGCGAACTCCTTGCCCTCCGGCCGCCGCTTCAGCCGCGCCAGCTCCGCCACGGCCGCGGCGTCGTCCGCCCGCACGCCCAGCCCGTAGACGGTGTCCGTGGGGAACGCAACGATCGCGCCCTCACGCAGCAGTTGCGCGGCGCGCCGAATACCCTCCCGGTCCTCAGCATCCAGGCGTTCCGTCTTCACGGCCACACGGGCGTCCTCATTGCAGGCGAGCGGGCTTTGGTATACGCTAAGCGGGAGGGACGCCGGCATGCAAGCGGCGGCCGGCGCAGGATGTCCGAAACGAGGCGGCGCCCCCCCCCGGAGCGGAGTCGACGATGGTGCGGAACTGGAAGGACCGCTGCGCCCTGGTCGCCGGAGCGGCGGCGCTGGGCGCCGTGGCCGTCCTGGCCGTGCGGCCGCACGCCCAGGGGGCCGGCGAGCCGCGCGAGGTCCGGGCGGCGGCCGCCGCCGACGGCTTCTATCCCGGCTCGCCCGACCGGCTGCGGCGCACGGTCGAGACGATGCTCCGCGACACACCGCCCGAGACGCCCGAGAACGTCCGCGCCCTGGAACCCAGGGCCCTGCTCGTGCCCCACGCCGGCTACCGCTACAGCGGCGCCACGGCCGCCCGCGCCTACCGGCTCCTGCAGGGCCGCGAACGGCCGGACCGCGTCATCCTGCTGGGCCCCCCGCACACCGAGCGCCTGGAGGTCCCGTGCAGCATCGCCGGCTTCGAGGCCTACGAGACGCCGCTCGGCCGCGTGCCCTTGGACGCCGCAGCGCGCCGGGCGCTGACCGCGCACGAGGTCTTCGGCACCACCCGCCGCCCGCACCTGCGCGAGCATGCCCTGGAGGTGCAACTGCCCTTCCTGCAGGTCCTCTGGCCCGAGCCGCCGCCGATCGTGCCCATCCTGGTCGGCCGGCTCGGCCCCGCCCAGAGCCGGGCGGCCGCCGCCGCGCTGGCGCAGATCATCACCGAACGCACCCTGATCGTCGTCAGCACCGATTTCACACACTACGGCGCACGGTTCGGCTTCGCCCCCTTCGGCACGCGCCCGGACGAGGCGCGCAAGGAACAGATCCGCGAGCTGGACATGGGCGCCGTCGGCCGGGCCCGGGCGCTGGACGCCGCAGGATTCCTCGACTACACCGCCGCCGAGGCCCCCACCGTCTGCGGAAGCGACGCCGTCGGCGTGCTCCTGAACCTGTTCGCGCGGTGCGAGGGATGCCGGCCCGTCTTCCTGCAATGGGCGAACTCCGGCGACGTGACGGGCGGCTACAACGACTGCGTCAGCTACGTCGCCATGGCGTTCTACGCGCCGCCCGGGCCGCTGCGGCTCGTCCCCGACGCCCCCCCGCCGGGCCAGGAGCCGGCCCCGCTGGCCGACGACGACCGCCGCGCCCTCCTGCACCTGGCCCGCACGGCGATCGACCAGGCCGTGCGCGAGCGGCGTCTGCGCCCGCCCGAACCGGCAGCCCCCTCCGAGGCGCTGCGCCGCCCGGGCGCCGCCTTCGTCACGCTCACGCGGGACGGGCAACTGCGCGGCTGCATCGGCCACGTCGAGGCGGATGGCCCCCTGTGCGACTGCGTGGCCCGGATGGCCGTCCTGGCCGCCCTCCGCGACCCGCGCTTCCGCCCGGTCGCCCCCGACGAACTCGACGAACTGCGGATCGAGATCAGCGTGCTGACGCCGCTGACGCGCCTCCGGGACGTCGCCGACCTCCGCGTCGGGCGGGACGGCCTGGTCGTGGAGCGGAGGCCGGCACGCGGGCTGCTGCTGCCCCAGGTCGCCTCCGAGCACGGCTGGGACGCCCGGGAGTTCCTCCGCCAGACCTGCGCCAAGGCGGGCCTGCCCGAGGACGCGTGGCAGGACGCCGACGTGACCATCTACCGTTTTCAGGCCGAGGTCTTCAGCGAGGACCAGTTCGAACCCTGACACAAAGAAGGACAGGAACGCCGCCATGAACGATCCGATTCGAGTCACCGTCTGGAACGAGGCCCGCCACGAGAAGACCAGCGAGGCCGTGCGCACGGTCTATCCGGATGGCATCCACGCCGCCATCGCCGAGTTCCTCAACGCCGCCCCGGGCATCGAGGCCCGCACCGCCACGCTCGACGAGCCCGAGCACGGCCTCACCGACGACGTCCTGGCGAAGACCGACGTGCTCACCTGGTGGGCGCACATGGCCCACGGAGAGGTCTCCGACGCCGTCGTCGAACGCGTCCGCCGGCGCGTGCTGGACGGCATGGGCCTGCTCTGCCTCCACTCGGCACACTTCTCGAAGATCTTCATACGCATGATGGGCACCACGTGCTCGCTGAAATGGCGCGAGGCGGGCGAGAAGGAACGCCTCTGGGTCGTGCAGCCGGGGCACCCCATCGCGGCCGGCCTGGGCGAATACATCGAGCTGCCCCACACGGAGATGTACGGCGAGTTGTTCGACGTCCCCCCGCCGGACGACCTGGTGATGGTCAGTTGGTTCGCCGGCGGCGAGGTCTTCCGCAGTTGCTGCTGCTGGCACCGCGGCGCCGGCAAGGTGGTCTACTTCCGCCCCGGACACGAGACGTTCCCGATCTTCCGGAACGCCGCCATCCAGCAGGTCATCACCAACGCCGTGCGCTGGCTCGCCCCGTCCGGATGCCGCGTCACGCCGCGCGTCGTCAACGTCAAGGAACCGATCGAGCCGCTGGGCCGCTGAGCGGCGCCCGCACAGGAACTCGCCCCGAAGGAGGCCCGCCATGGCCGATGAGTTCGCAAGCAGCCGATATGACCGTATGTCCTTCCGCCGTTGCGGCCGCTCCGGCCTGAGGCTCCCCGCCATCTCGCTGGGCTGCTGGCACAACTTCGGCGACGTCGACGACCAGGGCGAGGCGCGCGCAATGCTCCACCGCGCCTTCGACCTGGGCATCACCCACTTCGACCTGGCCAACAACTACGGCCCGCCGCCCGGCTCGGCCGAACGCAACGTGGGCCGCATCCTCCGCCAGGACTTCGCCGCCCACCGCGACGAACTGATCATCTCCACCAAGGCCGGCTACCTCATGTGGCCGGGGCCGTACGGCGACTGGGGCTCGCGCAAGTACCTCCTGGCCAGCCTCGACCAGTCGCTCAAGCGCCTGCAGCTCGACTACGTCGACATCTTCTACTCCCACCGGCCCGACCCGGCCACCCCCATCGAGGAGACCATGGGGGCGCTCGAACAGGCCGTCCGACAGGGCAAGGCCCTTTACGCGGGCATCAGCTCCTACCGGGGCGCCGCCACCGCCCACGCCCACCGCATCCTCGCCGACGCGGGCGTGGCGCTCACCATCCACCAGCCCAGCTACTCCATGATGAACCGCTGGGTCGAGACCGACCTGCTGGACACCACGGGCGCGCTCGGCATCGGCGTCATCGCCTTCTGCCCGCTCGCCCAGGGCGTCCTGACGAGCAGGTACCTCAACGGCATCCCCGCCGACTCGCGCGCCGGCAAGCCCACCGGCATGCTCAAGCCCGAAAGCCTCACCGAGGAGAAGCTCTCGCGAGTGCGCGGCCTGAACGTCCTGGCCGAGCAGCGCGGCCAGACCCTGGCGCAGATGGCCCTGGCCTGGGTGCTGCGCGACGCGCGCGTGACGAGCGCCCTCGTCGGCGCCAGCCGCGTGAGCCAGATCGAGGAGAACGTGAAGGCCCTGGAAGGCCCGGCCTTGAGCCCGAAAGAGCTGGAGACCATCGAGTCCATCCTGGCCTGATCGTCATCCGAACCGAGGACCGGCTCTGCAATCGCACAACCGTAGCGCCGGCGTCTCGCCGGCTGTGGGGTGGGCATCTTGCCCACCCCACGTTCTGTTGCCAGCAGGCCCCCCTTCGCACACGTCCCGGAGGCGAGATGCCTCC
>Ga0123329_1001473_pt1 | contig 22364 bp, 19 predicted proteins | sample BioC12SIPDNA_FD_89703 | JGI IMG/M metagenome (GOLD analysis project Ga0123329, IMG submission 89703) | Anaerobic biogas reactor microbial communites from Washington, USA - Biogas_R1_B C12 SIP DNA | ecosystem: Engineered > Bioreactor > Anaerobic > Unclassified | place: Washington, USA | collected...
CCGGACAAGCCAGATCCCGAAGAAGTCGTGGTAGCCATCCAAATCCAGGGGGAGGTCGATAAGGCTCACAGAAACACCCGGTGTTATCTTCAGGTCAAGGATCTTCACTGTCATTCACCTCAATAGTTGATAGCAGTTTCAGGTTCCGACCCAGAGCATGGAACATTATCCCGGAGTGGCGCCAATCTAACAACAGCTCCTGTTCACCGAAGGCTTGACAATCGATGTTAAGTGGGCTACGTTTTGGTATATCGGTTACATTTCAGTTGAATAATGGTTGTATACCAGTAAGGGGATGCGATCCTTGAGAGAGAGAACGAAGACCGATTCGGTTTACGAGGAGATAAAGAAGTTGATCCTCAGGGGGGAGCTATCCAGTGACACACCGATTTCGGAGAACTACCTCGCCCAGAGGTTCGGAATAAGCCGGACGCCTATCCGTGAGGCTCTGAAGCGTCTTGATATGGAGGGTTTCGTCAGGATCATACCCAACCAGGGTGTCTTTGTCCGCGACGTTTCGATCAGCGAGGTCAAGGAAATATATGACCTGCGGATAGCCCTGGAAGAGTTTGTTGTAAAGGAACTTACCCACACCCTGTCTGAAGATGATCTCTTTGTGCTCGAGGGGAACCTTGCCCGGCAGGAAGAAGCCCTCCGTAGACACGATGCCTTTGCTTTCCATGAAGAGGACCGTAAGTTCCACGACTACTTCATGAAGGCCTACGGTAATGACATGATCACTGACTTCATAACGAACCTGCGTGACCGTATCGAGGGGATCAACGTGAACATGCTGAAACAGCCAGGGAACATGGAACTTTTTTGGGGTGAGCACAGAAGGATACTGGAAGCCCTCCGCAGAAGGGACGGAGAGGGGGCAACCAGAGAGATGGATGAGCACCTGAAGGGCGGCAAGGAGAGACTTCTCAGGGGCTGATCCGTAGAGAGGTACGGCAGTGACCGTTTATTATCCTGAGAGGAGGGATAACGACAGGGGCAGAGGAGAGGTTTCCCCAACTGGGAGGTAAAAAAACCTGTGAGGGAGGTGAACTGTCCGGATTTCGCCGGACAGGACATTAAGATGAGGAAATTGCTGACAGGAATACTGGTATTGGCTTTGCTCTTCGGTTTGGCAAGCGTTGATGCAGCTTCAGCCGCACTCAAGGGTGAGTACAAGCTCACTATGAACGTAACCACCGATACTGCCTGGGGCCAGGGCGGGGTCAAGTTCGCCGAACTGGTCAAGGAGTACACCGGAGGCAAGGTGAACGTAAAGGTCTACCCCAGCGCCCAGCTTGTCGGCGGCGACCAGATGCGCCAGGCTGAAATGGTCTCCAGTGGTGCTATAGACTTCATGCTCAACTCCACGATCAACATCGCCCCGATCATCCCGGAATGCAACGCCTTTTCGCTCCCCTTCATGTTCCCCAGTTACGAGTCCGTTGATGCTGTGACCGGCTCGGCAGCGGGCCAGATGGTCTTCGACGCCCTTGAGAAGCACAACATGGTCGGACTGGCATGGGGCGAGAACGGTTTCCGTGAGCTCACCAACAATGTCAAGCCCATAGCTCACCCCGATGACATGAAGGGTCTCAAGATCAGGGTCGTAACACCTATATACATCGATATCATGAGAGCCCTCGGCGCGAACGCCATCGCCATGAACTGGGGCGAGGTATTTACCTCGCTGCAGCAGGGCGTTATCGACGGGCAGGAGAACCCCATTGTCGGGATCATAATCCCGAACAAGATATACGAAGTCCAGAAGCACCTCACCAACTGGCACTATTCCTACGACGCCCTTATCCTGGCCGTTAACAAGAACGTTTGGGAGAGCTTCGATCCAGATATCAAGGAGCAGATCAAGAAGGCCGCCGTCGATGCCATGCACTGGCAGGTGCACGACGTTAGCCGTGTAGGCCTGGGAGATGGTATCGAGTTCCTCAAATCCCAGGGGATGACAGTGACCGATCCTACTCCGGAGCAGCTTGCCGCGTTCCGCGAAATGACCAAGGCGGTCTATGAGAAGTGGTCCGGAAATGTCGGTGCCGATATCGTAAAAGCCTTCGAGGAGGCTGTCTCCAGCTTTAAATAACATACCATGCTCAAGGGGGAGCCGCAGGAGCGGCTCCCCTGTTCCCGTCCCGGGAGAGGCATCTGTCGGGGATCATCCGATAGGAAGGGAACGGTGCTAAGGATGTTCAAGTTACTTGACAGGATCGAAGAGTGGACCTGTGTCACAATGCTTTTCTTCATGGCCATGCTGGCCTTTGTCAATGTGATCGTAAGGTACCTGACTGTTTTCTCTTTCTCCTTCTCGGAGGAGCTGCTTGTGAACCTCTTCGTCTGGATAACGATGCTCGGAGCTTCGATCGCGACCCGGAAGGGGTCACTGATCGGCGTCAGTTATCTCTTTGACCGGATGCCCCCGTCGCTGAAGAAGTTATCGACCGCGGTATTCGTCCTCTGCGGAGTCACCCTTTTCGGCCTTCTCACCATGCATGGGATCGATATGGTCAAGAGCGAGTTCAGGTCCGGAATGACCACGTACTCCATGGCGCTGCCTATGTGGATCTTCGGAATGGCCGTGCCTGTCTGTGCCTTTATCCTGATCCTGAGAACGATCCAGAGGGGCGTACATGAATGGAATGACCTGTCTGGTCCACAGACGGGGTCCTGCCCGGAGGTGGACCAAAGATGAGCATAGATCCGGGTGTTTTTCTGTTAGGCCTTTTCTTTATCTTCCTTGCCTTCAAGGTACCCATAGCCGTCGCTCTCGGCATGGCGGGGATGGCCGTCGTCTACTGGTACAACCTGGGAGCACAGATGTTCGCTCCCGTGTTCTTTGCCAACATCTCCAAATTCTCGCTACTGGCCATTCCATTCTTCATCCTCGCCGGGGTCATCATGGGGAGGGCGAAGATCTCAGACAAGATCATCAGGCTGATCATGTTAATGGTGGGACCCGTGAGCGGAGGAATGGCAATTGTGACGATAATCACGGCCCTCTTCTGGGGAGCCGTTTCAGGTTCGGGGCCGGCTACCGTCGCCGCCCTTGGCACCATTCTGATCCCGGGCATGGTCAAGGCCGGTTACGACAGGGGTTTCGCTGCCGCCCTGACCTCATCGGCAAGCGGATTGGCCATAGTGATCCCTCCGAGCATCGGCTTTATCGTCTACGGTGTTATCACGGGAGCCTCGATCAGCGAACTGTTCCTTGCAGGGATAATTCCCGGGATCCTGGTGGGTCTCTTCCTTATAGTCGCTGCCTTTATCATCTCCGTAGCGCGAGGCTACAAGGGCGACAGGTTCGGAACGGCAAAGGAGGTCCTAACGGCCTTCAAGGATGCCTTCTGGGCTCTGCTCACTCCAGTGATAATCCTGGGGGGGATATACGGGGGGATCTTCACTCCCACGGAAGCCGCTGCTGTTGGAGTGGCCTACGGCCTTTTCGTAGGCTTTGTCGTCTACCGTACGCTCACCCTCAAGGATCTTTACGAACTCCTTGTGGACGCCTGCGCTTCTTCAGCGGTGGTGATGCTGGTAGTCGCCTTCGCCGGGATCTTCGGATGGGCCATGATGGTCCTCGGGGTTGTTGAGAGGGTCTCCGAGGGAGTCATAGCCATGAGTTCCAACCCCTTCGTGGTGATAGCCCTGATCAACGTAATACTGATCATATCGGGGATGCTACTGGACGCCATATCTATCTATTACCTTCTGATGCCGATTTTCATGCCCGTCATCGCCCATTTCGGTTGGGACCCGGTCTGGTTCGGGGTGGTTATGACCATCAACCTTGCCATAGGCCAGGTAACGCCCCCCGTGGCGGTCAACCTGTACGTTGGCTGCAATGTGGCGGGGGTCTCCATGGACGAAATATCCAGGGCGGTGGTTCCCTTCATTCTGGCTTCTATCGCGGCCCTGGCGGTGATCGTCTACCTGCCGGGCATTACCCTTTGGCTGCCGAACCTGCTGATGCGTTAGTGAATGTCCCGAACAACAAGATCATACACGGCAACAGGACCGGATGATCATTTTCAGGAAGAGGGGTGGGGGATCCTTGAGCGCAAAGAAAGTTAAGGAGAAGAAGGGCCTGAACAAGTACCCCAGGACGCTTCTCGAGCAGTTCTACAGGACCATGCTTACAATAAGGTCTTTCGATAAAAAGGTGGAGGAAAAGTTCCTGGCCGGCGAGATACCGGGTTTCGTTCATCTTTACATCGGCGAGGAGGCCATCGCAGCAGGGGTGATCTCGAACCTCTCCAGGGAGGATTATATCCAGAGCACTCACCGCGGTCACGGACACACCATAGCCAAAGGTGCCGATCTGAAGAGAATGATGGCCGAGATCTTCGGAAAGAAGGAAGGATACTGCAAGGGGAAGGGAGGCTCCATGCATATTGCCGATCTGAGCATCGGGATGCTGGGAGCCAACGGCGTTGTCGGAGGCGGTTTCAATATCGCCACCGGCGCAGCTCTGGCCACAAAGATGCAGGGCAAGAACAACGTATCGGTGGTCTTTTTCGGTGACGGGGCCTCCAATCGCGGTACCTTCCATGAGGCCGCGAACATGGCCGCAGTCTGGGACCTGCCCGTACTGTTCGTTTGTGAGAACAACCAGTATGCCTCTACCACTCCCTACATGACCACTACCTCCGTCGAGAACATTGCTGACAGGGCAGCGGGCTACGGGATGCCCGGGGTAATAGTGGACGGGAACGACATATTTGCAGTATACGAAGAGTCGCAAAAGCTGATCGACCGGGCGAGAAGGGGTGAAGGCCCGTCGCTTCTGGAGTGCAAGACCTACCGGGTAAAGGGACACTATGTGGGAGATCCGGAGCGATACAGGACAAAGGAAGAAGTTGACAAGGTCTGCGAGAGCAATGACCCCATCGACAGGTTCGAGTGCACCGTCCTGGACGGCAAGCTCTTCAGCAGGGAGGAGCTTGATGCGATAAAAGCCTCGGCCGGTAAGGAAGTCGAAAAGGCTCTCGAGTTCGCCAGGAATGCCGAGGAGCCGGAAATTTCGGAACTCTTCGCGGGCGTCTACGCGTAAGGATGGGTTGGTGAAAGGATCATGAGAGAGATCACGTTCTCACAGGCCACGCTGGAAGCTATGGACGAGGAGATGACCCGTGATGAAAGGGTTTTCGTCATGGGTGAGGATATCGCAAGGCAGGGTGGGATCTTCGGACAGTTCAAGGGGCTTCCCGACAAGTTCGGGAAGGACAGGGTGAAGGACACTCCCATAAGTGAGACGGCCATCGTCGGAGCGGCCATAGGAGCTGCCCTGACGGGCATGAGACCTGTAGCGGACATGCACTTTGCCGATTTCATGGGCGTCTGCATGGACGAGATATTCAACCAGATGGCGAAGATACACTATATGTTCGGAGGCCAGAGGTCTGTCCCTATGGTGCTGAGGGCTCCTGACGGACTTATCAACCAGGCAGCGGCACAACACTCCCAGAGCATAGAGGCCTGGTTCATGCACATCCCGGGGCTGAAGGTGGTCATACCCTCCAACCCTGCCGATGCGAAGGGGCTTCTGAAATCTGCCATAAGGGACGATAGTCCAGTGATCTACTTCGAGCACAAGGCCCTTTTCAACACCCGCGGAGCTGTCCCTGACGGCGAGGTGTTGTCCCCTATAGGCAAGGCCAAGGTGGCAAGGGAGGGTAGCGATGTGACCCTTGTATCCTACTCTCACTGCATGGGTCTTTCCCTGAAGGCGGCGGATATCCTTGCCGGCGAAGATGTATCGGTGGAGTGCATAGACCTCAGGACCATCTCTCCTATCGACAAGGAAACCATTCTTGCCTCGGTGGCCAAGACCACCAGGCTTGTTATTGCCCACGAAGCGGTTAAACAGGGAGGTGTGGGAGCCGAGATATCGGCCATAGTAGCCGAAGAGGGGATCGACTTCCTCGACGCCCCCATTGTTAGGGTAGGAGCCCCCTTTACTCCGGTGCCCTTTGCCCGGCCTCTAGAACAGGCCTACAGGGTCACCCCCGAGAAGATCGCCGAAGCGATCCGGGGACTCTTCTGAGAGGACTCCCGGTAATGACATGTGAGGATAACCGATGGAACAGGTGACCATGCCCAAGCTCGGCCTGACCATGACGGAGGGTACCGTTTCGAAGTGGAAGGTCTCCCCTGGTGACAGGATAAAAAAGGAGGAAGTGCTCCTGGTCGTTGCCACCGACAAGCTGACCTACGATGTGACGTCACCTATCGATGGTGTCGTACTTGAGATACTGGTCAAAGAGGGCGAGAGTGTTCCCGTTGGCAAAGTCCTGGCGGTCCTGGGAGAGGCGGGAGAAAAGGTATCTGCCGCGGATCGGCAAGGGGAGAGGCCCGAACCTGGGCCAGAAGAGGCAGTGGAGCGACCCTCAACCTCGACACCTCTGTCCAGAGGAGTTGGAACGAATGAGGATGTTCCCGGGCCAGAAAGCAAGGGGCAGACAGCTGCGGCGTCACCCCTCGCAAGGAAGTGGGCAAGGTCTTTTGGGCTCGACATCGGCGCTATCGAAGGTAGCGGTCCCGGTGGCCGGGTAGTGAAGGACGATGTTATGAAGGCCTCGACAAGGTCCCGTGCTACCCCGTTGGCGCGGAAGATCGCAAGGGAGGCTGGTATCAGCGTTCAGGAGATATCAGGGACAGGCCCGATGGGTCGAACCACCGCCGGAGATGTGAAGGCATACCTTGCTTCACCTCCCAAGGAGAGGATCAGGGTCTCCCCTGTGGCCGCTAGGCTGGCGGAAGACCTGGAAGTACCTCTGGGGACGATCAAGGTGTCCGGCAGGATCATGAAGGGCGACGTGCTCGAGGCAGCCTGTGCAGCGAAAGAGAGTAAAACTGTGAATAGGAGGGTTCCTCTCACCCCGATGCGGAAGGTCATCGCCGAGAGGATGACCTTCAGCGCTTCGACCATCCCGTCGGTCTTCTTCAACATCGAGACCGATTTCACCGAGTTCATCGGTTTCAGGAAGGCCTTGAACGAGGAGCTTGAAGGGAGCGGGGTCAAGGTCTCCTTCAACGATATCCTTATGAAGATCTGCGCCAGGGCCCTGGTGGAGATGCCCATGGCCAACGCCTCATACGATCCCGGGCGGAACGAGTACATCCTGCACGACGATATCAACATCGGGATAGCTGTTGCCGTAGAAGGTGGATTGCTGGTCCCGAACGTCAAGAAAGTACAGGAAAAACCCTTGCCCGTGATCGCCATGGAATCGCTGGAGCTGGTCAACAAGGCGAGGAAGAGCAGGCTTCTCCCGGAAGAGATGCAGGGGGGGACCTTTACGATCACCAACCTGGGGATGTTCGGGATCCATGATTTCATCCCCATCATCAACCCACCCGAGGCCTGCATCCTGGCAGTGAACGTGGTCACCGAACGCCCGGTCTGCAGGGACGGGCAGGTGGTAGTAAGACCCATGTCAATGATAGGCCTTACGGCCGATCACAGGATCCTCGATGGAGCCGATGCAGCCAGGTTCCTTGCCCGGGTCAGGGAGCTTGTGGAAAAACCCTGGATGACCCTTGTCCAGGAGTGGCAGACAGATAAATGGAGCGTGAACTGATGGCGACTATGATCACCATGCCCAAGCTGGGGCTTACGATGACGGAAGGTTCCGTCCTGGAATGGAAGAAGAATGAGGGGGATACCCTGAAGAAGGGTGAGGTCGTTCTTGTGGTAGCGACGGAGAAGCTTACCTACGAAGTTGAGGCCCCCGATGACGGGTTGCTCCTCAGGATAGCAGTCAAGGCCGGTGAGACCGTTCCGGTCGGGGCGATCCTGGGTGCTATCGGAGAGAAGGGGGAAGAGCCAGATCTCGGAGTCGCCGTAGCAGAAGAGGTCCCAACCTCGAAAGATGAGGCCGCTTCGGAAAGAGAGCAAGAACGGCCCACTGGTTCATTGAAGGGTACCGAACCCGCTCCGGCGAAGGGAGACACAGGTAAACGGGTGGTGGTCATTGGCGGCGGCCCCGGGGGATATGTAGCTGCCATTAGAGCAGCCCAGCTGGGCGGCAATGTCACCCTGGTGGAGAAAGAGAGGCTGGGAGGTACCTGCGTAAACGTGGGCTGCATACCCACCAAGGCCCTTCTTCACTCGGCGGAGGTGAATCGTACGGTTGAAGATGCCGCCGAAGCAGGTTTGAAGGTGGGTTCTTTGGAAGTCCAATGGGACGTCGTCCAGGAGCGCAAGGACCAGGTCGTGAAGCAGCTCTCACAGGGCATTAAGGCGCTTCTATCGGCTCACGGCGTTGAGATCATCACTGGGGAAGCCTCGTTCATGGATGACAGGAACATCCTGGTCCGGTCCGGGGAAGGTGACAGGAAGATCGAGAGTGATGCCGTGATCGTTGCCACTGGTTCGGAGGCATCCCTTCCCCCCATCTCCGGCGTGGAGCTCGGTGGTGTAGTAACAAGCACTGGAGCCCTCTCTTTCGATAAGATCCCATCGAGGATGGTCATCATCGGTGGCGGTGTGATAGGTGTAGAATTTGCCTCCATATATGCCGATTTCGGATGCAGCGTGACGATCATCGAAATGCTGCCCCAGATACTGCCGGGTGCAGACGGTGAAGCTGTTTCCGCCCTCAGGAAGGTTCTCGAGGCAAGGGGTATTACAATTCACACCGGGGCAAAGGTTGGATCCATAGAGGCAGCCGGGTCATCGCTGGTCATTTCTGCCGATCTTTCCGGCAGGGAAGAGAAGATCGGAGCCGACAAGGTCCTCGTGGCGGTGGGGCGCAAGCCTTTCACGGAAGGATTGAACCTGGAGGCGGCAGGAATAAGGATCGAGAGGGACAGGATCAGCGTCGACAAGTCCATGCGCACAAGTGTGCCCCATATCTTCGCCGTGGGTGACTGCTGCAGCCCGATCATGCTGGCTCACGTGGCAATGATGGAAGGAGAGGTCGCTGCGGGCAACATTTTCGGCCTCGATGAGAAGATGGACTACAGCACTACCCCAGGTTGTGTCTACACCTCACCGGAACTGGCCTGGGCAGGCCTTACCGAGGAAGAGGCGAAGAAGAGAGGTCATAAGGTAAGAAAGGGTGTCTTCCCAATGATAGGGAACGCCAAGAGCCTGATCTCCGGGGAGACCCGGGGAATGGTAAAGATAGTCGCCGACGAGAAGTACGGAGAGATCCTGGGTGTACACATAGTCGGCGCGAGAGCCACGGACCTCATATCCGAGGCTTCCCTCGCCATCAGGCTCGAAGCCACCCTGGACGAAGTGGCCGAAACGATCCATGGTCATCCCACGTTCTGTGAAGCTACGAGAGAAGCTGTCCTTGCCGGTCTTGAAAGGGCAATTCACAGCATACCCCGGGTCTGAGCAGTGTCGGTACCTGGAATGGGGAGGGGCCAATGAAATATATCGAGAACCGGAAGACCGACCCCAGGTTCAACCTTGCCCTTGAAGAGGTGCTCTTTCAGTCCTTAGATGAGAAAGAGGAGGGCTTCTTCCTTCTCTGGCAGAATGAGCCTACCGTAGTGGTTGGGAGGTTCCAGAACACCCTTGAAGAGATCAACGTCCCCGTGGTCAGGGAGAAGGGCATCCACGTGGTACGGCGTCTGTCCGGTGGAGGTGCCGTCTACCACGACCTGGGAAATCTGAACTTTACCTTTATCCTCAGGACCGAAAACCCCCAGAACCTGGACTTCAGGAAATTGACTGAACCGGTAATATCGGCCCTCTGGAGCCTGGGCGTGGACGGAGGCCTGGTCGGCAGGAATGACCTGGTGATCCAGGGCAAGAAGTTCTCGGGCAATGCCCAGTACATGCGTGAGGGGAGACTCCTTCACCACGGCACCATCCTTTACGACAGCGATATGGACGCTCTCGAAGAGGTGCTCCAGGCAGACCCGGACAAGTTCAAATCCAAGGGGGTCAAGTCGGCAAGAAGCCGTGTGACCAACATAAGGTCCCACCTCAAGGGAGAACCTGATATTGAAGTTTTCAGGAGGGCGCTCCTTTTCACTGTAAAGGAGCGGTGGCCCGGTCTTGAGATCTCCCCGCCGGACCCATCGGTGCAGGAAAAGGCCGCGGCCCTCGCGGAGAGCAAGTACGGGACCTGGGACTGGAACTACGGGGCCTCACCGGAGTTCGACCTTCGGAAGGAAAGACGTTTCGGCTTCGGGAAGGTGGATGTCAGGCTCAACGTCCGAAAGGGAAGGATAACCTCCTGCAGGATCTTCGGGGACTTTTTCGGCAACGGGGATATCGCCGGCCTTGAGAATGGTCTTGCGGGAACGCAGTTTTCCGAGAAGGGCCTTTCGGGGATGCTGAAACGGGTAGATGTGAGCCATTACATTTCAGGGATGGACAGCCGTTCATTCATGGAACTGGTCCTGGAGTAGCTCCAGGACCAGTTCCGTAACGTTTTGCATGGATCAATGATCTGCAGGTAGTGTCGTCTGTCTCCTCAAATTCTTCGGCGGCGTGGAAGTTGCCCCCCTGCGGTCCGGCGACGAGAGCGGGGATCCACAACCTTCCTCCGGTATAGCAGAAGTCATACACGCCGGAAAAGCAACTGGACTCAGGAGCACGACCCGTTGCTCTCTCCATAACCCCGGAAATCCCAGTCACCATAGGTCAAGAAATTGAGAGGTTATCTGAGGTCAGACCTTAGTTGGAGGTCGTGATCTTGCTTTTTCTTTCTACTTTTGCGACGGGCAATACCATGTCAAACATTTTGTTGCATGCCATTTGTAGAGTTAAATTGCTATATTGACACTCAAAAACCGACCCTATACTCAAAATCCATAAAGGGAGTGTATCGTTGGTGAAGAAAAGGGTTATTACTGCGCCATTGGTCTTATTTGTTCTGTCCCCCGTAGCATTTGCCGCAGAGCCTATCAAGAAAGGTTATGTTGCGAATCTGACGGGCGACGCGGGGAGTCCACGAGAAGAATGGCGCGATCATAGCACCGGAGTAGATCGACGCGGCCGGAGGAGCACTCGGTCGTCCACTGGAACTTGTTGTCTACGATGTGAAGGCCAAGGCAGAGGATGCCATCAGTGCCGTCAGGCGATCGATCCTTGATGACCGGGTTCCCCCTCTTCTCGAGGAGAAGACCGTCGTCCCACTCTTCTTCGGGGATGCCCGCAGCTGCGAGGGCTACGCTGTTGGCCACCTGGATATGGGTGCAGACCCTGATCAGCAGCAGAAGGTGATCCCTCACTGCGTCGGCAACTGCTGAATTATAACAGCATGGAGTATCGGGGAGTTCCCCTTGAGCCCACAAGGGAAGTGACAATACAGGTATAATAGTAATAAAATAAAACTTAGAAGGAATCCAGTGAAGATCTGTCTTCATTTCAAAGACGAGAGGTATATAATCGCCTTGTTCCTGGTTTTGGGAAACAAAGACATCGCAACTGTCCCCGTCACCTCCTATGTCGAAAGAAAGGGTGATGCACTTTGAACAGAGCCGGGTCATTCGTTGTGTTGAATTGCGCCCTGGCAATACTGGTGGCGTTATTCTCTCTTTCGGTCATCAAAGGAGGCGCCGCAGAGGTTTTGGAAGGTCCATTGACGATAAGCACCTCCTACAAGAGCCTTCTTTCGACCCCTGATCAGAAAGGAATGCTTGACCTCCTGGTAAAAGAGGCATTCAGCAGGATCGGTCTTGAGGCCGAGATAGTCTTCAACCCTACAGGAAGGTCCCTCTCGGATGTCAACGAAGGTCTTGCCGACGGAGAGTTGAACAGGATAGAGGGGATGGAGAAGAACTTTCCCAATCTTGTAAGGGTTCCCGAGCCCAACATGGTGATGGATTTCGTGGCTTTTTCGAAGAAAGAGTACATTATCAATGGGTGGGAAAGCATCAGCGACCTGAGGATAGGGATAGTAAAGGGTTGGAAGATCCTGGAGGAGAACACCGCCGGCTTTCCCGATGTAACCCTGGTGCCCACCGAGACGGAGCTCTTCAATATGCTCGACAAGGACCGCATCGACGTCGCCCTTTATGACAGACTCACCGGTTACGAGCAGATCCACCTGAGAGGTTTCGAAGGGATGTTCCACCTTGAGCCCCCGCTGGCGAGCAGGGAGATGTACCTCTATCTCAACAGGGAGCATGAAAGCCTTGCTGGGCCTTTAGCCCAGGCTCTCAGAAGCATGAAGGAGGACGGGACCTGGGACAGGATCGTAACCGAGACAACGGCTCACCTCGCATTCGGCGGGAACGTTGGGGATTGACGTTCGGCAGCGGAGAAAGATGATGAACTGGAGACGTTCCAGTACCTGGAGATTCTTCCTTTACACCCTGTCCGGTTTTGTCCTCGTCTCTATCGTTGTGACTGGTATCCTTGGCTATTATCTGTTCAGGCATGAATCGGGTCACCTGGAGCGGAATGTGGAACAGGTTGAGGAGATCTACCTTCCCTTCCTGATCCCGGCTCTTTGGGTGACGGACCACGAGTCCCTTCAGAGCCAGATAGAGGGGATCGTCAAGTTCAGCTACATCGACCGGGTCGAGGTCAGGAACGATGAAGGCGACGTCTTCGCCGCAGGGGCCGACCCGGAACCCTCCCTGGAAGTGATATCCCACGACCTGGTCTATTCCAACCGCGGGCAATACAGGAAGATCGGTTCGATCTCCCTCTTTGTTGACAGGAACGAACTGTTCTCCCATATCTTCGAGTGGATGGGGTCGCTCTTCCTTCTTCAGTTGCTCCTGGCCGTGGCCCTCTCGTCGGTCATGGCATTCGTCTATCACATGGTGATCGGGAGACAGCTCTTCCGCCTTGCCGGCTTCGTCAAGAGCGCAGATCTGACCGATCCTGGAAAGGTCTTCAAGCTTGAACACCCATCCAGGCAGGGCGATGAACTCCAGCTCCTTGTCGACCACATCAACGAGATGAGAGGCAGTGTCAGGAGTCATATCCTGGAGATCCGGGAGTGGCGAGACCTGCTCCAGTACGTGATCCAACATGATCCCAATGCCATTATGGTACTCGACAGGGACATGAGGTTCGTCTTCGTGAGCGAGAGACTGCTCAAGAACAGAGAGCTCGAAAGGGAGAGGGTGATAGGAAGGACCTTCATGGAGGTCTTGCCTGAACTGCCGGAGAAGTGGATCGCAATGTTCCGCCGTGCGTTGGAAGGAGTGGAGCAGAGCTCCGATCTGGATTACGTGGCCCGTCCTGACGGTAGCATGGACATGATCAGCTGGTGGTGCCGTCCATGGTATGAACCGGACGGTTCCATCGGAGGTACAGTCCTCTACTCTGAGGTGATCACCGAACGCAAGCAGATGGAGCGCTCCCTCTTCCTTGAAAAGGAGCTCTTCAGGACCACCCTGCTGTCCGTCGGTGACGGCATCATCTCCACCGACGACGAGGGGAGGATCCTTATTATGAACCGTGTGGCCGAGGAGCTGACCGGGTGGGACCTGACAGAGGCCAGGGAGAAGGACTTCAAGTCAGTCTTCCATATTATCGACGAGTTTTCTAGAGAGAGATCTCCCGACCCGGTAAGGCAGGTCCTGGACAGCGGAGAACCGGTCGAGATGGAGGAGAACTGTATCCTTGTCTCGAGAGGGGGCCAGGAAACCCCCGTAGAGGACAGTGCGGCCCCGATCAGGGACAAGGAAGGGGAGACCACGGGAGTGGTTGTCGTCTTCAGGGATTGTTCCGAGAAGAGGGAGAGGCAGAGAGAGATAGCGTACCTCAGTTACCATGACCAGCTTACCGGCCTGTACAACCGCCGCTTTTTCGAGGAGGAACTAAGTCGTCTGGACGTTCCCCGAAACCTTCCGCTGTCGTTGGTCATGATAGACGTCAACGGCCTTAAACTCTTTAACGACGCTTTCGGTCACACCGCAGGAGATGAACTTCTGGGAAAGGTTGCCGGAGTGCTCCGGGAGGAGTGTCGAGCCGACGACATCGTTGCCAGGATAGGAGGGGACGAGTTCATGATCCTGCTGCCCTTGACGGACCGGGACCATCTGGATCCCCTTATGGCCAGGATCAGCGATGCCATGTCAAGAGAGCGAGTTAAGGATCTTCCCATTTCCGTGTCCCTTGGAGGAGCCACGAAGACCGATGTTGATGAGAGCGTTGAGAAGGTCTTCGATATGGCCGAGGACCAGATGTATCGCCGCAAGATATCTGAAAAGAGCAGCTATCATCACAGGTCGGTGAACCTGATAGTGGAAGGGCTTTACTCCAAGTCTCCCGAAGAAAAAGGACACTCCGAAAACGTCAGTGCGTTGAGCGAGGCCATAGGCCGGGAGATGGGACTGGGACAGCCGGATTTAGACGATCTCAAAACTGCCGGTGTGATCCACGATATAGGCAAGATCGGAGTAAGCGACAGGATCCTGGAAAAAAGCGGTCCCCTGGATGAAGATGAATGGCAAGAGATGAAAAGGCACCCCGAGATCGGGTACAGTATCCTCAGCACAGTCAATGAATACAGCCCCTTCGCAGAGATCGTGCTTTCCCATCATGAGCGATGGGACGGTACGGGCTATCCCAAGGGCCTGAAGAGAGGGGAGATCCCTCTTTTCTCGAGGATCCTGGCAGTCGCGGAAGCCTATGACGCAATGGTCTCAGGGAGATCCTACAGGAAAGCCATGGGCAGGGAGGAAGCTGTGGCCGAACTCCGTCGTTGCGCCGGCACCCAGTTCGATCCCGAAGTGGTAGATGTGTTCATAGAAAAAGTCTTTGGCAAGTGATGGTCAAGAAAAAGTCGACGAGTGAAGGATGCAGGTGATAGGTCTGAATTACCCCACTGGATCTGTCAGAAACAAACAAGCATCACAATCCTATCCCCTTTTCCCGCTCAACAGGATCTCCTGTAGGCAGATCCCATACTGCAAATGAGATCAAAACAGAGGATCTTACACTGTGACACAAGAGAAAGGCCCTTTGGCTTCAGATGAACCCTTGCAGGGAGTTTCCCCATTGCTGTCGAGGGCTGTCTTTGGGTAGGCGCATAGGTTCAAAGTTTGAAAGGAGTTTATAAATGTCGCAAAACAACCGGTTCGACCACAAACTGGATCTGCGAACTCTGCTACCCGAAGACTTCGACGCAGTGAAACAGATCATGGAGAAAGTTTATCCCACTATGGGTGGCTCATGGACACTGGAACAATACCAGGCAATGATCAAGAGGTTCCCCGACGGCCAGCTCTGCGTGGAGGACAAGGGGAAGGTTGTTGCCGTGGCACTTTCGCTGGTGATCGATTCGGCCGTTTACGGGGAGCGACATACCTACCGCCAGGTAGTGGGGGACGGGACGCTCAAGAACCACGACCCCGACGGGGATTACCTTTACGGCATTGATGTCTTCGTTGACCCTGATTACAGAGAGATGCGTCTGGGACGAAGGCTTTACGACGCAAGGAAGGAACTCTGCGAGACCCTCAACCTCAAGGGCATAATCATTGGCGGACGTATACCTGGTTACGCCCGTTACGCGGAGGAGATGAAGCCCGGGAAATATATCCAGATGGTCAAGAACAGGGAGATGGTCGACCCCGTTCTTTCGTTCCAGTTGAGCAACGACTTCCACTACAGGACCGTCGTACCGGGTTACTGGCCTGATGATCACAGATCGAAGGGGTACGGGGTCATCCTGGAGTGGAACAACATTTTTTACGAGGAAAAGAGAAGGCTTATTCCGAGGGTAAAGACCTACGTCCGCCTCGGCGTCGTTCAGTGGCAGATGCGCCTTTTCGAGTCCTTCGAGGCTTTCATCCAGCAGGTGGAATTCTTTGTAGATGCAGTTGCGGGCTACAACGCCGACCTGGTGCTTTTCCCCGAACTGTTCAACGTCCCGCTTATAGCCCGATACGACCAGAAAGATCCGCCTGAAGCGATGCGCCTGCTCGCCGAACACACTGAACCCCTGAGGGAGGCCCTGGTCGAAATGGCCATCAGTTACAACATAAATATCGTCTCCGGAAGCGTCCCGGAGTACCGTGACGGATACCTCTACAACGTTTGCTTTCTCTGCAGGAGGGACGGTACCTGGGACAAGCAGTACAAGATCCACATAACACCCGACGAGTACATGACATGGGGTCTCAGGGGCGGGGACGAGCTCAAGGTCTTCGACACCGACGTGGGCAAGATAGGCATCCTGGTCTGCTACGACGTGGAATTCCCGGAGCTTCCAAGGCTGCTGGCCGAAAAGGGAATGAACATCCTTCTCGTTCCTTACTGGACGGATACAAGGAACGGTTATCTCCGGGTCAGGCACTGCGCCCAGGCCCGGGCGATAGAGAACGAATGCTACGTAGCCATTTCGGGGAGCGTTGGGAATATCCCCAGGGTGGAGAACATGGACATACAGTACTCCCAGTCGGCGGTTCTGACACCATCGGATTTTGCCTTCCCCCACGATGCTATCGCGGCCGAGGCAACGCCCAACACCGAGATGGCCCTTATCGCCGACCTGGACATAGACCTCCTGAAAGAACTGCGTGCATCGGGGAGCGTCAGGAGCCTCCAGAGCAGGAGGGACGACCTTTACAGGGTCGTCTGGATCAAAAAACACTGACCATCCTGAGATACCATCGAGAGGTGAGAGGTTGACATGAAAGAACAGGGCAGGTATTTCCTCAGCGACAGCATCAGAAAGACCATGGATTTTTCGATGACCGACCAGTACATGGGCGTCGATGCGCCGCCCGTTCAGAAACCTCTTCCCGAAGGGGCCTTGATAACAGTCCTTCCCGAACCGGTGGGACTGGGGAATATCCCCCTTGAGGAGGCGATCCGTAGGCGGGAGTCGAGGAGGTCTTACTCCAGCGAGCCCATATCACTTAGAGAACTCTCCTTCCTTCTCTGGGCAACCCAGGGCCTAAGAGAGGAGCCCTTCCAGGGTCATGCGCTGAGGACCGTCCCATCTGCCGGATGTCGTCATGCCCTTGAGACTTACCTGGCCGTTTTCCGGGTCGACGGTCTTGCAAGGGGGGTATACCGCTACCTGCCTGTAGGTCATGGACTGACCAGAATATCCGATCCCGGAGACCCGGAGGGCAGGACAGCAAGAGCGGCCCTGGGGCAGAGATTCGCCGGAAAGGGAGCCGTAACGTTCATCTGGACGACCGTACCCTATCGCATGGAGTGGCGCTATGGTGACGCGGCCTACAAGGTGATAGCCATAGACGCTGGACATGTGTGCCAGAACCTCTATCTTGCCTGTGAAGCCATAGGGGCGGGGACCTGCGCCATAGCGGCCTACGACCAGGAGAAGGCCGACAGACTGGCAGGTGTGGATGGCGAGGAAGAGTTCGTCATATACATGGCTTCCGTGGGGAAGCATGTGAACAGGTAATGAAGGCCAAGGGATTCGACCGGAACAACCTGGAAACTGCCAGTTCGCCCTACCTTCTGCAGCATGCCAAAAACCCGGTATGGTGGCAGGAGTGGAGCAGGGAGGTTCTGGAGGTGGCTAAAAGGAGAGACGTGCCGATCTTCGTGTCTTCGGGCTACGCCACCTGCCACTGGTGTCACGTGATGGCCTCGGAGGCTTTTTCAGACCCCTCTACTGCTGACCTTCTCAACAGGGACTTCATATGCGTCAAGGTCGACCGGGAGGAACGACCGGACATCGACCACTACCTGATGGAGTTCATCCAGAGCAGAAGCGGGAGAGGGGGGTGGCCCCTTAACGCTTTCCTGACCCCCCGAATGGAGCCCATCCTTGCCTTTACCTACCTCCCCGTTGAAAGCAGCCACGGGATGCCGGGGCTGAAGCACGTGGCCTCCCATGTCAGGGAACATTACCGGGAAAGGGGTTTCCTGGTCGAGCCCTTCGAGCCACCCCGGGAGCTACCCGAAACCGTCACCAGGACAGAAGTTTTGAATGGGCTTCAACAGATGTTCGACAGTCAGTACGGCGGGTTCGGCAGGGAGCAGAAATTCCCGCCCCACTGCACCCTTGTTTTTCTCCTTTCCCTGCTCCTGCTGGAGGAAGAGCCTGATGTCAGGGAAATGTGCCTGAATACCCTGGATGCGATGTGCCTCGGCGGACTTAACGACCACCTGCAGGGGGGCATCTTCAGGTACTGCGTTGACAGTCAGTGGCGGATCCCCGACTTTGAGAATATTCTCTACGACCAGGCCATGTCGCTGTGGTGTTATTCCCTGGGTGTCAGGATCTTCGGCTATGAGAGGTACAGGGAAATGGCGGGATCGATAATCCGATGCCTGCGGGAGTGCTTCAGCGGAGAAGGCCTTTTTCTCTCTGCCCTTGATGCAGATACGGGGCACGAGGAAGGGGCAACCTACCTCTGGGGTTTCGTCGAACTTGAAGAGATCCTCGGTAGTGAAGGCCTGGCGGCAATAAGGCAGGTCTACGATATTTCCAAGGAGGGCAACTTCGAGGGCAGAAACCACCTCGTAAGGCTTTCCCACGCCAGGCTTCCGGAGCTGGAAGAAAAACTCCTGAAGGCCAGGCTCGAGCGGGAACAGCCCGAAGCAGACACCAAGAAACTTTGCGGAATAAATGCCCTTGTCGTGATTGCCCTGTTCCAGGCGGGGAAGTTCCTGGGGATTCAGGATTACATTAAGGATGCTGTCTCGCTTTTCCAAACGATCCTGGAGACATTCTGGGACGGGAAGCGTCTCGCTCACTGCCTTTCAGGAGGAGTTCTCCAGGAACAGTCCTTCCTCTTCGACGCAGCGTCGCTGCTGGCGGCGGTCTCGATGATCGCAGGGGAAGATTCAGCATGGTTAGGAATAATGGACGAGTTCCAAAAATATATCCTGACTTTCCGGGATGAAGAGGGCTGGATGGAATCGCGGCCGGAGGATTTCCATCATGTACCTGCCCCCGTTTTCGATCACCCTACTCCGTCGAGCACTTCTCTGGCGCTCTTTGCCATGGCCAGCGCAGAACTTGCCCTGGGTAAAAAGCCTGGGGAAGCGCCATTCAGACAGCCCTTCTCTGCAGATTTCTTCAACGTGGTTGCCCTTATGGGCAGTTAACAGCTTCCACTCAGAAGGGGAAGAAGGAGAGAAGACCTCTTCGGAAAATCATTGAACGAGAATTTCGTCAGGAAATATCTCCAGGTGCCGATAAAGAGAGGCGAAATAAGAATTGAAGGAAAACAGGTCATCCATGGCCCTTTACGCTGCCGCGTTCATCCAGATGGTGGGTGTGGGGTTGATCGTGGCCCTTCTTCCCAGCAAGGTTATCGCCCTTTCGGGCACAATGGCAAATGTGGGTCTGATAGCTTCCGCCTTTGCGGTTCCCTTTGTCCTGCTGCAGCTGCCCGTCGGCAACCTCGGGGACAGGTTCGGTCACAAGAGGTTCCTCGTTGCCGGTTACGTAATAGCGGGCCTTACCGGGTTCCTTTATTTCAAGGCCGGTAGCGTTAACACCATTCTCCTAGGAAGGATCCTCCAGGGATTTGCGGAGATCCCTGTCTGGGCCCTGGCTCCTGCCCTGCTGTCGATACTTTTCGCCGAGTCCAAGGGAGAGGCTATTGGAAGGTACAATGCTTCGATCCATCTGGGACTTACCGCAGGCAGCCTCCTCAGCGTATGTGTCCATTCCGTATGGAGCGGGAACGAAGCTTTCCTTCTCTATGCCGTATCCGGCCTGACGGGGGCTCTTATAGTCGCAACCCTCGTCATGAGGCCTGATCCTGAAGGAAGCCTTGTGCCAGGGAGAGTTGCCGGTTTCAGGGAGGTTTTCCATGCAATGTCCACGATCTCCAGGCCCGCGATCCACGGGGGAGTGGTCATCTATGGAGCCTTTTACGGGATCTTCCTGACGGTGATACCGGCGGTGCTCCTGAGCGTGAAAGGGTTTTCCCAGAGTGAAGTGGGGGGGTTTTTCGCCCTTTTCTACATAGCGATAAGCATTTCCCAGGTCGTTTCCGGAAAGGTCGCAGATAAAGCAGGTCCGACACCGGCGATATTCACCGGGCTCCTTCTTGTCGCGGCGGGTGTTTCAGCGTTCATGTTCTTTGGGGGGATAGCTGTCCTTGCAATGCTTTTCATGGCAAGTTTCGGCCTGGGCATGTTCTGCGTCTCGGCCATGGTCCTGCTCAACGAGGCGGTCCCCGTATCCCTCAAAGGTTCCGTTTCCGGGGTCTTCTACCTTTTATGGGGTATCGGTTTTTTCCTTGCGCCTCCGATGATCTCGGGTCTCGGGGATGCCTGGGGTTATAAAAGAATATTCCTGATCTGCGGGGCCGTAGTTATTACAGAGATGGGCGCATTTTCCATAAGCAGGAAAACCCCCTGAAATCCCCGTTGCCCTACCTGCGCTTTTTGCCTTTATTTCTGGAAGTGCCGTAAAGGTGCTTTTCGATATCATCTGCCTCGGCTTTGCCCCTTACGATCTCCCCGAGCCTCGATATTTTAATCCTTGTTGGCAGGCTGATCCCGTCAACGACGAGTTGTCCCTCTTTCGTCTCACGATGCATCCTGGTCCGTCCCACAGGCCAGTAGCGCACCCCGATCGTCGGGGTATCTTTAAAGAAGCGGTCCAGAACTTCATCGAGCTGTTCCAAAGAAGCCAGGGCACGCAGGATAAAAAGGGGTCTTCCCTTCTTTCCCATGCCCTGGAGGATGTGAGCCTCCAGCGAGACGGACTGCATCTCCTCCAGTGCCCTTCCCATCTCCTCTCCGGTGGCATCATCCATCGATGCTTCGGCTATCCATATCTCCTCCTCCGGGCTTTCATGAGTCAGGATCGTCCTGACGCATCCACCCTCGGGGTCGGTCCCCTGCGCCTGCCTGATCGGGATAAAAGACGGCAAAGCCTCCCTGAAGATGACTGACCTGGCCAGGATCAGGAGCCCGGAGGTGGTTGTGCGGGTCCCGTTTGAAGGGATTCCTTTCAGGGGTATCCGGTATTCTGAGGCAATGGATACCACGCCTTCATTCCGTTCTGTTCCGATACCCGCCGGAAGCGATTCCATCGGCATGTCAAGTTCGTTGAAGATCCTGAAAAACGAGAACGCGGACAGAGCCCTTTCGGGCCATGACAGAACGTCTCCAGGCTTCCCCGACTCGGCCTCCATCCGGTGCAGTGCCCGGATAAAATCTATCGCATCATCTTTTTCCAGAGGTTTATGGGATCCCTGTTCTTCAAGAAGGCGGCATGCATCATCACAGGAAAAGCCTGACAGGTCAGCATGTTTGCCTTCAACTGAAAAAGAGGCCGAGGCATGAAGGGAGCCGGCCTTATTTTCCATGGCAAGCCGTATTGCGATATGCGAATTTCCCGTCAGTGCAAGACGGTCTGGAAGGGTGCAGCTTTTTGTCCCCCGTTCCACCGACAGGGCGGCGACGGCCCCCAATAGTGAAAGTTGTGTCACCCCGCGTTGAGGGTCGATAAGGATCATTTCATTCCACCTCCAGAAAGCGCTCCATCTTGCCGCGCTTCAGGCCTTCGATATCGAGGGAAACTACCGGGAAACCGAGCTCATGGAGGGTTTCAAAGACCCTTTCCCTCATGTCCCAGAACCGTGGCATCTCATGCACTTCGATCTCGATCGAAGCCAGGCCGGGAGGGAAAAGGCGGATCCTTGAATTTTCATACCCCTCCCCGGCAAGGAATGCCTCACCTTTTTCCAGACGTTCTAACCAGACCCGGGAAATTGGGACCCCGGGAGGGAATCTTGTAGCAATACATGGCGCGGCGGGTCTTTCGCTGTTTGGAAGACCTGCTGAGCGGGCCAGTTCCCGGATCTCGCTTTTTGTGAGACCTGCCTCAGCGAGGGGGTGGAGGATCCCGTCCTCCGCGGCAGACCTTACGCCCGGCCTGCCTTCGACCAGGTCGTCAGCCTGGACTCCATCAGCGATGGCAGTTAAACCTGCGGTTCTGGCGTATTTCGTGGCCTCCCCGTGGAGGATCTTCCTGCAGAAGTAGCAGCGGTCCCCGGGGTTTGCAGAGACCTGGGGATCCGAGGTAACATCTATGTCCTCAATTTGGAGGTCTATGTCAAGCATTTCGGCAACTGCCTCAGCCATTTCTATTTCATCCTCCTTTACCAGGGGGGTCCGGAAAGTCAGGGCTTTTGTTTCGCCCGGGGCCCCTTCGGACGCCAACAGGGCAAGAACGGCGCTGTCAACTCCGCCCGAGAGAAGCACAAGCGTCGAAGGGTTATCCCTGAAGAATGCCCGGACCTTGTCGGCTTTGTCCAATCTGTTCAAGGATGTTCATCCTTCCTTTTCTGTCTGGACCCTCAATCAGAAACGATACCACAATTCTTGTCATTGATGCGGTAGGCAATCCCGGGATCCTTTCTCAAGGTTGTGCTGATCCAAAAGATCATGGACCGGAATTGATCCAACAGGATCTCGTTTCAGGAAGGACAGGCTGTCTGGAGAGAGACAACTTTTCGAGTATAATTATCTGAAATCC
>Ga0123329_1001496_pt1 | contig 22115 bp, 19 predicted proteins | sample BioC12SIPDNA_FD_89703 | JGI IMG/M metagenome (GOLD analysis project Ga0123329, IMG submission 89703) | Anaerobic biogas reactor microbial communites from Washington, USA - Biogas_R1_B C12 SIP DNA | ecosystem: Engineered > Bioreactor > Anaerobic > Unclassified | place: Washington, USA | collected...
CAGCATGAGGAAGTCCTTGCACTCCTGGCTATCGGAGGGCTCCAAGGCCGGGATCATGGCGAAGCGAGCGTAGTTCTTGTTGTCCTGCTCCGTCTGGGAGGAGTGGCGGCCGGGGTCGTCGGCCGAGATGACCACCAAGCCGCCGCGCACGCCGATCCAAGAGGAGTTGAACAGCGGGTCGGCCGCCGCATTCAGACCCACCAGCTTCATGGCCGCCACGGCCCGGGCCCCGGTGGAGGAGGCGCCGATGGCCACTTCCAGCGCCACCTTCTCGTTCACCGACCACTCGCTGTACACGTCGGGGTAGGTGGAGACGTTCTCCAGTATCTCGGTGGAAGGCGTGCCGGGGTAGGCAGCCGCCACCTTGACGCCGGCCTCCCAGATACCCCGGGCGATAGCTTCGTTGCCTGACATCACACTGCGCATGTCTTGCTCCTCGTTCAACAGCAGCCGACTCCCCAACTTGTCACTGCACGTAGCGCAGGTTTGGTCGACAGATTCGACCGCTCCCCATTTTGTTAGCATAACGCCTGGGAGCGGTTGAGGCTAATCGGGGCAGCCCCCGTGACGGGCCCGCCCCGTTTCCGGCTGCATAGGCTTGGTCCAAGAACTCGGACAGGTAGAGCACCGGCAGCCCATCCTCAACCCGGCGGTCCGCCCCCCCGCCCCCCGAAGCCCGCCACGCCCTCATGGTGCCGAAGGCGGCCTCCAGCACGCCCGTGTCGTCCGCGTTGATGCACTCCTCCACGACATCCTGCAGCAGCGACACCCGCCCGCGAGTCACCAGCCACTTGAATGGCGCGGCCGCGTAGGCGGGGCAACCGACCATGCAGAAGCCGCACTTGTCGCAGCGATCCAGCTCCGCCTGGATGTGGGCCGGAATGGAGACAGATCCTCACCGCTGACAACGCAGCCTGAGCCCAGTCATCATGAGGGCGGAGACCTGGCCGGCAGGCAGGTGTTCCTCTATACTGGACTTTGTTCAAGAGCTTTGCTAGGGGAGCGCCTGGCGCTGAGAGTGTGGTTCGACCACTAACCCTGCGAACCTGATCTGGGTAATTCCAGCGAAGGGAAGCAACGTTAACTGGTACGCCCGGGCGCTGCAGCTTATTTGCAGCGCCCTTTTCTCGTTTCAGGCCGTTCCTCCAGCATGGTGACCATGCCGCACACGGAGGTACGGGTGGATACTGCATACCGTAGCGCAATCAAGCTCGTGGCCCTGCTGGCCTGCGCAGTTCTCCTGGGGGGAATCGCCGGATGCAGCGCGGGCTCCCAGACCACGGCGCAGGCGGAGAGCCCCTCCTCCACGGTGCGGGCCAACCCCGAGATCGTGCTCATGACTCACGACTCCTTCGCCGTGAGCGACGACGTCCTGTCGGAGTTCACCGCCCACACCGGGTACACCGTGCGAATCCTGCGGGCGGGAGACGCCGGCTCCATGCTCAACCAGGCCATCCTGGCCAAAGACAACCCGCTGGCCGACGTCCTCTACGGCGTGGACAACACCTTCCTCACACGAGCACTGGACGCGGGCATCTTCGACGCCTACGAATCTCCAGCCCTCTCCGTCGTCCCCGCCGAGCTGCAACTCGACCCCACGCGCCGGGCCACCCCCATCGACTACGGCGACGTCTGCATCAACTACGACAAGGAGGCCTTCCCCGGCACGCCGGCGCCCCCCGCTTCCCTTCGGGACCTCACCAAGGCGGAATACCGCAATATGCTGGTGGTGCAGGATCCAGCCACATCGTCACCGGGACTGGCCTTCCTGCTGGCCACCATCGCCGAGTTCGGCGAGAGCGGCCCTTACACCTGGAAGGACTTCTGGCGCGACCTGCAGGCAAACGGCGTGCGCGTGGTCTCCGGCTGGGAGGAGGCGTACTACAGCAGCTTCTCCGGCGGCGCCGGCGAAGGAGACCGACCGCTGGTGGTGTCGTATGCGTCGTCGCCGCCGGTCGAGGTGGTTTTCGCGGACACGGATCTGCTGGAGGCTCCCACCGCCGCCATGAGTGCGGGCGCATTCCGCCAAGTGGAGTTCGCAGGAGTGCTGGCAGGCGCCAAGAATCCGGCAGGCGCCCGCAGTCTCATCGACTTCATGCTGTCCCGGCCCTTCCAGGAGGACATGCCGCTACAGATGTTCGTCTTCCCCGCCAACTCTGAGGCCCAGCTGCCCGACGTTTTCACAACCAACGCCCCCGTGCCGGCACAGACCTCCACCATGGACCCCGCTGCCATCGGCAAGGATCGGGAGCGGTGGATAGAGGAGTGGTCGGCGCTGGGGATCGGATGACGCTGGGCCGTGGCCTAACACCTACGTCGTCGTGGGCGCCCGGCCTCAAGGCCGGGCGCCGCGTGGCGGCCACCATGCTGGTGGCCGCCCCCCTGGCCTACCTGGGCTACCTGTTCCTCTACCCCCTACTCAGCGTCTTGTGGGTCAGCCTGACGGGCACGGGCAAGCTGGACCTGTCGCCTTTCTGGGAGATAGCCGCCCGAGCCACACTCAGAGAGGCGGTGTGGTTCACCATCTGGCAGGCGGTGGTATCCACTGTGCTCACACTGGTGATCGCCCTCCCCGCAGCCTACGTGTTCGCCCGCTACAAGTTCCCCGGCAAGTCGCTCATGAGACCACTGATCACCATTCCCTTCGTGATGCCCGCCGTGGTGGTGGGCACGGCCTTCTTGGCCCTGCTCGGCCCTCAAGGGCCGCTGGGCATAGACCTGCGCCACAGCGTGGCCGCCATCCTCATTGCCCACGTCTTCTACAACTACGCCGTGGTGGTGCGTACGGTGGGGGGGCTGTGGTCCCACCTGGACCCGCGGCTGGAGGAAGCGGCGCGCATGCTGGGCGCGGGGCGCTGGCGCACCTTTCGCGAGGTCAGCCTGCCCCTGCTGCGGCCGGCCGTGGCCGCCGCCGCCTCCATGGTCTTCCTCTTCACCTTCACCTCGTTCGGCGTGATCCTCATCCTGGGCGGCCTGCGCTATGCCACCATCGAGGTGGAGATCTACCGTCAGACCACGGCCTATCTCAATCTGGCGCTGGCCGGTGCGCTGGCAGTGGTGCAGATGGTGGGAGTCACCGTCATACTCGTGCTGTACAACCGTTACCAGGAGAGACGATCCGTGGAGCTGGGTCTGCGTCCCGTGGCGGAGACCGCGCGCCGACCCCGCTCCGTCAGTGAGCACGTCTTCGTGTGGGGCACGCTGGCCTTCACCGGGCTCTTCCTGGGATCCCCCCTGGCCCTTCTCCTGGAACGCTCCTTCCGGACGGCTTCTGGCTACAGCCTGGCCCATTACCTCGCTTTGAGCTCCACGCGCAGCGGCGCGCTCTTTGCCCCCCCGGCCGAAGCCCTCCGCAACTCACTGGCGTTCGCCGTCGGCGCCACCGTTATCGCCGTGGCGATAGGCATCACCGCGGCGGCCGCCATCGCCCACCGCCGGGATTGGGTCTCACGCGGCCTGGACGTGCTCCTCATGCTGCCTCTCGGCACCTCGGCCGTAAGCATCGGCTTGGGCTTCATCGTGGCTCTGGACGAACCGGTGGACCTGCGCACCTCACCGCTCCTCATCCCCCTGGCTCACTCCCTGGTGGCCATCCCCTTCGTGGTGCGCACCGCCCTCCCGGTGCTCCGCTCGGTGAAGACAAGCCTGCGCGAGGTCGCCGCTATGCTGGGCGCACCACCCGGCCAGGTCTGGCGCGAGATCGACTTTCCGCTGGTGATGCGCTCGGCTCTGGTGGGTGGAGGATTCGCCTTCGCCATCTCCCTGGGCGAATTCGGAGCCACCTCCTTCATCGCCCGCCCCGATACACCCACCCTGCCCGTGGCCATTTACCGCCTGCTCAGCCGGCCCGGTGCATCCAATCTGGGGCAGGCAATGGCCCTCAGCGTGATCCTGATGTTGGTGACGGCCCTGGCGGTGGGGCTGATCGAGCGGTTCCGCGTGGGCGAGGCCGGGGAGTTCTGATGCTGGAGGCACGAGCCCTCACCCTGCACTTCGCTGGGATTGCCGCCCTTGATGACTTCAACCTCACCGTGCCCGACCGCCGAGTGGTATCGGTGCTGGGCCCCAGCGGCTGCGGCAAAAGCACTCTCCTGCGGGCCATCGCTGGGCTCCAGCGCGTGGAGCAAGGGCAGATCCTATGGGACGGCGACCCGCTGGACCATCTGCCCCCTCACCGCCGCGGATTTGGACTGATGTTCCAGGACTACTCCCTCTTCCCGCACAAAAGCGTAGCGGGCAATGTGGCCTTCGGACTGCGCATGGCCGGGGTGCAGGGAGCCGAACTGTCCCGGCGAGTAGGCGCCGCCCTGGAACGCGTGGGACTGCACGGCTACGGCAACAGGGCAATAGGCAACCTGTCCGGCGGCGAGCAGCAGCGCGTGGCCTTGGCGCGGGCTCTTGCCCCCGAGCCCCGGCTGCTCATGCTGGATGAGCCCCTGGGCGCGCTGGATCGCACCCTGCGCGAGCGGCTGACCGAGGAGCTCCGCGAGCTGTTCGCCACCCTGGGCATCACGGCCATCTACGTCACGCACGACCAGGAGGAGGCCTTCGCGCTGGCCGATCGAGTGGTGGTCATGCGCCGGGGGCAGGTGGCCCAGGAGGGCTCGCCCGAGGAGGTGTGGTGGAAACCGGCGGACGAGTGGGTCGCCCGCTTCCTGGGCCTGGCCAATATCGTGGAGGCACGGGTGGCGAACGGCTGGGCCGAGACGGCGTGGGGCCGCCTGCCGCTCGGAGACCAGAGAAAGGGCGCGCACCTGCCTGCCGCGGGAGGTGCAGCCGGCTCCGCAGACATGCGTATCGTCGTCAGGCCCACGGCTTTTGTGCCGGCGGCCGATGGGCCTATCCAGGGGCAGGTGGTTTCCCGGGTTTTCTTGGGAGGTGTCTACCGGCTGGTGGTCAAGACCCCCTCCGGCGCCAGATTGCAGGTGGAACTGGCGGACGGCGGCTCCCCGCGCCTGGGAGAGCCACTGAGCCTCCGGGTGGACCCGAAAGGCATCGTCATCCTGGGAGGTTAGGAGGGCCCTCCCGCTGGGAGGACAGCCAGGGGTCGATGCTCTTGCCACGTATGTCGGCCAGAGTCTCCTCCGTGGGAGTGTGGGACGTCATGGCGCACACCATGACCAGCGAGCCCAGTCCTTCTGCCGCGTCGAAAGCGGCTCTGAGCGCTGCGAACACCGCGTTCCGCTCTCCCTGCAGCAACGTGCTGAGCGGCTGAAGCTGGACCGAAATGCCCCGGGGTGCCCCGGATCTGGTGGCCGCCTCCAGGCCGGCCCGGATGGCCTGGTCCAGGCTCTGCTGCCGCAGTGGATAGAGGGAGAACTGGCAGGCCAGCGTGGCGGCTGACGCGACCGGCACGGCCGGCTCCCGGTAGTGGACAACCAGGAGGCGGCCCTCCCCGTGGCAGACCCGGGCCTCGGTGGACAGCATCACGTTGCTGACGCCTCGGGTGCTGCCCTGCGCAAGCACCTCACCGCGAAGGGGATAGGCCAAGCTCTCCGTGACCACCTCCCTCACGTCAGGGGTGAGCGGAATCAGCGAGACCGTGTCCCCCACCGCGCCCCGGATCAGGGCTTGGCCGCGAGCCAGGAACACCTCATGCCGAGCGTCGCACAGGCGTACCCGGCACCCCTCCAACCAGGGCGCGGTCAACAGCGTAACCGCACCCAGCAGATGATCCAAGCGCGGGCCGCCAAGGGCGCCCAGCACCGTGGCCTGCTCCGCACCCCGCTCCACCGCAAGGCGCAGCGTGTGCTCCAGGTCCGTCTCGTCCTTGGCCGCCGGCAGCGTCACCACCTCTCCCCCGGCTTCCTCCACCCGCCGCCGCGCGCCGGCTGAGATGGAGTCCATGTCGCCCACCAGCACCCAAGGTTTTGCCGCCGTCAGGGTGTCACTCACGGCGTCGAGGTGGTTTGCTCCGCCGTCGGCCAGATACAGCACGTCAGGTGGTTCCAAGCACCCGGGATCCATACCCTCCTCCAGGGCGGACCCGGCGATGACCAAAGCATGCACCACAAACCTCCTCTGCGCTAGGAGAAGCCGCTCGTGGCCGGCTCTTTCGCTGCTCTCTTCCTCAAGCCCGCAGATCGACTCAGATACGCCACCACCAGGATCAGGATGCCCACCTGACCGGCCACCACCAGCACGAGGAGAGCAGCCATCCAGCGCCCGCCCCCCTCCGGTTGCACGGCCATCTGCACGATGGTCATCTGGGTCAGGGCGAAGATCAGGGCGATTGCGACCTTGAGCCATGAGAGGAACCAGCGAGCAAGGCGGAACTGGCCGGGAAGCTCCTCTGTCTTCAAACGGAACGGGTAGTTGAACAGGCGAGGGAACCTCACCACCACGGTCAGTGTCGCCCATAGAACGACGCTTATCAGCGGGAGGAAGAGGAACGCATCCTTGCTCCCATAGCCATCCACCCGGCCGCTGAGATCGAAGTGGGTGGGCACCTGCGCCGGAAGCGTGCTCCAGGCGCTGAAGGAGTAGGCCACGCCACCGAGGGCGATGACGAGCGCCAGCACCTCAGCCAGGACTTCACTGCCGCTGCGAGGCAGGGCAAGGAGCGCTGCCGGGTCGATATCCGGCCGCCCGGGTCTGCTCGGCACCGAGTCAAGGAATGGGGAGGGACGGCTCATAATGGTTAGGGTAACATCAGTCGGATTCGAACCAAGGACACTGCCGCCTCTTCGGCGGCCGCGCGGAGGAACGCCATGGAGCACGGCGCCCTGACCACCAGAGCCATCGCCCCCGAGGAGTACGAGGATTTCGCTCGTGTGGGGTACACGGCATTCCTGGAGCACCCCTCAGCGGAGGAGATGGAGGCCGATCGGCCGTTCATGGAGTTCAATCGGACGCGGGCCGGGTTCATTGGTGAGCGCATGGCGGGCACCAGCGCCGTGCTCAGTTTGCAGATGACCATACCCGGCGGGACGCGCCTGCCGTTGGCCGGTGTGACCTGGATCGGGGTCAGGCCCGAGTTCACCCGCCGAGGCATCCTCAGCCGCCTCATGAAGGAACAACTGCTGGACGCGGTGGAGCACGGCGAGGCGCTGGCGGGCCTGTGGGCTTCCGAAAGCCGAATCTATGGGAGGTTCGGCTTCGCGCCGGCGACACACATCATGGGCCTGCGCGTGGAGACCCGCGATGCGCATCCACTCCAGCCACTGCGGGATACGGGGAGAGTGCGCCTTGCCGAGAAGGCTGAGGTCACCGAGTTGCTGCCACGACTCTACGAGCGACACGGTCGGCAGCTGCCGGGCGAGGTCAGCCGCCCACGCGGCTTCTGGACGGCATGGCTGGCGGACGTGGAGAGACACCGTGGCGGCGCCAGCCGGTTGTTTCACGCCGTGCATGAGGACCAGGCGGGAGAAGCGGACGGCTACGTCAGCTTCCGCATGGTGTACGAAGAGACCTCCGGCTTGGCCAACAACGAAGTCAAGCTTGTGGAGCTGGTGGGGGCCCACGCCACGGTGCGCCGCGCCCTGTGGCGCTTCTGCCTGGGACTGGACTTGGTGCGTGTCGTCTCGTGGGACACGGCGCCGGCCGACTTCGCCTACCGTTGGGACTTGGCCGATCCTCGCCGGCTCGTGGTCAACGACCTCCATGACGGGCTTTGGCTGCGCATTCTGTCCATACCGGCTGCGTTGGCCGGCCGCCGCTACCAGGGCGGTGGCGAGTTGGTGCTCGAGGCAAGCGACCATTTCTTGGGAAGTGCAGGCGGCCGCTTCCTCCTGGCCTGCCACGGAAGCGCAGCCGCCTGCACCCGCACTCGCCGCCGCCCCATGCTGCACATGGACGTGGCGGCTCTCAGCGCAGCGTACCTGGGTGGCGTGAGCTTCACCACGCTGGCCGAGGCCGGCTGGGTGGAAGAGAGGGTCCCGGGTGCCCTGGACCTGGCCGACACCCTTTTCAGCACCCCCCGTCCGCCTTACTGCACCACGCTGTTCTAGACGCAGACTCATGGGAAGCGAGTGGGGGGGCGGGCCGCTCCAGCGGCCCGCCCCCCACTCACACGCGCCCTCTGCCGCCTCCGCGTCACACAGCGACACGACCCAGTCCCAACCCGTCGATGCCCACCAGGCTACTCCTTGGCATCCTCCGCCTTCTCCAAGACCGCCGCCGGTACCCGAGCCGCCTTGTGGCCGCCGCCCTCCACCCGGAGGTCAGGCAGCCAGTGCAGCCAGCGGGGGAGATACCAGTTGACGTTCCCCAACAGCGCCATGGTGGCGGGAACCAACACGAAGCGGACGAGGGTAGCGTCCAGCAGCACGGCCACCGCCAACCCGAAGCCCATCTGTTGCATCATGACCAGCTTGCCGGCGGCGAAGCTGGCGAACACCACCACCATGATGACGGCCGCCCCGGTAATGATGCGACCGGTCTTCTTCAGGCCCACTGCCACCGACTCCGCGTTCTGCTTGGTCTCGTCCCAGTGCTCACGGATACGGCTCAGGAGGAACACGTGGTAGTCCATGCTCAGACCGAACAAGATACAGAAGAGGAAGATGGGCACCCACGCCTCAATGGTCTCCGTCTGCGCCAGACCAAACAGCTTCTCGCCCCAGCCGACCTGGAAGACCAGCACCAGAATGCCGTAGGAGGCCCCCACCGACAGCAGGTTCATGAGGATGGCCTTCAGCGGGACCACGATGGAGCGGAACACCAGCAGGAGCAGGACAAAGCTCAGGCCCAAGACGAACACGAACACGCCGGGTGTGTAGTCATCGATGACGTCCACCGAGTCAAGATCGTAGGCGGTCTGACCGGTCACCAGGACCTCGACACCGGAGGAGGCGAAGGCCTGCGGGATTAGATCCGCCCTCAGGCGTCCCACCGCCTCGCGCGCTTCCACGCTCTCCGGATCCATGGACAGGGGGATACTGATCACAGCAAGGTCACCCGGCGCACTCCAGACCACTTGTGTGGCCGGAACGAACGAACCGTCGGTGATAGTCGCCGCCTGGAGACCCGCAATGGCCTTCTCCACCTCGGCAGTGCGTGGAGCGTTGACCACCACCTCCACGGGATTCATGAGTCCCGCGGAGAACTCCTTCGACAGCACTTCGTAGGCCGTCTTGACGTCACCCTCGGGCAGGGCGTCGGCGCCCGAAGGACCTCGCTGCAGCCAGAAGTAGGGGACCGTAGCGGCCAGCAGCAACACCGCCACCACCACTACACTCACGATGGGACGAGCCATCACGCTCCTTGTCAGCTTGCCCCAGAAACCACTGTAGACGCCGCCTTCCGTATGTCTGGATGCATCCGTTACCTTCCTCCGGCGCGGCCAGTCGATGCGGTCGCCCAGCACGCTGAGCAGGGCCGGCACCAGGGTCAGCATGGCCGCTACGGCGGCGCTCACCACCAGCAGCGCGCCTATGGCCAGGCTGTGGAAGATGGCGATGGGCACGATGAGCAGCCCCAGGAGGGCCAGCATCACCGTGACACCCGAGAAGAGCACGGCGCGGCTGGCAGTGCCCCCGGCAGTGACAATGGCCTCCTCCTTGGATGCACCGGATCGCCGCTCCTCACGGTAGCGCTCGGTGATGAAGAGCGAGTAGTCGATGCCTACAGCCAAGCCCAGCATGCTCACCACGTTGACCACGAAGAAGGAGAGGTCCACGTAGTGGCTCACCACCGCCGTGGCACCAACGGCCACCAGGATGGCCACTCCGGCCAGCACCATGGACACTCCTGCGGCCACCACCGCGCCAAAGACGCCCACCAACACGAACAGCGTGATGGGCAGCCCGAACAACTCAATCTGCTTGAGATCGGAGTCAGCGGTGTCGACGAATTCCTTACCTACCGACCCACCACCGATGGTCAGTACCTGGAAATCCCCACCCTTCTCCATCGCCACCAACGCCAGGTACTCCTCCAGGCGCTGATCCTCCTCCGCTTCCGACCCAATCAACGTCACCGGGATCAGGGTAGTGTGCCGATCAGCGGAGACCATGGCTTCTGCCGCCGCTGAGCCGGCCCCCTTGGCTTGGTAGTAGTTCGCGGCCGACGCCACCGTCTCCGGATGGGCGAGCAGCGTGGTGGTGATGGCGTTCACTTCTTCCTGGAACGCCGGCTCATCCACCGTCAGAGTGCCGGAGCGAACGATCACCGTCTCCGCAGCCTGCTCCGGCCCGCTGAGCTGGGCCTGCAGCAGGGCATCCGCGCGCACCGATTCCGGGGAGGAGGTGGTAAGCTCCAGCTCTTCAGCGGTGAAGATCCCGCCCACGCCGGTGAGAGCCGAAGCCGCCAGCGCCAGGAGTACCACCCACACTCCGATAACCACCCACCGCCGGCGGACACACCAGCCGGCGATGCGGGCCGTGGAAAACCGGCCCATGACCTTCTTCAGATTCATGTTTCTTCCTTTTTCGACGGGGACGAGGGCGCAAAACGGAAAAGAACGGATTGAAGTGCGCCGAACACCTCGTCCATGTCGATGCTGTCTTCCATCTCCAGCGAGAGAACCCGAACGCCATTGATGCAACAGAGCAGGATGACGGCAAAGGCCCAGGGGTCAATCTCTCTGTCCAGGCCCCCTGCCTCCTGTGCCTGCCGCACGAGTTGCTCCAACGTGGCCAAATGGGCCTGCTGCACATCACGCCGCCGCAGCCGGGAACCATCTCCCCGGTGCTCGGCCAGGATCTCCTCCAGAACCAACATGGTCTCGTCCTGCACCGAGCTCAACTTGAGGCTTTCGGTGACCACCCGCCCCACGTTGAGCAGAGCGTCGGCCGGGCTGCTGATATCGCCGGCCGCATGCATGAATGATACCTTGTCGCGCTCGCTGATCTCCTCAAAGACGGCCTGCAGCAGCTCGTCCTTGCCGGGGAAGTAGCGGTAGATAGCACCGGTGCTGATACCGGCTTCTCCGGCCACCTCCTGCATGGTGGCTGCCACCACCCCCTTCTGCGCGAACATGCGCAGGGCGGCCTCCAGGATATCCGTCCGCCGGGAATCTACGTGTGCCTGTGTCACTCTAGCCATTCAGATGAACCATCATTCAGATGAACGAACGCTCATTCAGTATACCGCGCCACCACAGAACGCAAAGCACTCCGTCCACAGAAAAGGCCACTCAGTCGCCCGCCTTGGGGGCTGTTGGCGCCAGGAACCGCTCCAGAAGTCGCCACCGCCACAGCCGGCGGAGGCACAAGGCCCACAGTATGGCCAAGAGGGCAAGGACCAGCCAGCCCAGCGGTGGCAGCAGAGTCATATCCCACAAGGTCCTTCCCAGCGGCATCGCCATCACCAAGCCGAACAGCAGCAGCAAGCCCCCTCCCAGTATGGTGGGACGCCAGTCGCCCCGCCATTCCTCACCACCGGTGAAGAATCGCGTAGGGGGAACCACCAGTGGCAGGAGCAGCAGGCTGCAGAAGATGGCCAGCGCAGTGGTGGCAGTCGTGGCCACAGGCAGGGAAGCCTCCAGCGCTTCAGCCGCTCCCGCCGCCGGGTGAGCGCTCTCGTACGATTCAATCGCCGGGTAGAGGAATCCCAGGTAGGCCCCCACTCCCAGCAGACTGAGAAGCACCGCCGGCGGCAGGCTGAAGCGGAAGAGCGGTCGCAAGAGGCTGCGCTCGCCTCGGGCACCGGCCGGAGCCCAGTAGGCCAGCGCCACCGAGGGCACGCCGGCTGCGAAGAAGGAAAGCAGAGAGGACTGACGGGGGAAAAAGGGAAAGCCCCCTATCATGGCCACGGACATAATGAGCAGCGCCTTCGAGGCGAGTCGGACCGTGAAGATACGCAGGATATCGAACATGCCGTTGACCACCCTCTGTCCCTCGCGGAAGGCGTAGGGCAAAGCGCCGAAGGAATCGTTGAGGAGGATCATGTCGGCCACGCTGCGCGCCGCCTGCGTGCCGCTCTCCATGGCAATGGCAACGTCTGACCTTTTGAGCGATATGACGTCATTGACGCCGTCGCCGATCATGGCCACATAGTGGCCGCGGCCACGCAGAGCCCCTACCAGGGCCTCCTTCTGGCGAGGCGATACCCGGCCGAATATGGTGGCGCTCTCCGCCACCTCGCCCAGCCGAGCGGGGGTCAGACCTTCCAGCTCCACCCCCGACACTGCCTGCATCTCACCCTGAAAGCCTGCCTGCCGAGCGAGGGCGGAGACCGTCTGTGGATTGTCCCCCGAGATGATCTTGAGCGCGATGCCCGCCTGCCGAAACCCTTCCAGCGTCTCCCGCACTTTGGGACGCAGCTCATCCTTCAGGCTGAGGAGGGCCGCCGGAGTCAGGTCGGCCGGCAGGCTCAGCTCACCGTCCTGGTCGTGCAGCGGCACGCCGCCCGGCCTCCAAGCCAGCAGAAGCACACGCAGCCCCTGCCCGGCCCAAGCCTCAGCCTGCCGCCGCCACGCGTCCTCAGAAGCCCCGCCCTCGCACAACGGCGCCACCACCTCGGGAGCACCCAGAAGCAGGACCATGCCTGCCGCAGATCCCTCCTCACCCGCCGCCGACACCGGCCGCCGGTCCGCCAGGCTGAGAGCGCTCCACTTGCGCGCCGACGAGAAGACAACCTCATCCACGATGTGCCGGCGCCCCCCGGAGTAGGCGCGTGCCAGGGCCTCTATGGAGCGGTTGGGACTGGTCGTGGTGAGAGCGTAGTCCCCCAGCGCGCTCAGCACGGCGTCCCGGGTGAGCCCCAGCGGCCGGACGTCGTGGGCCGTGATCTGGTTGGTGGTAAGCGTGCCGGTCTTGTCCGTGCACAGCACGTCAACGTGGCTGAGCGACTCCACGGCATTCGACTGCTGGATGAGAGCGCCCTTGCCGGCCATGCGCACCGCCCCCAGCGCGTACGCCACGGCAATGGCCAGCACCAGGCCGTTCGGCACCAGGGCCACAATGACGGTGGATTGCCGCACGGTCTCCACGAAGGGGATGTCGTTGACCAGCGCGCGCACCACAATGATGATCTCCAGGTACATCACCACCAGCAGCAGAGAGCGAACCACGAGGTTCACGTCCCGCTGCAGCGGCGTGAGCACGCGACGGAAGGCCTGGGCACCCACCGTCAGCCGGCTGGCAAAGCTCTGTGTGCCCACCTTCTCCGCCACAAAGTACCCGGAACCGTTCACCACGAAGCTGCCGGAGAGAAGAGAGCCACCCTCCTCCTTGTGCACCAGGTCCGACTCGCCGGTGAGCAGCGATTCGTCCAGTTCCATGCGGCTCTCGCCCACTACGGAGCCATCCACCACCACTTGATCGCCCGGGTCGAGACGCAGCAGATCCCCCAGCACGATCTCACCAGGGTCTACTTCGCGCTCACGGCCGTCACGCACCACCTTGGCCTTGGGCCGGGTGAGGATGGCAATGCGATCCAGCATGCGTTTGGCCCTCACCTCCTGCACCAGGGAGACCACGGTGTTGGCCATGACCACGGCAACCACGATGACGGCATCCAGATAGCGGCCCAGCGCAATGAGGATCACGCCCAAGCCGAAAAGGATGTTGTTGATGGTGTTGAAGACGTTCTCTCGGACGATCTGCGCGTAAGTACGGCTGGTCTTGAGAGGAGAGTTGTTGCCCTGGCCGGCGGCACGGCGCGCCCGTGCCTCTGCTTCACTCAATCCCTGGAGCACAACTGCGCGTTCGATTTCCACTGAACCTCCGCCGTTTGCCGCGTCTCCGGCAGCCCGCCCGCGACACGTCGGCTGCCTGCGCACCACACAGCAAGCCACGATAACCTGAATGGCCGCCCTAGCCCTATATAATCCCTCTTCATGGACAATCCTCCCGCCACGTCGGCGAAGAAGGGCATCGTGCTGGTCGTGACCACGGCGGGTGGTTTTCTCACCCCATGGATGGTCTCCTCCCTCAATATCGCTCTCCCCACCATGGGTCGCGAGTTCTCCATGTCCGCCGTGGCGTTGGGCTGGCTCTCAACCGTATACATACTGGCGTCTGCCGCCTTACTGGTACCCTTCGCCAAGATCGGGGACATCATCGGCCGCCGACGCATCTACGTGTGGGGCGCGCTCCTCTACTGCGCGAGTTCTCTCCTGTGTGCCGTGGCGCCGAACGAGGCCTGGCTGCTCGCCTTCCGCGCCGTACAGGGATCCGGGGCCGCCCTGATGTTCGGCACCGGTGTGGCCATCGTGAGCACGGTATTCCCTCCGGGGGAGCGCGGACGAGCCCTGGGCATCAACGTGGCGGCCACCTACCTCGGGCTGTCGGTGGGCCCGGTGCTGGGGGGCATCATGACCGAAAGGCTGGGCTGGAGGAGCGTGTTCGTCGTGGCCGCCGCTCTGGCCGCCGTGGTGGCCGTGCTGATGGCCCTCTTTGTGAAGGCAGAGTGGAAAGTGCCGGGAGCACGTGGCCGCTTCGACTGGGTGGGATCCGTTGTCTACATCATCTCCTTGGTGGGGCTGACCTGGGGGCTCTCCGAGCTGCCCTCGCCCCTCGGCGCGCTGCTGCTGGCCGGCGGGGTGGTAGCTTTCCTGCTGTTCATCTGGTGGGAGTCAAAGAACGCCAACCCTCTTCTCGACCTATGGCTGTTCCGCAACAACCGGGTCTTCGCTTTGTCCAACCTGGCCGCCCTCATCAACTACAGCGCCACCTTCGCCGTTGGCTTCCTTCTTAGCCTGTATCTCCAGTACATCCGTGGCTACTCGGCGCAGACCGCCGGCCTCATCCTCATCGCCCAGCCGGTGCTCATGGCGCTCTTCTCCCCCTGGGCCGGTCGGCTCTCGGACCGGGTGGAACCCCGACTCGTAGCGTCCACCGGTATGGCGCTGGCCGTGGTGGGTCTGGCACTGCTCATCTTTCTGGGGCCCGACACCAGTATCGTGTACCTCCTGCTCGTGCTGGCACTCCTGGGTTTGGGCTTCGCCCTCTTCTCCTCGCCCAACACCAACACCATCATGTCGAGCGTGCAACCGCAACACTACGGGCTGGCCTCCGCCACGTTGGCCACGATGCGCACCACCGGTCAGATGGTGAGCATGGCGCTGGCCATGCTGGTGTTTGCCGTGGTGATAGGGCGGGTGGAGATCACGCCCGAGCACTACAGCGCCTTCCAGCACGCCGTGCGGGTGGCCTTCGGCATCGCCACCGGCATGTGCGTGGCCGGGACTTTCGCCTCGCTGGCGCGCGGCAACCTGCGAAGCTGACGGGCAGACGGCGGGCAGGGCCGTTGACCGGTGTGAGCCGCTACATCAGGTAGTACAGCAGCAAGGGCACAGTCACCACACTGGCCAGGGTGGTGATAAGGACCACGGAAGACACCAGTGCCTCCTCGTTACGGTATTTGGCACACAAGATCGAAGTGAACACGGCGGAAGGCATAGCGGACTCAAAGAGGACCACCGCCCGGTCCACCCCCGTGAAGGCAAACAGCGGCACCAACGCCAGCCCCACCAGAAAGCCCCCACCCATGCGCAGGAGGGAAGCGAGAGCGGCCGTGACCAGTGCAGTGGGACGAATACCCGCCAGGTTCACCCCCGCGGTGATCAGTATGAGGGGAACCGCAGCTTGACCGATGAACTCCAACGTGTCCACCAGCAATGCGGGCGGCTGCACATGGGCCAGGTTGAGAATGAGGCCCACCACGGCCGCGTAGATCAGCGGGATGCCCAGCACCTCCTTCAAACCGGCCCTCCAGGATCCTGCCTTGCAGGCGATGTGGACCCCCAACGTGTAGATGAGGATGGCGTTTGGTATGTAGAAGAGTGTGGCCACGGCTAAACCTTCGTCACCGAAGGCCATGTAGACAATGGGAAAGGGGATATTCACGTTGTTCATGAACATCACGGGCAGGTAGAGGCCGGAGTGTTCTTGGCGCAGCAGTCGGAAGGTCACCCACGCCAGGGCCCAGCCCCCTACGGCGAGCAGCACGGCGGCACCCCAGAGGCGGGCGGCATCTGCCGCCTGAATGGGGCGGGATAGCATGGAGGTGAATGCCAATGCCGGCAGGGTGATGTACATGGCGACGTCGGTTATGCCGTGGACATCGGCTCTGGACACGCGTCCAAACAGATAGCCGATGGCGATGGTGGCGAAAGTGGGGAGCACGATGCTGATAATGTTGCTCATGGAGGCCATCATACCGGGGAGGGTAGACAGCGGCAGTTGTGGTTAGGTTTGAGCGAACGCAGGAAGAAATCCGGCAATCCACAGTCTGGCGATCACCACAGCAACGAGGAGGGACCCCATATGGCGGACGAGGAGAAGGACTTCTACACCGAGGGAGCGGGGGCGGCCCTGAACGAGTCCATGACGCCTGAACAGGCGGCGGGGGCCACGGTGGACCAGCCCGAAGTAGGGGAGGCACCCGCACCCGCAGAGGGACCCTGCGCCCCGACCGTGGAACCGGCGGCGGTTGGTCTGCACCCGGTCGTCACCGCGGTGGAGGGCGCCACAGAAGAGGGCCTCGGCATGGCAGAGGCGTGGAAGGAGGTGGGCAACCAGTTCGCCGCACTGGGAGCCGGCCTGGCGGCAGCGTTCCGCACCGGTTGGAGAAACGAGGAGAGCCGCAGGCATCTCAAGGAGATGAAGGGTGGCCTCGAGTCGCTGGTGAACGAATTGGGAGCCGCCATCCGTGAGAGCGCAGCCACGCCGGAAGCGCAGAAGGTCAAGGATGAAGCCGGTCGCGCCATGGGCACCTTCCGCTCCGCGGGCGAGAAGACCGTGCAGGAGATCCGGCCGAAGATCACCACGGCCCTCAACGATCTCAACGAGGAAGTACGGAAACTGGCCGGCCGCGCGAAAAGAGAGGGTGAGACCGACACGGGCACGGGCGACACAGACACGGCTCCCGACTCGGAGACACAACCTGCGGAGCCCGGCAAACTGGAAGACCCAGTGGCTTCCTGACCCGCCCTCCGCGTTCGGTCAACAGAACGAGGAGGGGGCGGCGGGAGGGGGCGGTGCCCCCCCTCCCGCCGCCCCAGTGTGCGCGATACAGAAGAGCATCGGCTCTCCCGACCCTGGTGCTACTGCCGAAAGACCTTGCCGGCCGTGGCCTGATCCCGCGGCTTCACAATTATGCGATCTATGTTGACGTGTGACGGCCTCGTCACCGCCCATGCGATGCAGTCCGCCACGTCCGCGGCCGAGAGCGGCAGCATACCCGCGTACACTTGGGCCGCCCGCTCCGCGTCACCCCCGAACCTGACCAGGCTGAACTCGGTCTCCACCATACCCGGGTCGATCTCCGTCACCCTCACCGGCCGCCCCAGCAACTCCAGGCGAAGGGTCTCCGCCACCACCGTCTGTCCGTGCTTCGCCGCCGTATAGCCGGCGCCCCCCTCGTACACCTCCAAGCCGGCAATCGAACTGACCACCACCACGTGCCCATCACCACTGGCGATGAGCTTCGGCAGCAGGGCCTTGGTCACGCGCACGGTGCCCAGCACGTTCGCTTGGTACATCCAGAGCCACTTCGTCTCCACCGCCTCAGCCACCGGCTCCAGCCCCAGCGCCCCGCCGGCGTTGTTGACAAGGACGGCACACTCGGTCACCTGCTCCGCAAACTCCACGACCGACCCCGGATCAGTGACGTCCAGGAAGACGCCGCGCCCACCCGTCTCCTCCGCCACCTTTCGGACCTGATCCACACGGCGGGCGCCGAGCACCACGTGGAAGCCATCGGCGGCCAACCGCCTGGCCGTGGCCTCTCCGATGCCGCTGCTCGCCCCGGTGATAACGGCGACTCTCTGCTTTCCGGTAGCTCCCTTCATCGGCCCACCCTCCTTCGCCGCCAATACTCCGCTGCCGGCACCAGGCGATCGTATCCCAATGCCCTGTCGCCGTGGTTCTCGCCCCACTTGCTGGACCCCGCAAGGGCCCCTGATCTCCGAAACCATCCTAGCGCGGGATGCAGGCAATGATGACGCAGTAGAATGATTCAGTCAGATCGGACCGCGGAGAACGCGGTGGGGAAGGCGGCACAGAACACGGCTACGCACGGAACAGAGCTGCGGCGAACCGGCGCCACACGCCGGTTCGCCGCCATCCTCCTCGCCAAGCAGGCATCCTTCTGGTCGCGCGCCCTGGGCCGCGGCGGAGGAGAGGCGCTGCCCGGCCTGCTGGCGGAGCGGGTTGCACCCCAGATCCTGGGCCAACTGGCAGGCCGTCTCCCGCACGGATCGGTGGTGGTGACCGGCACCAACGGAAAGACCACCTCGTCACTCGCCATCAGCTTCATCTTGGAGGGAGCGGGGCTGCGCGTGCTGCGAAACCGCGGTGGCTCCAACCTCTCGCGCGGTCTGGTGTCCGCGTTGGTGCAGAGTTCGCGCGTCACACGCCCTTACCCCGGCGAAGACATCGGTCTGTTCGAGGTGGACGAAGCCACCATGCCCCAAGTGATGCAACAGGTCACCCCACGCGTCATCCTGGTCACGAACCTGTTTCGGGACCAACTGGACCGTTATGGGGAGATCGACAAGACGGCCGCCCTCATCCGTGAAGGCATCGCGGCCGCCCCGGATGCCACCCTCGTCCTGAACGCGGATGACCCGGCCGTGGCGGCCCTGGGCTTGGATCGCTCCCGTACGCTCTACTTTGGGTTGGAGAGCGAGGAGGTCTCCGCACGCAGCGAGTTGGCCATCGACTCCTCCGACTGCCCCCGCTGCGGGCACGCGCTCACATTCCATCGCCGCTACTTCTCGCACATCGGGCTGTTCCTCTGCCCGGCGTGCGGCTTCTCCCGCCCCCCCTGCCAGGTGTGCGCCCAGAGTGTGTCGCTGGGTCCCAACGGCCTGAGCGCCACCATCAGTTACCGCGGTCGCGGTGAGCAACTGGAGACGTCTCTGTCGGGCCTCTACAACCTCTACAACATGCTCGCCGCCCTGGCCGTGGCCCAAGCGCTTGACATCCCTGCCCCCACGGCACTGCGCGGCTTGGCCGCTATGCGCCCCGCTTTTGGACGGCTGGAGCGCTTCAGTCGCAACGGCCGCCAGGGAGTCATTCACCTCGTCAAGAACCCCACCGGCTTCAACCAGGTGATCGAGAACGTCTCCGCGTGGCAGAAGCGCCCGGTGGCATTGGTCTGCCTCAACGACAACCTGGCCGACGGCACCGATATCTCCTGGATCTGGGATGTCGACTTCCGACCGCTGGTCACCGCCTTCCCCGTCCTGGTGCTCAGCGGCATCCGCGCTCGTGAGTTGGAGGTGCGCCTGAAATACGCCGGCGCCGGGAGCGAGCAGACAGTAGTTGAAGCAGATTTGGGCCGCGCGTTGGACCAGGCCTTGGAGCTGGCCGCTCCTGGCGAATCCCTGGATATACTCACCACCTACACGGCCATGCTGGACCTACGCGCGCGCTTGGTGCGCAGCGGCGAGCTCAGGGAATACTGGCGTGGCGAGGCCATATCATGACTCAGCCCCCCCTACGCATCTATCACCTCTTCCCACGGCACATGAACCTCTACGGGGATCTGGGCAACATCATTGCCCTCACCATGCGTCTGCAGTGGCGGGGGCTGGCCTTTGAAGTGATCGGCGTCAACCCGGGGGACCGGCCGGACTTCGGCCGAGCAGACCTCCTCTTCATGGGCGGAGGACAGGATCGCGGCCAGAAGCTCGTGGCCGCCTACTTGGAGACAATGGGGCCCGACATCAGGCGCGAAGTGAACGACGGCCTCCCCGCCCTCGCCGTCTGCGGCGGCTACCAACTCTTCGGCCACTACTTCCACACCTACGAGGGTGACACGCTACCCGGCATCTCCGTGTTTGACGCCCACACGGAGGGGGGCTCCCGCCGCCTGGTCGGCAACATGGTGGCAGAGTTGAGCAATGCGGCCGCGTTGTGGGCGTCGACCGAGGAGCGGGCGGGGGAGTCGGCGGAGCTGCGAACGCTGGTGGGCTTCGAGAACCACAGCGGCCTCACCTTCCTCCACGAGGGGACCCCGGCTCTGGCCAAGGTGCTGGTAGGCTCGGGCAACGCGGGTGACGGTTGCAGCGAGGGCGCCCTCTACCGAAACGCCATCGGCACCTATCTGCACGGGTCACTCCTCCCCAAGAACCCACACGTGGCCGACCATCTGCTCTCGGTGGCACTCCGCCGACGTGGCTACGCCGGCCTGCCACTGGCGCCTTTGGACGACCAGGTGGAGCTTCGAGCACACGCCGCCGCGCTGGAGCGTGCCCGCACGGCCCACACTGCGCACCTATTTGAATCCTGACTCTCCCCCGACCCAGACCGTCGCTCCGCTTCTCCTCGCGAAGTGATCCCGCCATGGGTCAGTGCTTCGTCATCTGTTCGATAGTCGTCTATCATGATGGCGACCAAGCGCCAGGAGATCGCCCCCCTTGGCGCGCGAACCTGCGGTAAGGTTGTGCAGGGTATGAACGTCGTGTATCTGGACAATGCCGCCACTTCATGGCCCAAGCCCCCCCAGGTGGCTCAGGCTATGGCCGACTTCCTCGAACACTCGGGGGGGAACCCCGGCCGGTCGGGACACCGGCTCTCTATCGCGGCCGGGCTCGCCGTCCTGGAGGCACGGGAGGCGGTCGCGAATCTGGTGCATATCGACGACCCCTTTCGCGTCATCTTCACCCTCAATGCCACCCACGCCCTCAACCTGGCGCTATTCGGCCTCCTCCGCCCTGGTGATCGAGTGGTCACCACCTCAATGGAGCACAACTCGCTTATGCGGCCCCTGCGGGAACTGGAGAGGAGAGGCGTCGCCATCAGTGTGGTCCCCTGCGACCACCAGGGGCTGATCCAGCTGGACGTCTGGAGACAGGAGCTCGCCCGTGGGGCTACTTTGGCCTGTGCCACCCATGCCAGCAACGTCACCGGCACCATTCAGCCCGTTGTGGAGATGGGGCTGTTGGCTCACGAAGCGGATGCGTTGTTCCTAGTGGACGGCGCGCAAACCGTGGGTGCCCTACCCCTGGACCTGCAGGCGGCGCACATAGACCTGCTGGCCTTCACCGGCCACAAGGCGTTGCTGGGGCCGACCGGGACGGGCGGGCTGGTGCTGGCACCGGGATTCCCGCCGGAACGGCTGCAGCCGCTGGTGCGTGGTGGCACGGGCAGCCGGTCGGAGCGGGAGGAGCACCCTGACATGCTGCCCGATCGTTTCGAGGCGGGGACGCCCAACGGAGTAGGATTGGCCGGCCTGCGCGCGGCTATCGACTTTTTGACCGATCAGCGCATCGAGTCAGTCCGCCAAGCCGAGGTGGCCGTGGAGCAGGAGCTGTGGGATGGACTGGCCGCTATTCCCGGAGTCCACCTGTATGGGCCGGCGGCGGCAGAGCGCCGCACCTCCACCTTCAGCCTCCGCATCGACGGCATGAGGGTGGATGAAGTGGGTCTCCGGCTCGACGAGGACTTCAGTATCCTCACTCGGGTGGGCCTACACTGCGCTCCGGCAGCGCATCGCACGCTGGGCACCTTCCCCGAAGGCACCGTGCGTCTCGCCGCCGGTGTCTTCACCACAAGAGAGGACGTTCAGCGCGTCATCAGCGCGGTCTCAGAAGTTGCTGCCTCTGCTGCCCACGCTCCCCGCGTGCCTCCCTGCGTGGAGGCATCTGCTGCCACGCGGGGTCGCTCGGGAAAGGAGGCCTGATGCCCGCAACCGAGGCGCGCTCCGTGGTGGTGTTCCACACCACCTCCGCGGCCATCAAGGCAGACAAGGCTGCTCGGCAGGCCGGCCTGGAGACCAGGCTGGTGCCCACGCCGCGGCACCTCTCGAGCGACTGCGGCCTCGCCCTGCGTTTCGCGCGTGTGGATCGCGCAAAGATGGAAGCGCTGCTCCGGGAGGCCGGGGTGGAGCCGGCCGGCATCCACGATCTCTAACCGATTTCGACGCCGCCCTGCCGATGGCGCTCAATCCGGCGGGAGCCTACGGCGCCGCGGGAGCCAGGGGAAGAAGGCACTGGCGCGCTCGATGTACTCTCGGTGCTCCGGCTTGGTTTGGCTCTGCCGTTCCTCCAGCATGGTGATTCCGGAAACCCGCAGGATGAGCAGCGTCATGATGATGGGGCTGTAGAAGGCCCACCAACCCCCTGCTGCCCCCGCGATGAGGAAGTAGCCCCACCACATGGCCACTTCGCCCAAGCAGTTGGGTGCCTGGTGTACCGCCATAGACCTCGATCCATGACCTTGCCCCGGTTGACAGGATCAGCCTTGAAACGAGCCAGCTGGAAATCGCCCACGGACTCG
>Ga0123329_1001499_pt1 | contig 22081 bp, 17 predicted proteins | sample BioC12SIPDNA_FD_89703 | JGI IMG/M metagenome (GOLD analysis project Ga0123329, IMG submission 89703) | Anaerobic biogas reactor microbial communites from Washington, USA - Biogas_R1_B C12 SIP DNA | ecosystem: Engineered > Bioreactor > Anaerobic > Unclassified | place: Washington, USA | collected...
CCGGCCTGTTCGCTGCCTGGCTCTGGGCAGTCACCCTGTGGCCCGTGCACCTCAGCCGCATTGGCCTGCGGGCCATCCTGCTGCCCCTCTTGCTGGCCCTCGCCTTCTGGCTGGGCGCCGAGGCCTACCGCCGTGACAGCGTGCGCGGGTGGCTGGCGGCGGGGCTGGTCTACGGAGCCGCCTTCTACACCTATCTCGCCGCCCGCTTCACACCGCTGCTGATTCTGCTCTTACTTTCTTATCTATTCCTAAACAGGCCTGCAGAACGGGCCAGGCTGCGCCGGGGCGTGCTGGTCGGTGGGCTCGCCGCCCTGCTCATCCTCCTACCGCTGGGTCTGCTCGCCTGGCGACAGCCCGAGCTGGTGCTCGGCCGGACGGGGCAGGTTTCCATCCTGGACGAAGGCATCAACCAGGGCGATTTCTGGGGCACGCTGCTGCGTCACACCGGCCGCACACTGGCTCTTTTTCTCTGGAAGGGGGACACGATTGCCCGCCACAACCCGCCCGGCCGCCCCCTGTTCGACTTGCTGATGGCCGTTCCTTTCCTGGTCGGTCTCGCCTGGTCGGTGCGCCACTGGCGCCGCCCGACGGCTGCGGCGCTGCTCCTCTGGGTTGGCGTCATGCTCGGCCCGACGCTGCTTGCGGAGGACGCGCCGCACTTCCTGCGGGCGGTTGGAATCCTGCCGGCAGCCCTGCTGCTGCCCGCCCTTGGCTTGTCCAAACTATGGGATTGGCCTAAACTACCCGGTGCTTTTCGTCACGGTCTGGTGCTCATCCTGACCGGCGGCACTTTAATAGTCACGGTGATGGACTACAGCGGCTACGCGCGTGACGCCGACACGGCCTATCTCTTTGAGGCGGGCGCGCGCGAGCTGGCGGAAGAGGTCAATCGCTCGGCGCAGACGTTAGGCGTTCATGTCTACCTGGATCGCACATTCTGGCAGAGCTGGCCTTCGCTGCGTTTTTTGGTGGGTAACGGCAACATCCGGCTCTTCGAGGCGCCGTCCGGCCTGCCCCGGCAGCTTCCTTTGCAGGCCGCCATCTATGTCTGGCCCTACGAACCGCTGGACTACATCGCGGAGGCGGTGGCGGACGCAGGAGCCGGCCTGATCTTTGCCCGGCAAGGGGCCCTGGTGCGTGGTGATCTGGAACCGGAACCCTATCCACTTTATTACAACTACTTACTCGTGGAAAGCGTGCCGGACCTTCCCACCAGAATAGCGCGTTTTGGCAGCGACATTGATCTGCGCGACGCCGTAGTCAGCCTGCCGGCTCCCAACGTGGTGCAGGTCGATCTATTGTGGCAGGGAGGCCGGCAGGAAACGCCACTGGTTGCCTTCGTCCACGTCCTGCAGGACGGCCGGCTGGTCGGCCAGGACGATGCGCTGCCTTTGCAGGGAACGTGGTCGCCGGCCTGGTGGCGGGCCGATCTCGTCCTGCACGACCGGCATCGGGTGGTGCTTGATAGTGCCTTTAACCCAGAAGAACAAGATATAATTGTGGGCCTTTACGACGCCAATACGGTGAAAAGATTGCCTGTCTACGACGCCACAGGAAATCCTGCGGGAGATAGCTGGCAGCTCCAGGTCCATAAGGAGAATTGAGGAGATGCGTTCGACTCGCACACTTTTCTTAGCCGTCCTTTTTCTCGCGGGCCTTGGCCTGATTTACGGCCCGGCGACGGAACGGCCGGTTCTGGCTCAGGGGGGAAACCTTCTGGAGAACCCCGGCTTCGAGGGTGGCGTCTATACCTTCGTGCCGGACGAGTATAGCTGGCTGGCGCTGTACCCGTCCCAGCGTGAAGATTGTAAGCTGGATACCGGCGTCTATATGCCGTGTAACACAGCCCAGACGCCCGTTGGCTGGGTTCCCTGGTGGATCAGCCAGAGCGACGAAGACCCGGATTGGAAAAACCGCATGCCGGAGTACAAACCGGCCGACCCGCCATTCACCAACCGCATCCATTCCGGCAACCGGGCGGCCCAGTACTTCACCTTTCACGGCACGCACACCGCCGGCCTGCTCCAGGTCGTCACCGTCCCCGCCAATGCGATGCTGCGCTTCTCCATCTGGGGCCAGGCCTGGTCAAGCGCTTCGGACGAGGTCTTTTCGGACTTTCCCACCACCGTCAACATGCGCATCGGCATCGACCCCACTGGGGGAACCAATCCCTACAGCCCGGCCATTGTCTGGTCTGCCTACAACCAGCCCTATGACGCCTACCAGCAGTTCACCGTAGAGGCGCAGGCCCAGGGCACTACCGTCACCGTCTTCACCATTTCCGCGCCCGACGAAGCGCGCAAGCACAATGACATCTACTGGGACGACGCCGAGCTGGTGGTCATCGGCCAGGGCTCGGCGCCTGCTGCCACCACGGCGCCGGCAGCGACGACGACCGGGGGCACGCCCGCCGCGACCACGCAGGTCGTCGCCGCGGCGCCTGCCGCCCAGCTTGGCCCCACCTCCACGCCCGACGCCGAGGGTGTCATCTACGCCGAGGTCGGCCCGGGCGACAGCTTCTGGAGCATCGCCGCCCGCCACGGCCTGACCCTCGATGAAATCTACGCTCTGAACAATGCCGGCGAAGGCGATTTTGTGCAGGAAGGGCAGTTGCTCATCGTCGGGCGGGTGACGCCAGAGGCGGCGAGCGCCGAAGAGGATACCGCAGAGCAGGCTGAGGGAACGCCGGGCGCTACCGAAGAGGAAGAAGCGACGCCCGAACGCACGCCGACGCCGCAGCGGCCCACCGCAACCCCCACGCCGCAAAAGGGTGAAATCTGTCTGAAGGCCTTCCTCGACGAGAACCGCAACGGCCTGCACGACCCCGACGAGCCGTTGAAGCCGGCCGTAGCCTTCACCATTTCCAGCGGCGATGCCGTCTTCAGCAACTACGTGACCACCGGCGCCGACGAGCCTTACTGCATCACCGGCCTCGACCCCGGCAGCTACAAGATCACCCGTTCTGTCGCCCCCAACGAAGTGCTGACGACGAACGGCGATTGGTCGGTCTCCCTGGCTGCGGGCACGTCCCAGCAATTTGACTTCGGCAGCTACGAGGAGGCTGTGGCCATGACCGGCAGCGAAACCGGTACTGACAGCAGCGCGGCGGCCTCAGCCGCTCCAGACACAGACACGGCCGAGCCGGAAGGCGGCATCACCCGCATTCTGGTCATTGCCGCCGTCATCGTCGCCGTGCTCTTGCTCGTCGGCGTTCTCGTCGTCGTGCTCAGCGCCCGGCGCGCCGTCTAGCTTCAGGTATGACACCCAGGCAGCCGGCGCCCGGTGCGCCGGCTGCCCATCCAGGAAAATTCATGAAGAAGCTGCGTCCCTCCCTTTGCCTTCTGCTCCTTGCCCTGCTGGCAGCGGCTGTTTCTCAGGCACTCGCCCGCGAGCCACGCCAGGCCAACCTGCTAAGCAACCCCAGCTTTGAAGACCCCTACAACGCCGACGGGTCGGCGTCAGGCTGGGTTCGCTGGCACCGCGACACACAGACTAAGCCGGAGAACTGCTCCGATGCCTACGCCTTTCTGCCGCAGTGGAGCCGGGAAACGAACGGCTCGCTGGTGCGCGATGGCTTCATCTCCCAGCACGTCGGCAACCAGTTCGACACGTGGAACGCCGGCGTCTTCCAGACGGTCAACGTGACGCCCGGCACAACCTACCGCTTCTCCTTCTGGGCCATTGGGCGCGCTTCGAACGAGCAATATCCCACCCCCTCCGATCAGGCGGTCACTCTGGGCGTGAGCGCCGGAATCGACCCGAACGGCAGCGGCCTCTGGACCGATGCAGACGTGGTCTGGGGCGGCGCCGCCTCGCCCCACGACACGGGCAATCAGGCGAACTGGCAGCAGGTAGCGGTGGAGGCGACGGCAACCGGCAATCAGATAACGGTCTTTGTCTCGGCCAATCTCATGGGCGCCAACAACTGCCGGGCGCACCTCGACGTCTGGTTTGATGCCGCACAGCTCGTCGAAGTCGGCCCGCCGCCTACCGATACGCCGCCCCCGCAGCCCACCGTTTCGCCCGCGCCGCAGATCACCAACACCCCGGTCCCGCCGACGCCAACCGCCACGTCCGAGGCCGAGGCGGAGGCCAGCCCGACGGCGACCAGCGAGCCCACAGTAGCCCCCACTGATACGCCAGAGCCTTCGCCCATGGGCTTGCTCTGCGTCAATGCCTTTGGCGACGTGAACGCCGACGGTCAGCACGATCCCGACGAAGGAGCGATGGCCGGCGTCAACTTCACCGTCGCCGCAGGCGACAGGATCGTCCAGCGCGCCGTCAGCACCGGCCCTGAACCGATCTGTTTTGAGCTCGAACCTGGCAACTACCAGGTCGTACAGGAAGTGCCGCCTACCCTGGAGATGACGACCGGCGCTACCGCAGGCATCACCCTGGCCGAAGGGCAGACGGTGCGCGTGGAGTTCGGCAGCCGGGTGCGCCAGCAGGTCGCCGAAGAAGGCGACGCGGGCGATCCGGCCCCGGCCGCCACCGCCGGGGCTCCAGAGGAAGAAGCAGACGAAGCCGCGCCACGGTCGATTCTGGCCTACAGCGGGTTGGCTGCCCTCTTCCTCGGCATCGCCCTGCTCGGCGGTCTCATCTACATGCTGCTGCGGCAACGGGCCTGAGCCTCTCCTGACGGAAGAGGGCCTGGCTGAGGCGGCGCGTGAACGAGAGGCATTCCCGGCGCCCTCCGTGGCCCGTCGCCCTGACACCCGTCGTGCGGTCGCACGGCGCGCTGTTCCTGGCTCTGCTGGTCGCGGTGGTCGCCGCCGTTCCCCTCTTTGCCGGCCCCGGCCTGCTCAACACCCGCGGCGGCGGCGATAGCCCCTTTCTGCTCCAGCGCCTCCACCAGCTCAGCGCCGCCCTGGCAGACGGCCACTTCCCGGCCCGCTGGATGCCCGACGCCAACTACGGCTACGGATACCCCTTCTTCCACTACTACGCCCCGCTCAGCCTCTACGTTGCCGTGCTCTTTCGCCTGCTGGGCGCCGGCTACGTAGCCGCCATCCAGCTCGCCCAGCTCGTCGGATTCCTGGTCGCTGCCGCCGCAGCCTTCGCCCTCGGCCGGCGCTGGCTCGGCGGCGATGCGGTCGGGCTGCTTGTTTCGGCGGCCTATACCGTGGCCCCCTTCCACCTGGTCAACGTCTACGTGCGCGGCGACTCACTGGCCGAGTTCTGGGCCATGGCCCTCTATCCCCTCGTCCTGCTTGCCGCGGATCGCCTGCTGGCGGACGAAAGGCGGTGGCCTGTAGCGGCCATCGCCGCGCTGGCGGTCAGCTACGCGGCCCTGATCCTCAGCCACAACATCTCGGCCCTTATCTTCTCCCCTTTCCTGCTTCTCCTTCTGGCGGTCCGCCTGTTGGGCCATCCCACGCCACGGCGGGCCCTCATCCACGCGGTGCTGGCGCTTGGCTGGGGTCTCGCTCTTTCCGCCTGGTTCTGGCTGCCGGCCCTCGCCGAAACCGGGCTTGCCCAGACGGAGCCGATCACCAGCGGCTACTTCCACTACGCCAACCATTTTCGCGGCACGGATCTGGTGCAGCCGTCACTGCTCTTCTCCTACGACGTGTCCGGGGGCGGCGCGTTCCGCATGGGGCTGCTCCAGGCGCTGCTGATTGTGGCCGGCCTGGCCGTCCTGCTCCTGGCGCTCGCCAGAAAGGGATGGCTTGCTGCCTCCGGCGGTTCGGGCGGGAGCCGGATCAGGCTTTTTCTCCTGCTGGGTTTGCTCCTGGCGACGGCGATGATCACGCCGCTCTCCCGCCCCCTCTGGGACCACCTACCCCTGCTCCCCTATACGCAGTTCCCCTGGCGCTTCCTGTCCGTGCAGGCCTTTTTTGGCGCGCTCGTCGCCGGCTATCTGGCCCGCCTGCCCCACCGGCGCTGGTGGCTGCCGCCCCTCCTGCTAATGATGCTGGTCGCCGCCCTCGCGGCTCTCCGGCCGGCCTACCTGCCGCTGGCCGACGAAGACGTCGCGCCCGAGCGGCTGGCCGAATACGAATGGTTCACCGGCAACATCGGCACGACGGTCAGCGCCGAGTATCTCCCCCAGACCGTGCAGCCGCGCCCCTTCAGCAGCGGCTGGCTCTCCTGGGACGAGCGCGATCGGCCCCACGTTTTGCAGGGCGAGGCGACGGCGACGCTTCTCGACCGGAAGGCGACGGCGCAGCGCTGGCAGACCAGCGCTGGGCCGCCGGGAGCCACGTTGCTGCTGCCCACCCTCTACTGGCCCGGCTGGCAGGCCACGCTGGACGGCGAAGCCCTGCCCATCTCGGCAGCCGCCGGCTCGGGCCTGATCAGCGTAGAGGTGCCGGCCGGCGAGCACCGGCTGGAAATCCGTCTCGGGCGCACGCCGCTGCGGCTGGGAGCGGAGCTGCTGTCGTTGCTGGCCCTGCTGGCGCTGCTGCCGGTCGCCTGGCTCCTCCGGCGCTCCCTCGGGCCGCCGCTGCTCGGCGCGCTGGGTGCGTCCCTGTTGCTGGCCATCGTCCTCGCCCTTCTGCCCGCGCCTCATCTCGACGCCGGCACGCTGACCTGGGATTTTGCCCAGGCGGGCTACCTGCACCACGCCCCCGACGGCATCCTGTTTGCCGATGGCTCCCGCCTCCTGCTCTACGAGTATGAGGAAGAGACGGCCGGCGCGGGCCAGAGCTGGTCGCTGCTCCTCTACTGGGCGCACGATGCGACTGGCGGTGCCAGGGTCGCCGTTGATCTCGTCACGCCTGCCGCTAACCGCTTTCCGGCGGCGCCCGTGCTGGCAGGCGCCGCGTCTGTCGTCCGGCCTGGACCGCAGCGTATCACACTCGCCATCCCGGACGGTGCGCCGCCCGGCCTCTACGTGCCGCGCCTCACCGTGGAGGGCGCTGTGGCGCTGCTGGCGAACGGCGAGACGCGCGGCGACCTCTACCTGCGCCCGCTGCGCGTCGCCCCTGCAGGCCGGCGCCTGCCGCCGCCGGAGACCGCCCTCGCCGTGCATCCCTACGAAGTCCGCCTGGAAGGTGGGCCGCCTGCAGCCGGCGGCGATCCACCCGGTCTCTTTGATTGCGCCACAGCGCCGGCCGGCGCCCCGCGCCTCCTCCTCCACCTGGCCTGGTACACCGCCGATCCCCTGCCGGCGAATCTCCTCGTTTCCCTGCGCCTCGGCGACGCCCAGGGGCGCGAGCTGGCCCGTTGCGACCTGCAGCCCGGTTACGGATACCAGCCCAGCCTGGCCTGGGCGCCGGGCGAATGGACGGCCGACCTGCTGGCCCTGCCCCTGCCGTCCGAGCTGCCGGACGCAGCCCCCTATACGCTGTCGGCTCACCTGTACGACGGCGCCGGTCAGGGCTGGCTGACCCAGCGGCTGGGTACGCTGGACTGGCAGGAGGGCACGCTGCAGTTTCGGGAGAGCGAGCCGGTTTACACCTTGCCTCCGGAGCTATCGCCCGCCGATGCCCGCTTTGGCGAGATGGCGGCCCTGCGCGGCTACACCCTGGCGCCGATTACCGGCGACCTCCTCACCCTGACGCTCTACTGGGAGGCGCTGGGCAGCGCGCGCGAGAGCTACGTGCGCTTTGTGCAGCTCCTCGGCCCCGACGGTCAGATCGTGCAGCGCGGCGACGGCAGCACCGTCCAGGCCGACGGACTGCCGCAGGGCAATAGCTACCCGACGAGCCAGTGGTCGGCCGGCGAAATTGTGGCCGAAACGGTCCAGCTCGACCTCGCGGGCGTGCCGGCCGGCGATTACGAGCTGGCGATCGGCTTTTACCCGCCAGGCGACGCCAGCGCCCGCCTGCCGGTGACGCTCTCTGGCGGCGAGGCCCCGGCCGACCGGCTATTCCGGCTGCCTGTCTCCCTCCCCTGACGCCGGCTCAGCCCAGCGCCGCCACGCCCCGCTCCACGCTATCTTCCGGGCTGACGTTGACCTGCACGTCGGCCAGCCTTCCCTCTTCGTCGATGACGAAGTGGCTGCGGATGATCCCCTCGTAGGTCCGGCCAAAGTTCTTCTTCTCCCCCCAGACGCCGTACGTATCGGCTACCGCATGATCGGCGTCGGAGAGCAGCTCGTAGGGGAACTTCTCTTCCGCCTTCCAGCGGCGCAGCGACTCCGGATCGTCGGGGCTGATGCCCAGGACCGTCGCGCCCGCCGCGTTGATGATCTCCCAGCGATCGCGAAAGCCGCACGCCTGGCGGGTGCAGCCTGGCGTCGCCGCCCGGGGATAGAAGAACAGAATCACCCGCTGTCCCCGGAAATCCGAGAGCCGGACGGTGTCGCCGCTGCTCGAGGTCAGCGCAAAATCTGGAGCCATATCACCTTTCTGTAGCATGCATACCTCCGAGTATTGCCGGGCTGCTTAACCTGACCCGTACACAAATACCATCCCCAACGCCGCCAACTCACCCTACAATGAGGCTACAGGCGCGGTATTGATTCCGCAGGCGGGGTTTTATTCCGGGGCCGGCGGAACTACTTTACCTTCTGGAAGACGGAGGAACAAATGATTAAGAAGGCATTATTCATTATTGGACTCGCCTGCCTGCTTGCGCTACTGCTCGCGCTGCCCGTCGGGGCCTAATACAGCAGTGTGAGCGGACAGCTCCTGCTCAACCCTGGCTCAACCGAGCCCTGGCTCCACGGGGCGACCATTCAAGCTCATCATTCTTGCCATTTGGCTCCCGCCAGCTGGGAATATGCTGGGGGGCAAGTGGTGTTTCCGGGAGACTGGACCATTGATTTCGCCTTATCAGCTCCGGCCGCGGCAACTCATACCTGCGTGGTCGTCAGCTTCAACGACGGTCCGGCAGGGACTCCCGTGAACCAGCAGATTGGCCCGTTCCCGAATGGCGATAGTGAAAGCGGCGCAAAAGGCCCTCTTACCATCTATACCCACACCGGCCCCGCTGCCGTCAGCTTGCAGCAGCTCTCGGCCTCGGCAACCTCCGGATCTCCGGCGCTGATCGCCTTTGGCGTGATGCTGCTCGGCGCGCTCACTGTCGTGGCAGTCCGCCGCTCGCGGGTCTAGTCTGTCGCCTTTCAGATCAGCAGGGTCGCCGGCAATCCGGCGGCTCGTTCATACAGCCAGAGCGATAGCCTGGGCTACGTACGTCGCGTAGGCCTTCATCAAACGCCGCGTGACCGGTCCTGGCTGTCCGTCTCCCACTCCCTCGTCGTCGATCTTCACCACCGGCAGCACGCCCCGCGACGAGCTGCTGAGGAACGCCTCCTCCACGCCGGACACCCTGGCCCGCAGCGGCGCTTCCAGCCGCACCGGAACGGCCAGCTCGCCTGCCAGGCGGAGGACGATCTGCCGGGTGATCCCTTCCAGCACACCTTCGCCGGCCGTCCACAACGCGCCGCCCGCCACTGCGTAGAAGTTGCTGCTGCTCCCTTCCAGCAGCCGGCCCTCGTCGTTACACAACAGATATTCGTGGATCGCCGGACGGTCGGGCAGCGTCTCCCGCCGGGCCAGCACAAAGCCGGCGTCTTTGACCAGCGGATCGCGCCGGCTCAACTGCGGCGCCACCGCTACGCGCACCCCTTCGCGGTAGGCCCGTTCAGGCAGCGGCGTAAAGGGCGCCAGCGTGATCAGCTCGCGGCTCGCGCTGTCCAGCATCGTCGCCGGAGCCGCGAGCACGTCCACACGCACGCGAGCGTCGTCGCCCGGATAAGCCGAACAGACGGCGTGCAGCGCCTGCCGCAGCCGCCGCTGGTCGAGCGTATAAGCCCAGTCCAGCAGGGCCATCGACTGCTGCAGCCGGTCGAGATGGGCCTGCAGCTCGAGAAAGCGGTTGTGTTCGAAAGTGCGGAACGCCGTATAGACGCCAAAGGGCAGCCCGGCCGGCAGGTCGTGGATACCGGCGACAGCTTCCGGCGGCTGCAGCCGTTGCGGGCCATCCGCCGTCACGGCGAAAAGCTGGACGCTATTCATCCCTCGTCGCTTTCTCTCGTCACCAGCAGTTGCCGGATTTCCTCATAGCTCTCCCGGTCCAGCGGGTAGCGCCACACGGCGATGATCGCCAGCGCGAGCATAATAGGCGGCACAACCCCGATGAAAAAGCGCATCGCCATCAGCGCCTCGGGCGGCTGCTGGACAAAGGCGCTGCCCTGCACGCTGCTCACGAAACCGGTGGCGTCCAGCACCTGCCCCACGCTGAAGGTAGCCACGGCCGCCGCCAGCTTGCGAAAGAAGACGAGATAGCCGTAATAGATCCCCTCTCGCCGCTGTCCCGACCTCAGCTCGTCGGCTTCGATGACGTCGGCCACCAGCGCCCAGGGGAGCGTATTGGCGGCCCCGTACCCCAGCCCGGCAAAGATGCCGGCGATGAGAACCTGGTTCTGCCCGCCGGGCGGCACCTGGCTCATGATCGCCAGGACGACGGCCAAAAAGGCCATGCTGACCATGTAGGCGCGCCGTTTGCCCAGCCGGCGCATCAGCGCCACCGTGATCGGCATGGTGATGAGGGCCAGCCCCAGCACCGTCGCCAGCAACACGTTGTCGAAGCCGGGCTCGACGCGGACGTAATCGACGAGGAAACGGATGAAGACGAGCAGGACGATGTCCACCGTCGTGAAGGTCAGCAGGTAGACCACCGCTGCCAGACGAAATGCCCGGTTGGCGAAGACCTCGCGAAAGGTCTGCAGCGGCTGTATCTTCCCGCTTACCGGCTCCCGCTCCTTCTCCCGGAATGTCGAAACCAGGATGAAGTTGGGGATGATCAGCGTGATGCCCCAGAGAGCGGCCGAGAGAGCATAGCCGCTGCGGATGCCGGCGACCCCACCGCCGAGTTGCGGGGCAAACAGCTCCTCCGCCAGATACTTGAACAGCGCGCCGGTAACCAGCGAGGCCAGAATGGCGAACGTGATCCGCCAGCCCGCCAGACTGCTGCGTTCGTCGTAGTCTGACGTCAGCTCTGGCATGAGCGCCGAGTAGGGCACGTTGATGATCGTATAAAGCGAGTCAAACAGCAGGAAGACGACGATGTAGTAGGCGGCGCGCGCCCAGGGAGCCTCCCAGGGCGGCACGATAAACAGCAGCACAAAGGTCAGGCCAAAAGGGATGGCGCCAAATAGCAGGAAGGGCCGCCGCCGGCCCCAGCGCGAGTTCAGGCGGTCGCTCAGCGTGCCGATGAGGGGATCGTTGACGGCGTCCCACAGGCGGCCGATCAGGAAGATCGAGCCGGCCAATCCCGCGTTCATGCCCACGACGCTGGTGAGAAAGAAGAACCAGAAGACGTTACGGACGGTCGTCGCCGCCGACGTCCCCCAATCGCCAAGGCCGTAAACCAGCTTCTGGCGGATGGACAGCGGGCGGGGCGGCTCAGGGTTCATGATCAGGATTACGCACGTAGCTCGCGAAGGTTTCACCCAGAGGGGTCAGCGTGCGGCTCTCGCGATCCACCAGGAAAGTGGGCCGCCACTCCTCGTGTTCGTCGTCGTCAACCACAAACCACTGCCACCACTGCACCAGCCGGTTGTCGTCGGCCGGGTAGCCGGTAGGCCCTCGCGTCTTGAGGAAAAAGTCGAAGGTCGCCGTCATGAACCCGGCCACCTGCGCCTCGGTGAACCCGTACTCGTAGGGCATGAGCATCCCATACTCCGAGACAAGCAGGGGCCGGTCCCCATATCCGCGCTCGGCCATCCACGCCCGAAAGTCGAAGATAAGCTGGCGAAAGATCTCCATATCCAGGTGATCGCCGATCTCGTAGCGGATGGCCAGCTCGTCGTCCATACCCGGCGGGATGTCCACGCCCCAGCTATCGCGCTCCTCGCGCAGGATGAAAGCATGTACGTTCCACACGTCCACCGGCATCGGCGCGCCGTAACGCGCCTCGTAGCTGTCGAGTACGGCGTCCAGGTAGGCCCGGCGTAGCGGCGTGGGCTGGGTGACGCCGCCGATTGCCACCAGCGCCGACGGATCGCGCTGCTTGATCAGCACGTACAGCTCGTGGTAAATCTCGGCGTAGCGCTGCGGCGTCACGTTGTCCTGATGGATGACGTCCGGTTCGTTGCCGATGATCCACGCTGCGCCGGGCGCGCTGTCGATGGCGGCCTCTATCTCGGCTCGCGAAGGCCGCGGCCCCTCCTCGCTCACCCGGATCATCTGCCAGAGAAAGGCGCCCGGCGGGATGACCGGATCGAGGTGCATCAACCACGTCGAAAAGCTGCCAAACGGTAGGCCAATATCGGCAGCCATCAGCACGTCCTCCGGCTTGCCGGTGACGCCAAAGCGGTCGCGATAAGCCAGGGGTAGCTCGCTCGCATCGGCCAGCGCCCGCGTGGGTGGAATAGCTGCGGGAGCAACGGTTTCGGTAGCAGTGGGTAGCGGCGTGGCTGCGGGCGAGGCAACGCCCACCGGCTCCTCGCGCTGCCGCCGCTCCGGCAGGATGGCCACGTAAACCAGGATCAGACCAAGGCCGGCGAGCGCCAGCAGGATGGCGATTATCCGGCCGGGGCTTCGGCCCATACTACGCGCGGCCCATCAGGCTTAGCATGAACTGGATCAGCGCCCGGAAGATGCGCTGCGGGAAGCTCAGCCGGGGCCGGACCTCGAGGCTCTGGCCCATCAGCAGCATCGATTCCATAATCCGCCGCTGGCGCAGGCGCAGCAGGCTCAGCGCGCGCAAAAGCTGGGCCTGTTTCTCGCGGTCGCCCGCCGCAGCCATCATCTCCGCTGCGTCGCTGTAGGCGCGCGCTGCCTCCTCGGTCTGGCCCTGGTAAGCATAGAGATCGCCCAGGTTGCCGGTCACCTGCGCCTGGCGCGCCTGATCCCCCGTCTCCGCGAAGAGGGTCTGGGCGCGCTGGAACGCCTCCTGGGCCGCCGGCCAATCCCGCTCCAGCCGGCGAATGACGCCGATATTGTTCAGGGCTTCCCCCTCTCCCGTCTTGTCGCCGGCTGCGGCATAGGATGCCGCCGCTTCCTCAAACCGGGCGATAGCCTCCTGCCGCTGTCCCTGGCGGAACAGAGCCAGGCCCGCTTCCTTCAACTCGTCGGACATAATGCTTTACTCAGTAGGTGATTTCCAGAATACTGGCGGCAATGGTGCGCAGCTTGTCTACGTCCAGCTCGCTCAGGCGCATCGCCGTTTCCAGATAGTTGATGTTGGCCGGCTTGCTCACAAAGCTTTGCACGTCCGTCGGCAGCTCCTGAAACCGGCGCTGCCGCTCGTTCGCCGCTTCGTGCCGGCCCAGCGGCCCGCGGGCGTCGTCGAGAAACGTGTCGACTGACTGCCCGACCTGCCGCGCCAGCTTTTCCAGCAGCAGGTAAGGGATTGCCTGCTCGCCCGATTCATAGGCCAGGAGTTCGTCCACGCTTATCCCCACCGCCTCCGCGACTTCTTCTGGGCCCTGCCCGGCGTCGAGGCGCGACTGCCGCAGCAGGCCGCCGACGATCTTGTGCCGCAGGGCCAGGAGAATGCCGTAATCTAACTCCTTGGGCTGTGGAAGCTTATAGCTGCCCCAGAAATGGGCCATAGGCACGTCGAGGTAAATAGCCAGCGCCTCCAGCTCCGGCAGAGAGACGACGTGTTCGCCCGCTTCGGCGGCAGCGAACGTCTCTGCCGGCATCCCCAATATCCGGGCGCACTCCTCCACGGAACGGCGGGCATGGTTGCGCGCCTGCTGAATCAAAGCTCCCAGGGTCCGCGCACGATCTCGTTCTTGTTCGTTCATGATGACACTCGATGATTAACCAGGATGGCACGACGAGACAAACACCGGGATATTAACACAAGGACAGGGCGCGCTCAACTGCGGGCGCATCCGGCGGCAGGTCGCCCTATCTGTTGGCCCTCCGCCTGCCGCCTGCTACAATCACACCCCATGATTGCCTCTGTCAGCGGCACCGTCACCGCCATCGGCGACAACCATCTCGTCGTCAACGTCGGCGGCGTCGGGCTGCGCATCTTTGTGCCCGGCAACGTGCTCGAAGACGTCGGCGGCATCGGCCGGGGTATCACCCTGCATACCCATCTCATCGTGCGCGAGACGGAGCTGGCGCTCTACGGTTTCGCCGACGAAGAAGACCGCTCCCTCTTCGAGCTGCTTCTGGGCGTCAGCGGCGTCGGCCCGCGCGTCGCCCTCTCCATCCTTTCCACCCTCAGCCCCGAGCTGTTCCGCAGCGCCATCATGCGCGAAGAGCCGGCCGTGCTGCAGCGCGTGCCCGGCATCGGCAAGAAGACGGCCGAGCGCATCCTCTTCCAGCTGCGCGACCGCATGGACACCGCAACCAGCGTCACCGGCGTCACCCTGGTCAGCGACGTTGACGCCGACGTGATTGAGCTGCTCACCGGCCTGGGCTTCAGCATCGTCGAAGCGCAGACGGCGCTGCAGAACGTACCGCGCGAGGCGAGAAGCGTGGACGAGCGCCTGCAGATGGCCCTGCAATACCTTGACCAGCGTTAGCTCTCTCCCTCCCATTTTCTCCCCAATCCACTCCTTTGATAGCTTTTGAGAGCGTTTCGGCGCTATAGTCGCCGGTCAAATCCAGTATAGCAGTCCTTCAGGACGCAGATGACGGAGAACGTGACGGTATGGCTCGGAAATCCTCGCGGTTGCCGGGATTCTACAAATTAAGCCTGGAAGAGCGTGTCGCGGCGGTGGGCCATTGGGCCGGCCTTGACGGCGCGGAGCGCGAGCTACTGGCGGCAGGTCTTTCGCCGCACACCGCCAACCAGATGATCGAAAACGGCATCGGCACTCACGCCCTGCCGCTGGGCATCGCCGTCAACTTCCTGATCGACGGTCGCGATTACCTGATCCCCATGGCCGTGGAAGAGCCCAGCGTGATCGCCGCAGTCAGCCACGCGGCCAAGCTGGCGCGGGCCGGCGGCGGCTTCCAGACGGAAGCGACCGACCCGATCATGATCGGCCAGATCCAGCTTCTGGAGATCGACGATCTGGAGCGCGCGGCGCAGAGCGTGGTGGCCCACAAAGCAGAGCTGATGGCAGCCGCGGACGCCTGCAGCCAGAGCATCGTGCGCTATGGCGGCGGCGCCTGCGATCTGGAAGTGCGCCGCTTCCCCGATACGCCCGTCGGGCCGATGCTGGTCGTCCACCTGCTCTATGACACGCGCGATGCGATGGGCGCCAACGCCATTAATACCGCCGTCGAGGCGCTGGCCCCGCGTATCGAGGACCTCACCGGAGGCCGCGCGAATCTGCGCATCCTCTCCAACCTGAACGACCGGCGGCTGGCTACGGCGCGCTGTACCATCCCTGCGGAGGCGCTTGCCGGGCCGGGTATTCCTGGCGACCTCGTAGCCCGGCGCATCGAGGAAGCCAACACCTTCGCCGTGGTCGATCCCTACCGGGCCGCGACCCACAACAAGGGAATCATGAACGGCGTGGACGCGGTCTGTATCGCCACCGGCAACGACTGGCGCGCAGTGGAAGCGGGCGCCCATGCCTATGCAGCCCGCAACGGGCAGTACCAGGCCCTGACCGGCTGGCATGTGGACCGGAACGGCGATCTCCACGGCACGCTGACGCTGCCGCTCGCTGTGGGCATCGTCGGCGGCGCCACCCGCGTCCATCCGACGGCGCGCATGTGCCTGCGCATTCTGAATGTGAGCAGCGCCGCAGAGTTGGCCCGTCTGATGGTCGCCGTCGGGCTGGCGCAGAACCTCGCCGCGCTGAAGGCGCTGGTCACCAGCGGCATCCAGCAGGGGCACATGCGCCTCCACGCCCGGCAGGTAGCGCTGGCGGCGGGCGCCCAGGGAGAGCAGATTGAAGAAGTTACGCGGCAGCTCATTGCCGATGGAAATATCCGGGTGGCCTATGCGGCACAGCTTTTGAGCGGCACAAGCCACGAAAAAGATTGAGGACAAAACGAAGATGGAACAAGAACAGGCTCCCTACGGGCCGCAGAACGAGATTCTGAAGCCCCACCACCCCGTGGGCATTGTCGGCTACGGCGCCTACGTGCCTCGCTATCGCCTGCCCGCCAGCGAGATTAACCGCATGTGGCGCGGCGGGCAGGAGGGCGCGCCGATTACAGAAAAGGCGGTGCCCGGTCTCGACGAAGACGTCGTGACGATGTCCGTGGAGGCGGCGCGCAACGCCATGGCCCGCGCCCAGATCGACCCCCGCGAGATACGTGCCGTCTGGGTCGGCAGCGAAAGCCATCCCTATGCCGTCAAGCCCACGAGCACCATCGTCGCCGAGGCCATCGGCGCCGTGCCCAACACCCAGGCTGCCGACTGGGAGTTTGCCTGCAAAGCGGGTACGGAAGCGATGCAGGCCGCCATCGGCTTCGTCGGCTCGGGCATGGCCCGCTATGCATTGAGCGTTGGCATGGACACGGCGCAGGGCCGTCCGGGCGATGCGCTGGAGTACACGGCGGCTGCCGGTGGCGCCGCCCTGATTATCGGCCGGGCCGCAGAGGCGCTGGCGACGATTGAAGGCTCCTACTCCTTCGTCACCGATACGCCCGACTTCTGGCGGCGCGCCCACGCCGAGTACCCCTCGCACGGCGACCGCTTCACCGGCGAGCCGGCCTATTTTAAGCACATCACCTCCGCAGCCGGGGCGCTGATGGACGCCTTCGGCCGGAAAGCGCAGGATTACGCCTGGGCGGTCTTCCACCAGCCCAACGTCAAGTTCCCGGAGCGTGCGGCGAAGGCGCTCGGCTTCACCCCGGCGCAGATTGCCCCCGGCCTGCTCAGCGGGCGCATCGGCAACACCTATGCCGGCTCCGCCGTCATCGGCCTGACCGCCGTCCTGGACGTTGCCCGGCCCGGCGACCGTATCCTGGTCGTCAGCTACGGCTCGGGCGCCGGCTCCGACGCCTTCGATCTGCAGGTTACGGAGCGCATCGAAGAGGCGCGCGACCGCGCCCCGCACACCGAAGACTATATCGCCCGGCGGGTAGAGATTGACTACGCCACCTACACGCGCTTCCGCGATAAGCTGAAGATGAGCTGACCATGACGAACAGTGCCATTATCGGAATTGGAAAAACCGACGTCGGCGAGCACTGGGACACCTCGCTGCGTCACCTGGCCTGGTATGCCATCGAAGCGGCCCTGGACGACGCGGCGACGACGGAGATCGACGCCGTTTTCGTCGCCAACATGCTCGCCGGCACCCTGAGCCACCAGGATCACCTCGGCGCCCTGATCGCCGATTTCGCCGGCCTGCGCGGCGCCGAGTCGGTCACCGTCGAAGCGGCGGATGCGTCCGGCGGCGCCGCCATGCGCCAGGCCGTCATCGCCATGGAGAGTGGCCTGGTGCAGACGGCGCTCGTCGTCGGCGTCGAGAAGGTCACCGACGAATCGGGCAGCGCCGTCATTTCCGCGATGAACACGGGGCTGGATGCCGATTACGAGGCGATCCACGGGCAGACGCTGGCCGGCGCTGCGGCCCTCCTGATGCGTCGCTACCTGCACGAATACGGGCTGAGTGTGGACGATTTCGCCGGCTTCAGCGTCAATGCCCATGCCAACGGCGCCCTGAACCCCATGGCGATGTTCCGCAACCAGATCAAGGCCAATCGCTTCGCCGCCGCGCCCGCTGTCGCCACGCCGGTCACGCTCTTCGACATGGCGCCCGCCGGAGACGGCGCCGCCGCGGTCGTCATTACGAGCCGCGAGCGGGCCATGGATATGGTGCCGCAGCCGGTGCGCGTAGCCGGCTCGGCGCTGGCGACCGACACGATCGGCCTGCACGACCGCCGTGATCTCCTGTGGCTCGACGCGGCGGCGCGCAGCGCGCAGGAAGCGCTGGCCCAGGCCGGCATCACGCCTGACGAGATCGATCTCTTCGAGCTGCACGACAGCTTCACCATCCTTGCCGCGCTCTCGCTGGAGGCGGCTGGCTTTGCGCCGCGCGGCGAAGGATGGAAGCTGGCCCGCGACGGCGATATTGTCCGCTCCGGCCGGATTCCCATCAGCACGATGGGCGGCCTGAAGGCTCGCGGTCACGCGCTCGGCGCTACGGGCGTCTACCAGATCGTCGAAGTTGCCCAGCAGCTTCGCGGGCAGGCCGGCGATTGCCAGATTCCCAACGCCCGTGTGGGGCTGGCCCAGAACCTGGGCATGACGGGCGCGACGGCCGTCACCCACGTGTTGGCTATCTAGGAGAGCCAGTCATACGCCAGCTTCGACTTTATTTGACATAACAAGGTCAGCGGGTCTGCATTCAGGCGATTCCATACAGAAATCAGCCTCTTTGACAGTTTTTGACAGTTTTGCAGCCCGTTCTGATAGCTTGTGAAAGAGAATTCAAGCCATAATGGGAATCGCTGGGGTCCGCCGGGTGGGCCTCCATGCCACTCATTGAGAGGGTAACGAGGAAATCATGCAAGTCTCACAACATTGGCGTCTACAATCACAACGCTACAACCTGGTCGGCGAAACGTGCGATTCCTGCGGCGTAAAGCTCTTCCCGCCGCGCGACGTCTGCCTGGAATGTGAAGCGCCGGCCAAGGAGCTTTACACTTTTACCGGGCGCGGCGAGGTCTATTCCTACACCACCATCTACGATGCCCCGGCGGGCTTCGAGCAGCTTGCCCCCTATACGGTTGCCCTGATCAAGCTCGAAGAAGGGCCGCTGGTGACTGCCCAGCTCACCGACATCGGCGAAGGCGGCGTTGCCATCGGCATGCCGGTAGAGATGGTGACGCGCAAGCTGCGCAGCGAAGGCGAAGAAGGCATCATCGTCTATGGCTATAAGTTCCGGCCCGCCGTCCCCGTAACGGTTCCTGCCTGAACGATAACATCGTCTGCTTGAAAGCGGCCTGGCCAACCCGGTCAGGCCGCTTTTTTTGTCTGCGCTCCGAACCTCCCTTCGCCGCTGATTCGCCTGTTGCTCCCCACCTGATCTATACTTCACGTCGTCTGTTGCTCGATTAGGGAGCCGGTGTGAAAGGAGTGGAATCAGGATGAACGTGGGCATCTTGGGCACGGGAATGGTCGGGCGCGCCATTGCTGCCCGGCTGGTGGAGCTGGGTCACAGTGTCATGATCGGCACGCGCGACCCGGCATCAACCCTCGCCCGAACGGAGACCGATCGCATGGGTAATGTCCCTTTCGGCGACTGGCTGAAGCAGAACGCCGGGGTCCGCCTGGGCGCCTTCGCCGAGGCGGCGGCGCACGGCGAGATCGTCGTCAACGCCACCAGCGGTTCCGCGTCGCTGGCGGCGCTTGAAGCCGCAGGGGCAGAGAATCTGAGCGGTAAAATCATCGTTGACATTGCCAACCCACTGGAGGCCTCTCAGGGCATGCCGCCAATGCTGTCTGTCAGCAACACAGACTCGCTCGGCGAGCAGATCCAGCGCGCCTTCCCCGAGAGCAAGGTGGTCAAGACGCTCAACACGGTCAATGCCAGCGTCATGGCCTATCCGCAGCGGCTCGCGAACGGCGACCATACCGTGTTCGTCAGCGGGAACGACGCGGACGCCAAGGCTACCGTTAGCGAGCTGTTACGGAGCTTCGGCTGGCAGGACATCATCGATCTCGGCGATATAACCTCGGCTCGCGCCGCCGAAATGTACCTGCCTCTGTGGCTGCGTCTGTTTGGAACGTTCGGCACGCCCTTCGTCAGCATTCGCGTCGTGCGCTAGGTATCCTGGCCGGTGGGAAGCCAGTCGAAAACCGGATAAGATTCGCGGATGCAACCCGGCCCGGACGAGATCGTCCTGCACGACGCCCACGACAGCCGCTGGCTGCACTTTCGCCGCCCAGAGCAAATTTACAGCACCGCCAGGCCGGACGAAATCCTACCCCTTCTGGCGACCATTGAAAGGCGCGTCGAAGAGGAAAGGCTGTTTGCCGCGGGCTTCCTGGCCTACGAGGCGGCGCCCGCCTTCGATCCCACGCTGCCCGTTCGCCCGCCTGCCCCCGACTTCCCCCTGCTCTGGTTTGGCCTCTACGCCGAGCCGGCGACCGTGGCGCTGGAGCCGGCGCCCGTTCCCGCGCTGCCGCCCCTGCCCTGGCAGCCTACCGTGACGCCCGCTAAGTTCGAGGCGGCGATTGCCGCCATCAAAGAACAGATCGCCGCCGGCTACACCTACCAGGTCAACTACACGTTCCGCCTGCGCGCCCCCTTTGCCGCCGATCCCTGGCGCTACTTTCTGGAGCTGGTCGAGGCCCAGGAACCCGGCTACGGCGCCTATGTGGACACGGGCCGCTTCGCCATCTGCTCCGCCTCGCCCGAGCTTTTTCTCCGCCGCGACGGGCACACCGTCGCCTCCCGGCCGATGAAGGGTACGGCGCGCCGCGGCCTCACCTGGGAAGGCGACCGCTGCCAGGCCGAGTGGCTGCAGCAGTCAGAGAAGAACCGCGCCGAGAACGTGATGATCGTGGATATGATCCGCAACGATCTCGGCCGCGTGGCCCGGTCGGGCAGCGTTACCGTAGACGAGCTGTTCGCCGTCGAGCGCTATCCCACCGTCTGGCAGATGACGTCCACGATCAGCGCCATGACAGACGTGTCCCACAGCCGGCTGCTGCAGGCCACCTTCCCCTGCGCCTCGATTACCGGCGCGCCGAAGCGCAGCACGATGGGCATCATCGCCGCGCTGGAGGCCGAGCCCCGCCACATCTACACCGGCAGCATCGGCTACATGGCCCCCGGCCGCCGCCTGCAGCTGAACGTTGCCATCCGCACCGTGCTCGTAGACCGGCAGCGCGGGCAGGCCGAATACGGCGTGGGCGGTGGCATCGTCTGGGACTCCACCCCCGGCGATGAGCTGGAAGAGACGGCGAACAAGGCCCGCGTCCTGACGGCGCGCCGCCCACCCTTCAGGCTCCTGGAAACGATGCGCTGGCAGCCCGAGGGCGGCTACTACCTGCTCGAGCACCATCTGCAGCGCCTGCAGCAGTCCGCCGGTTACTTTGGCTTCGCGATCGACCCCGCCGCGATCGCCGCCGAGCTCGAGCGGCGCGCGGCGACGTTCGGCGATGCTGTGCAGCGGGTGCGCCTCCTGCTCGACCGCTCCGGCGCGGTGGCGCTCGACGTTGCGCCCTATACGGCGAACGCCACGCCACGCAAAGTCTGCCTCGCGCCGCAGCCAATCGACCGCGACGATCCCTTCCTCTATCACAAGACGACACACCGCACGCTCTACGAGCGGGCCCTGGCGGACTGCCCCGGTTACGACGACGTGCTGCTCTGGAACGAGGCGGGCGAGCTGACCGAATCCTGCCGGGCGAACGTCGTGCTCGAGCTGGACGGCGAGCGCGTCACGCCGCCGGTCAGCAGCGGCCTGCTCCCCGGCACCTACCGCGCCTGGCTCCTGCAAAGCGGCAACGCGCGCGAGCAGGTAATCCACCTTGCCGACCTGGCCCGTTGCGACCGTCTCTGGCTCGTCAATGCCCTGCGGGGCGAGGAAGGAGCAGTTCTGGTTCGTTAGCTATCCTGCCTCAGAGCTACCCGCTTTACTGCCTTCGGTCAGCCGGCGCAGCGCAATCATGACAAATTCGGCGATCTCGTGCGCCAGTAACCCCGACTTACCCGCCAATTCCTCGGCGATGGCTCCCGCCGCGCCATGCAGATAGCCGCCCAGCACGGCCGCCTCATACGGCGCAAGCCCCTGACCAAGCAGCGCCACGATAACGCCCGCCAGCACATCCCCGCTGCCCGCCGTGCTCAGGGCCGGCGTGGCAAACGGCAGCAGCGTCGCCTCTCCGTCCGGCGCGGCGACGACGGTATACGCCCCTTTCAGCAGGACGACGTGCCCCCAGGCCTGAGCCTGCTCCCGCGCCAGCTCGACGCGATCCCGCTCCTTCAGCTCGGACAGCGTGATGCCCATCAGCCGGGCCATCTCGCCCGGGTGCGGCGTCAGGATCGTCTGGCGCGGCAGGCGGCTCGCCCAATCCTCCAGCGCTGCCAGCGTGTTCAGCCCGTCGGCGTCCACGACCAGCGGCGGCAGCCGCTCTGCCTGGGCCAGCAGCGCCTCGACAAAGCCGGGCGCCTGCCCCAGCCCTGGCCCGACGAGCATCGCATCGTAGCGACCAGCGTCCTCCAGCAACATGACCGCGCTCGCCTCGTCCAGGTCCTCGTCGGCAGGTACCGGCGGGTAAGTCGCCTCCGGCAGGCGACTCGCGGCGACGGGGCGCACCACCCGGGGCACAGCGAGCGCCACCAGGCCGGCCCCCGCTCGGTAGG
>Ga0123329_1001503_pt1 | contig 22062 bp, 28 predicted proteins | sample BioC12SIPDNA_FD_89703 | JGI IMG/M metagenome (GOLD analysis project Ga0123329, IMG submission 89703) | Anaerobic biogas reactor microbial communites from Washington, USA - Biogas_R1_B C12 SIP DNA | ecosystem: Engineered > Bioreactor > Anaerobic > Unclassified | place: Washington, USA | collected...
ACTCGGGGCTTGCAGCCCCGAACCCTGCTTTTTTTCCAGCCGCCTCCGGCGCCACTCACCGCCAAACGCCCGCACGCCGCCGACGCTACGCGCCGCCGTCGCACTCAAGCCGCACCGCGCAAACGCCGCGCCGAGCAAACGCCGCGCCGCGCCCGACCGCCGCCGCCGCCAACGCTCGTGCGACTTTTTCCCGCGCTGGGGGCAAGGGGGGGCACGTCCCAATTCTGGGGGGTCATAGGGGGGAGACCGAAATCCGCCACACAATTTTTCCAGAAACCGACCCCACAAAAAAATACACACATTTTTCGCCGCCCGCCGCTCCACGCTTCACCGCCCGCCACGGCGGGCCATGCCGCCCGGCCGGTGCAGCCCGCCTCACTCCGTCCGCGGCCGGCGGAATACCGCCGCCGTTGCACTTCCGCGGATCGTTCGTCGGGCCTTCCGGCCGGCCGCCACGGTCTCCGGTTCGCGTTCCGCAACCGCATCCGAGAAAACCCCACGGCCGCCCTGTGTGCCGCGTCATTCGACCCCGGCTTCCGTCCGAATACAGCCGGGTAGCCGGGGCACGTGCGCAGTCGGCGGAATACCGCCTTTGTGCGGACTCTCATTTCCTCGCACCCACGGCGGCCGGAGGCTTTTCCGCTCCACAATATGCCGGCGCATCCGCGCCGCCCGCTTACGCGGGGAACGCGCAAGCGCGCGCCCTGCGGGGCAAGGCCGCTACGCGCCCAGGGCGCGGTAAACAGGGCCGCGCGAATACACGCCGCCCCGTACACCGCACCCACCCCAAGGTTGAGCGCGGTTCGTGTGCCCGTCTGCCGGAATACCGGCCGCATAGCGGCCGCTTGCGCCGGAATACCGGCCGCAAGCGTCAGCCGCGCACACCATCCGCGCTCTGCCGCCGCCATACCCTGCGGGGCAAGGCAAGGGGGGCTCCGCCCCGCCTCCCGCGGAATACCGCGGTTCACCCCCCACAGGTGGGCACCCTTGCTGAATCCGGAACCCGGACCATGCCGGGGATGGCGGCTACCGGAAAATGGAAATCCCCGCGCCAGAACCCCTAAAAAACCGTCCTGTAAAAAAAGTTCAAAAAAACCGGATACGGTTTTTGTGAACTTCGCTGCGCGCCTAAAGGTTTTTACGGCCGGACGGTTTTTCTTCACGGGAACCTGGCACGTTGATTTCCCCTCATTTTCCGGCCCAAGGCACCTCCCCCTCCGCAAGCTACGGGGGAGCTCCATTTAATTGAATGGCCGCCACCCCGCCACCGCTGCTTTTCTCGCTCATCACCCTCCTATCCTTTGCTCCGCACCCTTTCGCCCATCGCCTGAATACAGGGCGAAGGCGATGGGCGAAAGGGCACGGGCAAAGGACTTAACGGAGGGTTTCAGATGAGCGAGAAGAAGGCAGCTTGGTTCCGGGTTCCGGCTTCAGCGGCGGGTGCCGAAGTGAAGGCTCCGGGACTCCGGACCGAGCAAATGACGTTCGTTGCAAACCCCTGCAACGCAACAACTAATGTTCCACATGGAACAATGAAAGGTCAAACCATGAAAGCATACCAGATCATTACCGCCGGTCACATTGCCGCCGTTCTGCTTGCGCTGGACGTTTCCGACGCCATCGCCAAGGCCGCCGCCGCCGGTATCCCCGCAACAAACGCGATCCGCATCGACTACTAACCCCCACACGCCCGCCCGCGGGCATGGTACGCGGGCAGAAAGGCACACCATGAACAACAACAACGCATTCCGCACCACCCGCGCCCACCTCCGTTTCTACGCGGCCGGCCGCCGCCCGCTGACCGACGACGAGAAGCGCGTCAGGTTCAACGCCTACGCCCTCAAGAGCCCCGAGTGTCCCGACGCAATCCTGCGGGAGTGCGCCTACGGCATGGGAAACGAGATCCAAGGCGATTGCATCCTGATCCCGGTCCCCGACCACACCGGCGACACCCGCGCAAACCTCCGCCTGTGCCAGGCGATCCGCAACGACCCGCCCGAAGGCGTCGCCGTCGACGTGCGCGACATCCTCACCCGCTCGCAGATGGTCCCAAGCACCTGTGCCCGCCACAAGATGCGCCGCGGCCCCCTGCCGGTCGAAGCCCACTGCATCGAAGTCCGCCCGCACCGCCCGTTCCCGCTCAGGCGCGTCTATTTCGTCGACAACGTCATCACCAGCGGCAACACCATCCAAGCCTGCGTCCAGGCGCTCGGTTTCGGCACCGGCCTTGTCTACGCCGACGCGAGCCGCATGTAACCCCCGTCCCGTTATTACCGCGGCGGCGCGTTCCCGCGTCGCTCCCAACCCCCGCCCCCGGCCGGGCAAAGCCGGGGAGAAAGAACAACCCCATGAAAAACCAAGTGTACGACATCATCGCCGACCGCATCCTCGAAATGCTCGACAAAGGCGTTGTCCCGTGGCGCAAGCCGTGGACGGCCGGACCCGCCGAAATGCCCCGCAACGGACTCACCAAAAAGCCCTACCGCGGCATCAACGTCTTTTTGCTCCACGCGGCCGGATACTCCAATCCCCGCTGGTTCACCTTCCGCCAGGCGCTGGCCATCGGCGCCAACGTCCGCAAAGGGGAAAAAGGCTTCCCCGTCGTATTCTGGAAGTTCGACCGCGCCGCCAGGGAGGAACGCGCCGACGAGCCCGCCGACGCCGACGCCGCCGAGGCCACCGCCAAGCGCGCGCCGATCCTCCGTTACTACACCGTCTTCAACGCCGAACAGCTCGACAACCTCCCCGGCGCCTACACCGACAGCCCCGCCGAGCCCGCCGCCGAGCCCCGCGACCCCATAGCCGACGCCGTCGCCATCGTCGAGGGAATGCCCAACCGCCCCCGCATCACCTACGCGGGCGGCCGCGCCTGCTACCGACCCTTCGACGACTCCGTCACCGTCCCCCCGGCCGAGAGCTTCCCGCAGTTGGAAGAGCATTACAGCACGCTCTTTCACGAGCTCGCCCACGCCACCGGCCACGAAACCCGCCTCAACCGGAAGACCATCGGCACCGCCGCTTTCGGTTCCGACACCTACGGCCGCGAGGAGTTGCTGGCCGAATTCGCCGCCTCTTTCCTGTGCGCCGTCGCCGGTATTGCGACCGCCACCATAGAGAACTCCGCCGCCTATATCGCCAGTTGGAGAGAGACCATCAAAGCCGACAAGCCCATTGTGGTTTTCGCCGCCGCCCAGGCCCAGAAAGCCGCCGACTACATCCTAAACGCCGACCGCGCCAGGTAGGGCCCGGCGTCCCGCCGGGCCGCCCTCCCGCCCCGTTACCGTGGCGGCGCGTTATCGCGCCGCTCCCAACCCCCGCCCCCGGCCGGGCAAAGCCGGCGAGAAAGCACAACACCATGAGAACGCCCGCAGTAATCCGCATCGAAGGCCCCGAGCCCTACCTTGACCCGGTGGAAGGCACCGAAACCCCCGAATGGTTTGTTTTTCCCGCCGACGCCCTCGGCGACCCGACAGGAAAGGTGTACCGCGTCCGCGACCACCGCCGCGCCCTCACCCTCGCCGGCCGCATGTGCATAGACCGCCACTTGATCCTGGACAACGACTCCAGCCCCGCCTAGGCGGGGCGCCGCCCGGCCGCGGCGCCCGCCGCGGCAGGGTAAACCTTTTCCCGAAAAGGTTGCAAAAGGGTTCCTCTCCCGCCGGAAAGGCGGCCCGCTTTTCGCAAAAGCGGGGCAAAACGGCCCTCAAGCCGGGCGGGCTGCGTTCTCATCCCCTACCGATTCCCCCTCGATCGTCTTCCCCTCCGCCTCCCGTTTCGCGCGAACCGCCTCCATGATCCGAGCGAACTGCAGCGGATCCTCGATCTTAAGAACCCCCGCCATCGCCTGCACCCCAACGTTGCCTTGGTGCGTCAAGTCTATCTTAATCGGCGAGTCCAGCCCAAGGCTACGCTCCATCGACTCTATAGCCCGCAGCCTATCGGCCGCGTTCTTCGCGTGCTCCGCGATGTATTTCCGCTTCGCCAGGATCCACGCCCGGTCAACCCCCATCTCCTCGACGCTCTGATCCCGCAACCACGCCACCCGAGCCTTTACCGCCGGATCCCGAAAGAGCCGCGCCGCAGAAGCGCAAGCCGCGTCCCGGTTCGCCACCCCAAACGCCCGGCAATACGCCTCCGTGTTGTTTCCCCAGCACTCCCCCGCCACCTCCAAACAGAACACCTCCCGCTTCCGCGATCGAAGCGGCTGCGCCGCCGGCGCGTGCTGCTTGTCCTTGTCGAACAAATCTGGGGTACTCGGATCCACGCGCAGAAGTGTACCCCTGTCATTTTTTTTGCGCAATACCAAATATTACCGCTTGACACATCGTATAACGTCGTAATACTATCGCCCCAACGCGCACAAAAGGGAATGTTATGGAACAACCACTCCTTATGACACGCAAAGAGGTCGCCCGCGCACTCAGGGTATCCGAACGCGCCGTGAACAAATGGGCGCATGAAGGCATACTCCGCCCCATCCGCCTCCCCCGCCGAAAACACGCCATTGGCTACCTTCGAACCGACATCGAAGCCCTCGCCAAGGCAAAATGAAACCCGACACCTTCCAGGGCCGGTGGACGCCGGGACCAGACGCCGCCGAAATCGCACTGCTACAGAAGAAGCAGTACGCGGCCGTCATCGTCTGGCGCGCCATGCTGCGCGACGCCCTCCGGCGCCCGGACTGGACCACCAAACAATCGCTCGCCCACATCCAAAACGAAACGATGTTATCCCGCCCCACGATCATCAAAGCCCAGGCCCAACTTCTCGCCGCCGGATATATCCAGCGGCTCGACGGCGGCGGCGCTTCCCGCCGCGCCACAACCTACCGCATGCGCAAGCCAAAGAACTTCGGTGAAAAGGTGCAGCTATCTACGGAGAACTGGTCACTATGAAAACCAAAGCGCTCAAGCCTCGCCACAACTTCACGCCCCCGACGCTCGCCCAGGTCGCCGACTACGCCGCCGCCCTGAACGTCGTAGCGCCAGCCATCACCGCGCAAAAATTCATCGACTGTTACGCGCCAGAGTGGCGCGACTCCTACGACCGACCCATACGCAACTGGAAGATGAAATTCCGGCAAGTGTGGGCAAAGAACAACCGGCTGCCGCACCCACCGCGCCCAGCCATAACGGAGAACTGGACCCTATGAACGAAACAGCAGAAGAAATCGAGCAAGCCCTCATCGGCTGCCTCCTCCTCGACTTTACCACCGCACGCGCCGAGACCGCCGACTACGCCCTGACTCCCGCAATGTTCCAGGACGCCGCGGCCCGCGCCGCCTTCGAGGCCATAGCCGGGCTGGCCGCCTCCGGCCATCCGGTCGACGCCCTAACCGTCATGGACAAGGCCAGGCGCCCCGACCTCGCCCCCTACCTCGAGGCCTGCATCGACCGCGCCCCCACCGTCGCGCACGCTTCCTACTACGGCCTCCTCCTGGCGCAGTCCCACGCCAAGCGCGAACTCCGCCTCCGCCTCGCCCGCGCCATGCGCCGGCTCGACGACGACCCGCCCGACCAGGTCCAGGCCGACCTGATCGGCGAGCTCAACAACCACGAAGCCGCCCCTTCCATCCCCGCAACCACCATGCGCGAAGCAGGCGCCGAGGCCGTCGCCATGTTCCAGACCGCGGCCGAGGGCCGCGCCTCGATCAAGACCGGATTCGACTTCCTCGACTCCGCCGGAGGATTCTCAAAAGGATCGCTGATCGTCATCAGCGGCAAGGCCGGATCCTGCAAAACCACCCTTGCCCGCCAGATCCTCACCCACGTCGCCGGGGAAAACCAGATCCCCGCCGCCCTCGTCACCCTCGAAATGTCCGAAGCCCAGATCGCCGCCCAGTCCCTCACCGACCTCTCCAAAACCAGCTACGCCAAATTCATGCGCGGAGCCGGCACTCAAACCGACTGGGACCGCCTCTTCGCCGCCAAGGCCAAAGCCGACAACTGGCCGCTGGCGATGACCGCACGGGCGCGCACCCCCTCCAAAGTCGCCGCATACGCCCGCGCCGCCGTCCGCCGCGGCGCCCAACTCATCGTGCTCGACTACCTCCAGGCGCTCAACCCCGACCCCGACTTCGCCCGTGCCAACATCGAGCAGCAGACCTCCCACGCCTCCAACACCATCCGCGACCTCGCCGTCACCCTCAACACCACCTTCGTGGTGGTCTGCACCGAATCCCGCGAAGGCGAGCTCCGCTACTCCGACGCCATCCGCTACGACGCCTGGCTCTGGCTCCGCATGATCCAGCCCGAGGAAAACAACAAAGACAACCCCGTCTTCCACCTCGAAGTCAAAAAAAACCGCTTCGGCGTCATTCCCAAGGGCGTCCGCCCCCTCTACCGCCTTGGCGACCGCCTCCTCACCGAGGCAGAATGGGAGAACAACAAATGAGCACAGCGCCAACCCGCCTCCGCCTTTCCCGCGCCAAAGGCGCCCGCCTCCCGGCGGGCGCCATCAACGTCGCCAGACCGACAAAGTACGGAAACCCTCACCGCATCGGACTCTGCCCAATCTGCGCCGTTACACACACCGCGGCGGAAGCCGTAGCAGAGTTTCGCGCCATGATCGAGACCGACTGGACCAACGAGATCCGTGAAAGAATCATTGCCGATCTCCGCGGTCACGACCTCGCTTGCTGGTGCAAGCCCGGCACTCCCTGCCATGCCGACGTCCTTCTCGAAATTGCAAACGCAGACGTCCTCAATTCCCAGTGACAACCCGTGCCCTTTGTGCTACCTTCCGTCCCATGGAAACCTGCGAATGGCCCTACGTTCTTCTCGGCCTGCTGACGGTGCTCATCCTCACACCGCTGCTTGCAGCATGGTTGAACGATATCTACCGGTGAGCCGAACATCGTCATGAGCCCAAAAGACGCGGAAGCTCTTTCCTAACTCACAGCAACCGTAGCTGCCGCCGATCCTGCAAGTGCCCGAAGTCACCGGCCGCCGGCACAATCGCCGGTCGCCCATTGCCCGCCACACGCCGGGGCGTCGCATTCTCCTCCCCCTCGATCTCGTCATCCCGATCCGGATTCACATCAACTTTCGGAGCGGCCCCCGCGCCGCCCGCATACCGCCGCGCAAAATATACGCATGGCCGGTCCGCAGGATGCGCGATCCGATTCGCCCGATGCCGACAATACCCCCAATCCGGCTCAAGGTCCGTATACTCCCCACAGCAATCGCAGCACGGACCGCCGCGCCGCGCCCCCGGGCCCGGCAGCGGCTCGCCGCCGCCGCCGGGCGCCTCGTCGGCCTCCGGCACGTCACCGGCGTCAATCGCCGCCGCTACGGCGGCCAACACCATCTCGCGCGTCCAGCCAGCCCCCTCCCGCCACAGATACACGCCTCTCGTCGCCGCCGAACAATCCGTCCAGCCGCCGACAAGGGACCCCTCCGCGATCACATCAAACGCCCGCCCGCGTCGCACAACGCTATGTGGCGGCAACTTCATCACCGTTGACTCAGACATTTGTCTACTTTCGGGATCAAGCAGACTCACCCATTGTTACTCACTCCCCAGCCATCCCAAGAAAACGCAGCGCTTCCGAATCCGAAATCCACGTCCGCACCCCATACGGCAGAGCATCGAGCAGCGCCTTCGTCAATTCAGGCCCGCCCCGCTTGATCCGCATGAGCATCCGATACGAAAGCTCCTTACGGCCGATCCGCCCGCCGCTGTTGGCATACCCCATCCTCTCGCCGCAGAAGAGGCCGGTCCCGATCATTGCAGCCGACCACCCCGACAAGAACCGCTCCTTTTCCGCGAAATCCACCAGCGGGGCACCCTCCAGCGGTGTCCCGTCGCACGGCTCGAAATTCGTCACGTTAAACTCGATCCGCACCGGCTTCCGGTTCACCTTGAACGCCGCCCCGAAAAGATCCACCCCTCGCCAGGTATGAATCGTCTCCCGCATCCCAGCAAGCCTCTCCACCCACCGGAACCAAGCCCCGTAATCGTCGCCGGGCAGACCGAATATCAAATACAGATGAACGGACGACGCCACATCCAAGACCCGCTCGATACTCTCGTACAGCACATCATCCGAGAACCGCTTCCCGACCGCGATCCGCGTCGGTTCGTGAAACGACTCGACGCCGAGCCGAATCTGACGCGGAAAATACTGCAACCACCGGAACGCCCGGGGCAGACTGACCACGCAAAAATCCCCGTTCAGAATCGAAACCCTCTTCCAAAGCGCATACTCGACAAGTTCGTCAAACTGCGGATACCCGGCAAAGTCCGTGCTCATGAAGTTGATCTTGCGGCAACCCGCCTCCACAACCTCGTCAATCTGCCGCTTGACCAACTCCAGGGGCTTATACCGCAGCCGCCGCCCCCAGGAATACTCGCAGAACGAACACCGCTGCTTGCAGCCCCGAGATATCTCGATCACAGCCCGCCCGCTCCTGACCACCGGCCGGCTCAAAATCTGCCTTTCGCACTCCGTGTCCAACTCGCCGACAAAAACCTCATCCACGAGCCCCGACACAAGCCCGCGCCGGCCAACCCCCTGCCCGCCCGCCACCAAGACGCGCTTCGCCCGGTCCCCCTTCTCCAGACCATGGCGCCGCAAGAACGGCCCGATGTTCAGCGCATGCGTCGCATAGTACACGTTGAACCCGATCCGATCATACTGCGCGACATCCACCGTTTCCGTCCACTGGCACACGTCCGCGCCCCAGCGCTCCCGGACAATCTCGCGCCCCAGGTTAATCGCCCCGGCCTTCCGGCAGTCCCTCGGCACCGTATCGACTATCAGTGACTTCAAATCGCACCCACCTACATTTTCAGCTATTACAACACCGCTTTTTCCCCGCCACGCGCGTGCGCCCGGTTAGGAAGCACGCCGCCGCAGTGCGGGCAGCACCGTTCCCGCCACCGCCGCAGCGCCACCGCGCACCAGTTCTTGCACGGTACGAACACCCGCCTCCTTTGCGAAGTCAGTCATGCGAAGTTACTTTTTCGCAGTACGCCACCATTCCTCAAACATGCCCTTGACGCTCTCCACGTCGAAGGTGTCCGTGGCGGCAACCGTCTGTTGCGGATTCAGCGCCACCCACGCGGCCAGCGTCTTGAATCCGATCTCGCCCCAGTTCAGCACGCCGGAACCCGGCCACGTCTCGGCCATGTCGGCATCGTCCTTGATCTCGGCAATCGTCACGGCCTTGGACTTGATCTTCGCTTTTTTGCAGCTCATAGCCCACCCTCCGTTTCCAACCGCGCATGCACGATGTTGATGAGATTCTCAATACCGGCGAGGTCGGCGTCGCTCGGAACAACGCCGGTAGCCGCAGTGTACTTCGACAGAAACACCTGCAACGCCTTGTCGAAGCGCCGCAACCCCTTGTTCTGCGTGTCGTCAGGGATCGCCTTCTCAGCAGCCTTCACCGCCGTCACGGCCCATCCCTCGTACTTCTTCCATTTCAGCCCGCTGGCCGACAGAAACCAGTTCGCCAGCATCTTCACGCCGACGCCAATAACCGCCAGCATGAACCACTCGCTCGTAACAATCGCAATCGCAATCTTTTCCAACATACCGCCCTCCCTCTCTTATTACCGGCCGCGGCATCCTTGCCGCGGTCACCAACACCTCTGCCACAGCCATGACACGCCTCACAAAGCCCCGCCGGGGGAAAAGTGCAAAAACCCCCGGCGGGGCCGGGACCCACCCGGGTCCACATCACACAGCTTCGTACTGGGCTTCGAACCGCTCAGCATCCATGCTGACAAGCTCACCATACTCTCGCACCACCACATAGCTTCCGACCGGCACAAGAACCACGCCGCCATAGCGACCCTGAATCAGGAGCGACTCGCCATCAAGGGCGTACACCATGTTCTCGGCATCTTCGCCCATTGCCGCCTTGGTCATCTTGACGACCTCGTCGCCGTTTTTTCCGTCGAATTTCATCGCCTCGACAGTCGGCGGTTTCACCGCATACTTCATGATTCCCTCCTACCTGAACATTTCCACGAACCTGAGCAAGAGACCCTCTTTTGCAAACCACATCAGAAGAAACGCGGCCAGCAAAGGATACTGCGAGGCCAGATTCAAAAGTGCTTCCCGAACCGTCCGAGGCACGCGCGCCACGCGGCACTCCGTCCTGTGAGCATCAATCGCCGCCTGGACCCGCTCGCCCTCCCGCGTCTCGCTGCGGACGACGTGCACGATCATGTCGCCCATACACGCAGCGATGGCCTGAATCTTGTCCGGATGCCCATTCGAGCACGCTTCCGCGTGATCGAGCATTTGCTGAAGGCTGTCTTTGCGGTCGACCGTCAGCGTCGCCGACGCCGCAATCTCCGACCGCGCAGCCCGAATCCGACCCTCAACTCTTGCGTCCATGCACCACCGCACTAAAGTAGCCGGGCCGTCACCGAATGCGATGTGTTAGGACCCCGGCCCGGCCCTCCCGCACTCGCGGGAAGTTCAACGCCCACGCCACCGCGGAATCCCGCGGCGCTCGATCTCGGCAACCCCGTCCCCGTGGATCACGAGCAACTCGTCGTCGCTCAACCAATAGGGAAAGACTCGCGCGTCGAAGACATCCATCCGCAGACTCTCATCGGGCGCGCCCATTCCCAACAACCCTACCCGGTACATCCCCACAGACGAGAGCGCGCGCGCACCAGATGCCGGCAGTCCCTTCGCCACCGTTTGACCCACTTGATCCGTTAAATCATACTGCCACAAATCACCGCGATAAACATGCGCCTCGCCATTCAGCCCGAACCTCCAGACGCAAAACGCGTATTCGTTGCTTACCATCGAGGTAGCCGTCAGCTTGTTCTCCTCGTCGGCCACCCCGTCCACCGCTGAATAAAATTGATGGATTCGCATCTGGCAGACCCCGAGCGCCACCGTCCCCGTTCCGCCCGCTACCACGTCCAACCCAGGACCCGCAATGACATTCCGGTTGAACTCCCCAGGCCCCACCAGAACCTCCTCGCCGCCCACAACCAACGTCACCGCGTACTCGCTCGAGCCCGCAATCGTACACACCCCATTCGGCCACCCGTTCGACGTTGCAGCGTTCACGTTTGGCGCCAGCTGCGTGGCCGCCACAACGGCCCCGGTCAACGTCACGCCCTCGCCTCCGTAACCAAGCTCGCCGCCGAATAAATCGGGCTCATCCCGGTCAACGGGATCCGGACTCCAGAAGGCGCCCGTTGTGCGCCAATACTGCCGAGCAACCCGCGTCTCGTTCGTGGTCATCACCCGGAACCACCCGCAGACCGTCACGCCCTGCCATTCGCCGCTGGGCAACTCGACATCGAGCAACCCATAAAACCCGTTCGTGTACGCAATGTCCTTCATTTCCCCGGCCGTCCGCGCACTACCCCGCGGCGCCTTCCAGAATATCTGCGGCAACAGCACTCCGTGAGCAGCCACGGCCGCGCAGACCACCGCTCCCAGAATTACCGCACGCCTGTCTTTCACTTCGCCGCCCTCGCCTCTTCCACGTCCGCAAGCGTCCGCAGAATAAACAGCACCTTCTCCTCTTCCGTCAGCTTCGCTTCCATCGAATCAAGGATCCGCTCAAGCCGCTGCCGCAGCGTCAACGCCACCCTCGGCTCCCGCTGAACAATCGTCACCTCCTCAAGAGCCGTCCCGGTTTTTGCATCCACCTTGTACGTCCGCGCCGTGATCACCTCGTTCGACGCCAGCACGGCGCCAGACGGAATCACACGGAACCACCCGCACGCGGCCCGCTCAAGATCGGACGCCCCGTGCAGCCCCAGGACCGGCTTGCGCGAATCGAGCGCCACCCCGAGCGCCGGAAGTGCCCGCGGGGCGGTCGCCACCACGCCGTCCTTCCCCGCGAACACATACAGGTCCCCGGCCCGCATGACCGGCGGCGCCATCATGGCAAGCATCAGCATCAAAGCGGTTTTTGTTTTCATGGTCACTCCATCGGGCTCGTGGTTATCGGATTAACAAACAGGTTTGTCCCCACCCGCCACACGGCGAAATGGTTTAGCCGGTTCGTCTGCCAGCTTCCGCCCCCGACGATCTGCGTCCCGGCCGGGAAGCTCACCGAAGAGAACCCGCCGAGCAAAACGTAGACCGGCAGCGGCTCCCGCAACTCCGCAAAAGCCACATCCACAGCCCCGGTGCCCGTCAACGTCACCATCCTCTCGTTTACATTCGTCACCGTAACGGCGCCCGTCGCGTTGCTCCACACCAGCGCACTCGGCATCGGCGCGGCGTCCGTCAGTCGCATATTCGCCCCCTCGCGCCAAAGACCCCGCCCCGTCGCATCGGTGGCGGCGATCCAAGAGTTATACGACGCCCTATCCAACTCCACGCTGTAGGCGCAGTTGGTAACGTTGTACGTCGAGTTCGTCGCCTCGAAACGTACATCGGTCCAGATGCAGTAATCGTCGGCATCCATGCCAGCGATAGGATAGAGATTCATCCCTCCAGAGATACGCACGTCCGAAAGATTGTATGGAAGCACGCGCCCGAGAATCGGCCCGATACCGTCGCCGGGCGGCCCTTTGCCGGTGTGCCCACCACCCCACCCGTGAGCGAACAGCGTCACGCCCCACCAACTGTTGGTACAGATGATTGGCCCCACACACGCACGGTTCAACACCAGGTGCGTATATTGCAAACCGCCGGTGTCAAAACGCACCTCGCCTGTCACCCCCACATCGATAAGTTCGAGAACGCCATGCCAGGCCGCGAACATCCCATTCGACGTAGATCCCGAAACGACAATATCGCCGTCAATACCAACAACGGGATCACCGGAACCCGGATGCCAGGCCCGTACCGAGTCCCCATGAATCACAAACCGACTTGGAAAATTCGTGTAGGCACCGTCACGCCAAGGCATAGCCGGAACCTCCCGCCGCACATCACCAACGACAAGCGCAGAGTGCAACTCAAGCGTCACGTGCGGACGGTAGGGCACACTCAGATCCTCGTGGTACGCGCCCGCCGCGACCTCGACCCGGAAATACCGGTTCGTCGGATTCACATAGGCCGCGCAATTCGTGGCGCTCCCGATCGAGTTGAAAGCCGCTTGAATTGTCCTGAACGGCCGCGCCAGCGATCCGTCCGGTTCGTAGGGCGCAGCCCTATTCGGGTCCACGTAAACCACACCGGCGCTTTCGAATTGCCGAAAGACATCCGTCCGACGCACCAGGTCCCACTTCAGAATATCGGACATGCCGAAGAAGAAGGCATCAGCCCGACCGACCCCCAGCGCCACCAGCCCCATCGCCAACCAAGCTCTTGTTTTCATGCTCCCTCACGAATACGTCAGCGCCGCAAGCAGAGCCCCGTCCGCCCCCGGCGCGTGCAGCCCGGCCGCGTGCTTGATCCGGCGGCCCCCGTTCGTCAGCGGAAAGACCGCCGAGCACTTCCAAACCTCCGCCGTCGCGTCCGCGAAAGGCGGAGCCTCGGCCACATACTGGATGCCGCTCTCGGCGTCGGTCCATTCTATCAGCGCGTTCGAAACGACAACGCGCCAGTGTGCAAAAACATCAGCCGCGGCCATAACACCCTCCGTTCGTGCCTCTACAAATCAATGCACTCTTGCCAAGTCACGCACCTCACGCCGGCCGCGGCACGTAGCCGACCGACACAGTCTCGATGGTGGCAAACCCGCCCTGCGCCACGATCGAGACCTGCAGCGACTCCGCCGCCCGCCCGATCATGAAGCTCAACACCCCGCAGGCACCGGTCAGCGTCTTTGTCACCGTCTTATCCCCGACCGTCGCGCTCACGCTCACCCCATGCAGCGCGCCGTCGTAATCGGGCGCGTTGCGCAGCCCAACGCGGACGCAGATGCAGAAGTGCCGCCCGCACGCCTCCGCCAGCTCGCGCGTCTTAAGCGTCACCCGCAGATCGTCGTGCGCGGCGCCCTCTATCGACACGACGTGCGCCGGGTGGATCTCCACCTCGCCGGCGTCCGAAAGCGCGAACGTCGGCCGCTCCCCGCGCGAGCCGTAGTTGAGCAGCCACCCGCCGAAGCCGTCGCCGGTCCACACCCCGGCCAGCCGCCGGCGCGGCAGCGACCACGCCAGGAAGGCGTTGCAGGCCCCGCTTTCCGGCGCGTCTTCGCCGTAGGGCACCCCCGCGAGCAGCGTGTCGCCGTGGACCGCCAGCGTGACCCCCGGATATTCATCGGTTCCGAACACGACGTTCTCCCGCCAGAACGCCGCCACGTCTCCCGTCATCCGTTCGGCCGCGCCGCCGGGCGCGATCCGGTAGAGCCCGTCGCCGGCGACGAACCAGCACGCGCCGTCCGCCACCGTCCAGGCGTGCGGCCCCACCGCCCCGGCCTCGCCCGACACCGCCCGCACCCGCATCCCCGACACCTCGCCGTCGCACCCCGTCACCGCCCAGACCGACCGCCGCTTGAAGACGATCATCTCTTTGCCGAGCGCACAGAACCCCAGGATGTCGCTCGACGTGCGCACATCGACCGCCAGCGGCGGCTCCGAAAACACCAGGTCGGGCGCCGGCGCGTCGCCGTCCACGCGGTCCGAGACCGCCGCGTAGAAATACCCCGTCTCGGCCGAGGCCCGCGCCGCCAGCCACGCCCGCCCGAAGGCGTACGCCGATGCCCGGCACTCTGGCGCCGCGTAGCCGCGGCGGTAGAGGTAGATGCCGGGCACCTCCGCCAGATACCAGAACCGCGAAATCGCGCCGGAGTAGATCCGGTACTCGTCGCGGAATTGCAGGAAGGCATAGAGGCTCTGCCCGATCTGCACCGCCGACCCGTACTGCAGCGGACCCGGCGCCGCTCCCGGAATCACCTCCTCCTCGATGTACGCGCCCCCCGGCATGTAGGGCAGCGTCGGCAGCTTGGTGTGCAGCACCTGCTCCAGGTGGTTGGCCAGCGTGTAGACGAACCCGCCCAGGTAGAGCTTGCCGCTCTCGCGCCAGATGCGGAAGAGGAACGGCCCCAGCGCCGCCGAGTCCACGACCGACCAGAAGAGGTTTTGCTGCTCGTAGAGCGCTTCGGTGAAGGTCGCCAGCGGCCGCCGCGCCAGCAGCCCGCCGGCGTCGATCCGGACGTTCTCGGCGAGCGCGTAGCTCTCCGCCGGCATCCCGCGCCGCGGGTCGCACATGCCGCCCGAGAAGTCGGTCTGCACGTCAACCTTCATGGAAGCTCCGCTCCGGCACGTGCACCAGGTCGACCTCCGGACGCCCCTCAGCGGACTCGAGCCATTCCCGCTTGCACTCAAGCGCGGCCGCCAGCGCCGCCTTGCGCGCGTCGAAATCGCGGATGTGCAGAAACAGGTCGGCCGCCACGTAGTAGAAAAGAAGCGTGTCGAGACGGTCGCACCCCGTCGCCTCATCGAGGTCAAGCGCCACGAACCGGCTGAACCCGTAGACCTCGAGCGTCCCGGCCGCGCCCGCCGCCGGAACCAGCCGCACCCTGCGGCACAAGGCGCCTTCGGTGTTCGCCGTGTCCGCCAGCGGGTGAAACCCCCAGCCATCGACACCCGGAGCAAGCGGCGGCACCGGCTCGCCATCGAGCAGCAGTTTGCAGATAACATCGACACCGGCCGGGAGCACTACGTCCTCCTGCCCGGCCGCGACCTCCTCGGTCCACACCGCCGCCCGCAGCGAGGCGTTCGGCGCCGCGTCCCACAGCCGCCCCAGCCAGCGGTTCAGCGACGCCAGCCCCACCGCCTCGACCGCCGCCGGCGTTTCGGCCGCCGGCGTCTCCGCGGGAGGCACGGCCGGCTCCGGATCCTCAGCCAGCCCGCAGAAAACCGCCGCGCCGTGAATGATCTCCGCTGCCGTCATGGGACGCTCCCCTTAAAACGCCCCCCCTCCGGCCCAAGAAAGGAATAAAGAAAGCCGGAGAGGGGGCGCCCACCCATCAGAACCAGTATTCGGCGAAGATGCAGCCGAGCGCCGACTTGTTGGTCGTGGCGACCAACTCCGCGATCACCGGCGCCCCGCTGTCGCCGGAGAGCAGATCCTCGACCGTCACCTGGGCCGCGCCGATCGCGGGAACCCCAGAGATGCAGTCCGCCGCGCGCAGAATGTATGCCTTGGTGTTCGCCGGAATGTCCGCGCCCACCGCCGCGACCGTGCAGGCGCAGTACGCCTTTCCGGACACGTTCGCCACGTTGCTGATCGCCAGCACCTTCCACCCCGCCGAGGTCGGCAGCAGAATCTTGTCGTTAGTGGTCAACGTGTGACCCTTCACCACATGACCGCCCACGACATCCACCGGAACGTTTATCGTCGTGTCCGCCGACTCGATTTCCTCGTACAGATTGAACGACATGCCGGCACGCGGGATCCACCAGGACACCGCGGCAGCCGCATCGTTGCCCAGCGCCGAAAAGCGCCGAATGACGATCTTCGCCTTCTGGTACTCAGGAACCACCACATGAACGGCCGTCGCGCTCGTCGCCGTTCCAGAAACCGTAACGCAATTGATTTTCTGCATGATCGACTCCAAACTCGCTCACTTTTTCAAACCGGACAGAAGCGCGGGGCGGTCGCCCGCCCCGCCACACCCGCTTACGCGTCTTCGTCGGGCAGGTCCCCGGGCACCTCGTCGAAAGCCGACACGTAGGCCAGGTTCAGGCCGTAGTCGCGCTGCATCACCATCGCCTGCACCGGGAAGCGCAGCGCACAGGTGATCCGGTTGCCCGTCACCGTGATGTCCTGCACCTTGAACTTCGGCGCCAGCAGTTGACGCTGCTTGCTGCCGGCCTCGCCCAGGTCGAGGTAGCCCCACGCGTTCTCGCCGAACACGTGGCACACGCGGACCTTGCCCGCGTTTTTGCGCTTGCGCAGCACGCCGCCCGCGCCGGGCAGGTCGCAGCGGTACGGGTCCGACTGCACCTTGAAGAGCACCCCGGCGTAGTCGATGGTGTCGCCCGCCGAGAGCACCCGCCCCTTGGCGTCCTTGAACGCCTCCAGCTTGTCGCCGAAGCGGCTGTCGCCGATCGCGAGCTGCTGGATGCCGGCCGAGTCGATCACGCACGCGTAGCGGTCCTTGATCTGCGGCACGTTGGCGTTGCGCAGCAGGCTCACCGCCCGCAGCACGTCCGCCAGGCTGATGAAGTCGTCCGCCCCCATGCTGGCGAAAGCCGCCTTGCCGCCGGCGTAGAGCGTCCGGAACGGCAGCGGCGCCTCGACGTAGGTGTTCGAAAGGTTCGTCACCGCCGCCGACATCGGGACGACCATCCGGTCGTTGGCCAGCGTGTGGATCATCCGCCGCGCCCACTTGATGAACCGCTTCTTCACCGTCGGAAGGATGTCGACCGGATCCTGCTCGATCAGCCGCGCCCGCAGGCTCACATAGCCCGCGATCTCCTCGATGCTCGCCTGGAACACCTCGTCCGAGAGCGTCATCGCGGCATCCGGCTCGGCGTCGTCGGCATACGTCTTCGGCGAATCGCTGGCGTCCTGCGTGTCCAGCGGCAGCTCCCCGATCACGCGGAACTGCACGAACGTGCCGTTCTTCGGCGCCAGCTTCGCCTTGTACCCCAGCTCGCTGTTCGCCAGCGGCGTCTCGTAGTCGGTCTGCGCCACCTCGACAAACGCCCGGTCGAAATAGCCCTGCACCGTCCCCTTGAGTGCGGTCAGATTCATAGTGCTTTACCCCTGTTTCTGGATTTCCTTCGCCAGCCAGTCCTCGGCCGTCTCCCCGCCCTGGGCGGAAGACCCCGAGGAATCGCTGGTCGTGTCTGCGGCTTTGCCGAGCAGCTTGTTCAGCCGCTCGACTTCACTTTTTAAAGTATCCCGTTCGGCCGCCAGCGTATCCCGCTCGGCCTTGAGCGTGTCACGCTCGGCGGCCACCGCCGCGGCGTCGCCCCCGCCCTTCTCGGCGGCGGCCTTGTCACCCGCAGACTTCTCAGCGGCAGCCTTGTCGGCGGCGGCTTTGTCGGCGGCGGCCTTATCGGCGGCGGCCTTGTCGGCGACAGCCTTGTCAGCGGCGGCTTTGTCGGCGGCGGCCTTATCGGCGGCGGCCTTGTCGGCGGCGGCCTTGTCGGCGGCGGCCTTGTCGGCGGCGGCCTTGTCGGCGGCGGCCTTGTCGGCGGCGGCCTTCTCGGCGGCCGCCTTGTCAGCAGCGGCCTTCTCAGCCGCGGCCTTGTCAGCCGCGACCTTGTCGGCGGCGGCCTTCTCGGCGGCCGCCTTTACATCAAGCTCTTCAGCCATAACATGCTCCCCTTTCGCTCTTGAACCATCTTCAACCCTCTACAAATCAGCTGCATCGTTGCCAAGTTCGCCCCGATTACGCGTCTTCAGCAGGAAGCATACTGTCGATTTCCCGCACCATTCGCCCCATGCCGGCCGTCACACCAGCCTCGAACGGCCGCTCCTCGACACCGCGCAGCGCCGCGCTCACCGCCAGCAGCGTAAGCGCGTCGTAAAACCTGCGGCCGGTCGGCGTTCGCAAAAACACGTCCAGGTTGATCCGGTCATCATCAGTCCACCCCGGCGCCGGGGCCCGCCGCAAGGCGAGCGCCCGCTTGACTAAGCGTGAAAGTCTCATGCTTTGCTCACAATTCCCGCGACCACCATGCGCAAAATCAGATACCCCGCCAGATCCTTGATCGTGTCATCACCCGGATACTCGCTGCCCCGTTGAACCCGAGATAGCTTGTCGTCGATCCGCACGTCGATTTGCGCCAATCGATCAATCCGCTTGGCGAATATCGCGCACGGCTGCGCCGCGCTGTTGCCATACGCCCGGTTTTTCTCAACAAGAAAGTCCGCCAGATGCTGACACACCGCCCGAATCTCGGGCTCCAGTGACACCGATCCCGTTTCAACGCTCATTTGACTCCGCCTCCGGCCCCGCGCCGCTTCCCGGCTCCACACCCTTCGCCGCCGCCATGACCCGACGCGACAAATCGCTGTCCAACGTCTGGAAGATCCACAGGTAGAAATCCTTCACCGCGGCCGGCCCGAGGGTCTGCGTCATGTTCTCCATCAGCGCCGCGAGCTGGCCCATGTTGGTCAGCGCCGACAGGGTCTGGGTCTGTGTCACCGCCCGGCCGGAGACCCCGGCCGCAACGCAATAAGCCGCGCCCCACGCCTCACCGGGCAACACATGCCCCGGCCGCAGCATCACGCCGCACTTGCCGCCCGCGCTGCGCACTGTGCGCGAAAGATGCTGCCACATCATCCCGAAGAGCTCGGCCCAGGGCTCCGCAAAGCGGTCAACCGCGTCGACGCTCATGCCGTTGGACGTCGTCATCAGCGCTTTGACCTCGGTAGCCGTCTTCCGCTGGTCGCCGCCCACCACGCTGGAGATGTCGCCGCGTGGCGATCCAACACGCTTCATGGCCAACGTTCGCGCATACTCCTGTTGATATGTCTGCTTATCGTCGGGCGGTTCCGCCCAGACGATCTTGAGCCCGTCCAGGAACTCCCCGGCCTTGAACCCAAAGGGCGTCGCCCGCCGCTGCCCCTCGACAAACGGCTTGCCGGCGAAATCGATAGAGACGCCGCGCGCCGTGCGGTAGCTCGACGCCTCCTTCTGGTCGACCTCGATGATCTCGGGGATGCCGCGCGAGTTGTAGTAGCCGTCGGTGTCCTCGTAGCGGAACTGCACGAAGGGCCACGGCCGCGCCGGTGGCTCCGCCTCGGCGCCGATCAGCCGCGCCCATGCCCAGGGCCGGTCGTAGAGCACCGCCGCGGGGAGCGCCGGCGCGATGACGCACACGCGCCGGCCGGTGTCGGCCGTCTCGTAGTAGATTTCCCACACCTCGACCAGCCGCGTCTCGCCGGTGAGCGTCCCGTCGCGGTACGGCGCGCGGTACGCGCAGGCATCGCCGGTGTAGGTGCAGCCCCCTTTCTCCTCCCACTCCTTCAGCACCGCCGCCACGGAGCCCGTGTCCCAGCCGTTGGCCTTCGCCGCCCGCCGGAACTCGGCCACCCCGAACTTGAAGATGTGGCACACCCGCTGCGCGTCGGCGATCTCGCCGGTCGAGGTCGGCACCACGACCGAAAGCGGCGAGAGCACCCGGAACTCCGGAACCTCGCACCCCCCGGCCCCGGCCACCGTCACCATCTTGGCGACCGCCGACCCGTAGGTGAGTTGCTTGTCGACGCAGACCGACATCCGCGCCCGCGTCTTGCCGATCCGCCGCAAATGGAAGTCGAAGACCGCCTCGACCTGTTCCGCGTATTTCACCGCCGTGTCATCCAGCCCGATGAACTGCGCCAGCCGCGGCGCCTGCCACAGCGTGGTCACGACGCTCTGTTTCAATTCCTTGATCAGATCGTCGATCACCGGGTCGACCAGGTTCGGCGCCCCGGCATACAGCGGCTTCTCGGTGTTCTGCCGCTTGTAGCGCTCGACCTCGTTTTTGCGGCAGCGGTCGAACCACGGCGTGCGGTCCTTCACGTCCTGCATCACCTGGTCGCGCAACGTCTCAAACCGCGTGCCGTCGCTCGCCCATATTTCATCCGTCGTTTTCACACCAGCGTTTTTCATGATCCCTCCTAACTGTCCCACACGCTCCCCGCGTACTCTTCGCGTTCGCGGCGGCGCCGCGTGGGGGAGACGATGTCCGCGCCGTCGTCTTCCTTCTCCGTCAGCTTCCCGAACTCGGGCAGGTCGTAGTAGACCATCACCAGCGCGTCAGACCGGTTCGGCGAGCGCGGCAGCTTCCGCTTCGGCACCAGTTGCAGCGGCGACGAGTCGACCTCGTAGCGGCAGAAGGCGAGCTCTTCGCGCAGCAGCTCGTCGGCCGGAATCACGGCCTCCCCGAGCCGGATCAAATCGGCCAGTTTGAAATACGCCTCGGCGCGCGCGTTGCGGTAAACCGCTTCGTTGCGCGCCCGACCGCCGAAGTCGAACCGCCGCAGATAGAACCCCTCCCGGTCGAATTGATTGATGACGATCTTGCCCAGCCCGCCGTCGTCCGCCAGGCAATCCTCCGGCGGGATTCCCAGCCGGCGCAGTCGGCCGGCGACGATCTCCACCAGCCGGTGGTCGTCCTTCTCGAACCCCGCCCACTCGATCCAGGAGCGGTTGCCGTCGCACGCCGCCAGCACCTGTTCGTCGCCGCCCGCCGAGATGTCGAGCGCCGCGCGCCGGTAGCGGCCCGCGCCGACCGTCTCGAACCCGCCGCGCATCGACTCGTCGACGCGCCCCATGTCGAAGACCTGCCCCGCCCCCTCGGGCATGAACTCGCCGTAGATCATCGACTGCACCAGCTCCGGCCGCAGCGTCCGCATCTGCGCCTCGAGCTCCGCCCGCTTCTCCGGCGCGTCCCACAGGTGCGGACAGTCCGACGCCGCGACCTTGAAGCACTCCCACCGCCCCGCGTCGCGGTTGAAGCAGTTGTAGAACGGGCCGTGGGAGGGGCCGGGAGAAGAAAGGTTGATCCAGCGCGTCGCGTGGCACCGCTCGAACGCCTCGAAAATATCGACCGGCGGCGTCTTCGCCTCGTCGATGATCAGCAGCAGGCTGCTCTTTCCCGCCTTCGCCGCCATCTCCGCCCATGCCTGATCGTCCACCCCGAAACCCGCCAGTGGATTGTTCCGCCCCGCGATGTCCCCGGGCATCCGGGGCGGCTCATGCCACCCTTCCGCCTTGCCCGGATTGTCGGTCGAGAAAGATACCAGACGGCTGCCGGTGCGATGATGCCGCCCCCAGCCGTCGCCAAACTCCCACCCCTCGCCGAGCCGCCCCGCCCAGTTGAGCAAGTGCGGATACAACTGGTCCTTCACCTGCCGGTAAGAACCAGACGTGGTAATCGTCAGCGAACCCACGAAACTCTCCATGTGCCACAGAACGAGCGGCGTCACCAGCGTCGAGGTCTTCCCCGACTCGTTGCACGTCCGCACCGCGATCCGCGCCCCGCGCGCCGTCGCCGCGCGCAACACATTCTGTTGCCACGGATACAGATCGATTCCCAGCCGCAGACGCGCATACACATCCGCGTCGGCAAGCGCCTCGATGGTTTTCAGATCCATCATCCGACGCACCTCCGCCGCGACGACACCGCCTCCGGGCAGTACCGCGCGAAGCGCTTCAGCGCCATCCGCACCGTCTCCCGCGACACGCGGGCCTCGGCCGCCAAATCATTGACCGCGCCCTTCGGCACCCG
>Ga0123329_1001511_pt1 | contig 21916 bp, 15 predicted proteins | sample BioC12SIPDNA_FD_89703 | JGI IMG/M metagenome (GOLD analysis project Ga0123329, IMG submission 89703) | Anaerobic biogas reactor microbial communites from Washington, USA - Biogas_R1_B C12 SIP DNA | ecosystem: Engineered > Bioreactor > Anaerobic > Unclassified | place: Washington, USA | collected...
ACACCCGTATCCCCACGTGCGACTGAAAACGTCATAACCCAAGGCAGGAGCCCGGTGCGGTAATGCCGCTCGCCGGGATCTGTGCGGGGGGTGGCCCGCAAGGGCCATCCCTACCGCGAATGCACGGGTTTCCTGGCGGAACCGGACGCGGTCACACCGCCCGGCGCATGTACTCGGCGCTGATTCTGGCGCTGTCGAGGGAATCGGCGGGGCAGGTGTCCTGCTCAACGATGAACCATGTGGCGCCCGCGGCCTTGCCGGCTTCGAACACGGGCGGCCAGTCGATGATGCCGGCTCCGACCTCGGCGAAGGTGTGCGGCGTGCCGGCGCTCATGTCCTTGATGTGGAGAAGCGGACAGCGCCCTGCGTACTGCCGGATCGCCGCTACGGGGTCGAGCCCGGCGTCTTTGACCCAGTAGGTGTCGATCTGGGCCTGCAGGTTGGCCGGTTTTGCCGCAGCCATCATCAGATCGTACGCGTACTCGCCGCCGAACTGGACGAATTCGTGGGCGTGGTTGTGGTAACAGAGCTGGATGCCGGCCTGGCGCAGTTGCGCGCCCGCCGCGTCAAGGGCCTTGCCCGCGCTCACCCAGTCTTCGCGCGTGCCGCCCCCCTCGAAGAAGATGCCCGTGGCGACATAGGACACGCCGAGCGCCCGGGCGGTATCTATAACGGTCTCAGGATGCCTGGTTGCGTCCGGATAGCCGACGTGGGCCGAAACTGGGCTGAGGCCGGCGGATTCCATAAGCGCGTGCGCCTCGGCCGCGGTATTGCCGCCGAACCCCGCCGTCTCAACGAAATCGTAGCCAATCGCCTTGACCTGCTTCAGTGTTGCCAGGAAATCCTTCTCGAGATGGTCGCGAACCGTATACAACTGCAACGCAAACGGAATCGCCATGGCTCCCGTCCTTTCTTCAGACTGCTTCAGCAGGGCCGCCCCGGGGGGCGGTGTCCCGATCAGCCCGGAACGCGTCTTTTCAAGAATTCGTAGCTGATTCTGCAGCACTCGAACACGTCGATGTCGCAGCTGTCCTGTTCGTATACGAACCACTCGACGCCCGCCTTCCTGGCGGCGGGCAGGGTGGCGTCCCAATCCAGCACGCCGCGTCCCAGGGGCATGAAGTGGGGGCTCTTCTGCCCCTCGAGCCGGGTGAGATCCTTGCAGTGGATGACCGGGCAGCGGCCCGCGTATTTGCGGAGGTACTCGGCGGGATTCGCGCCCCCCGCATACACCCAGGCGAGATCGAGTTCCGCATAGAGGTTCTGAGGGGCGGTCTCTTCGTACAGAATGTCGAGTTTGCAGCGCGGGTCGCCTTCAAACTTCTCGAGCTCGAACGCGTGGTTGTGGTAGGAGAGGCGGATGCCTTGTTCGCGCAACCGGGCCCCGAGGGCGTCAAGCCGTTTGCAGCCAGTGAGCCAGGCCTCGAGCGTGTCTTTGCAGTCGGCCATCATGCCTCCGGGCGCGATGTCGGTGGCGCCGACGGTTTTCCAGAACGCGACCTGTCCCTCGAAATCCTTCTCGAACGCGGTGGCGTCGATATGGCCGGCCACCGCGCGCAGACCCGCTTCGTCAAGCGCGGCGCGGGCTTCGTCGGCGGACACGGGCGGCATGCCGCTCCATTGCACGTATTCCCAGCCGATGTCACGCAACCGCTTCAGCGTCCCCACGAGGTCCTGCTTGGCGGGTTCGCGCACGGTGTACAAAATGATCGCGATGTTGGGCTTTTTCATGTCGGTGCTCCTCGGCGATTGGTGGAATAGAGGCATTGTCTACGGGGCGCGGGGGACATGTCAAACAGATTCAATCCGGGACACGCCGCAGCGGGGACGACGACTGGTGCAAAGCCCGGTTTTCGCGGTTTCGGGATCGCCGGGCGTCGGCTCGGCACGAGACCGTCTCCATGCCTTGGTGTGAGACAAAATGGCGCGGATAATCGTCTCACGCAAAGCCGCCAAGACACCGGAGGCACTGCGTCGAGGCCGCCCTCGATTCGCCATGACGGTCAGAGCGCGCTTTCATACCGCGGAGTCGAGCCGCTGGCCGGGGAGGGGCGGGGAGGCGCTGTAACAGGCGTCGAGCTCGATGAGGGCCGCGCCGGCCCGGGTCCCGGCGTAGGCGCCTTTGACCTGGTAGGCGATGGGCTCACGGGTGATGACGGCAACGGCCATGCGGGCGCCGGGCGCTACGCCGTTGAGACCGGCATTCGTGAAGGGATCGCACAGGACCAATCGATTGTTGCCCGCCGGGACACAGGCCAGGAGGGGAAATGCGCGGGGAAAGCCGTCGCGGTCGCGGCAGGCGGCGGCGCGGACGGCCCCCATGCGGCGGAATTTCTCGGCGACCTGCAACGGCATGCAGGGGCGCCTGGCGTTGCGGGAACTGAACGCCGCAACGGCCCGCGCACGGAGATAACTGCTCAGCACGCTGTGTCTGCTCATGGAGATGGCGGACGAGACCTCGATGATCTCGATCGTGCCGGCCGCGCGGGCGCCGGTGTAGGCGTTGTAGCGCAGGAGGGGCAGGGTATTGACGAAGTCGAGCCGTTCGCCGCGGGTCTCGAATCCGCGGAACCGGCCCTTGATGCTCCAGCCCGTGAAGGTGTCGTCAAGGACGGCCACGCTCACCGTGTCGCAGACGCCGAGATTGGCGCGGGTCTTCTGCATCAGAAACTCGCCGAATACGAGCGTGCCGTCGTGGTAGGGGTGGATGGTGATCACGGGGACGCAGTTGGGTTCGCCGTTGGTGTTCAGTGTCGCAAGAAACTTGGGCGTAAGCTGACCATCCAGTGCGGTGCGAAGCGGCGTGTTCAGGGTATCGGCCATGATCTTCCGGCAATCCTCACAAGCGATGCGCTTCCCGCGCGATGATCTCTTCCTGCATTTCGCGGCCGAGATTGGTGAAATAGGCGTTGTAGCCCGTGACCCGAACGAGCAGGTTGCGGTAGGTCTCCGGGTCGTTCTGGGCGGCGCGGAGGGTGTCGACGTCGACCATGTTGAGCTGGAGCGCGGACCCGCCGTGGCGGCCATACCCGCGCAGAAACGCCGCGAGTTTCATGAGCTGGGTGTCGTCGCGCAGGAGCGACGGCGACAGCGACAGAGTATGGGACGCGCCGTTGGGAATGACTTCGAGCCCGAGATGCTCCACGGAACACGCGGCCGCGGTGGGGCCGCGGCGGTCCATGCCGGCCACGGCGGCCACGCCGTTGGAGAGGTAGGTGCCGCGTCTGCGGCCGTCGGGGGTCGCGGCGGTGCTGGGCGCGCAGGCAATGCCGTAATTCCACGAGAGGTAGCCGCCGCGGTAGCGTTTCCCGGTAAGGGGCGTGCTCGCGGCGGCCGTCTCTTCCGCCCACCACCGGGTGATGTCGCGGGCCATGCCGTCGGCGTCCGGGTCGTCGTTTCCGAATTTCGGCGCGCGGTTGAGGAGGAGCTGGCGCAGGGGTTCGTCGCTGGCGAAATCGGTTTCGAGAGCGTCGATGAGCCCCCCCATCGAGACCAGTTTTTCCTCAAAAACGAGGCGTTTGACCGCCGAGAGGGAATCGGCCGCAGTGGCCAGGGCCACGCCTTCGATGGTGATGAAATTGTAGCGCGCGCCGCCCGCGGTGATGTCTTTGCGGTGCTCGATGCAGCCGCCGACCAGCGCCGAGAGGTAGGGGGTCGGGGCATACTGCGCGCGGCTCGCGTCCGCGAGATTGGTCAGCCGGATCAGGTGCTGGAGACAGAACGATACCTGTTTGCGGAAGGCCCGCTTGAACTCGTCCCAGGACCGCATGGCGCGCGGCTCGGGCGTTCGGGGCCCAACCTGTTCGCCCGTTCTCTGGTCGCGGCCCTGGAACATCACGAGCTCGACCGGTTTGGCAAGGTTGAAATTGACGTCGACGGTGCCGGACCGGTCGTCGCCCTGGCGGGTGTTTTCGAGGCAGCCCACGGGGGCATAGTCCCAGAGGTCTTCCTCGGGGAGGCCTTCCCAGCGCAATCCGCGCATCGCGGTCTCGTCGAAATTGAGCAGAAAGGGGGAACCCTGCGCTCGGGCCACCAGTTGGCAGACGCGGGTGAGGAGGGCGTCTGGCGTGCCGTTGTGGATGCGCACGTTGGGTTTGGGTTCGAGCAGGTTCATCTCTTCGATGACATCGAGGCAGAGGTACGTGAGGTCATTGGTCAGGTCCTCGCCGTGGGGTCCGCATCCCGAAAGCGTGACTAGTTGTCCGAACGAGGACGTGATGCCCTGGTTGCGGCCGACACGTCCCTGATAATCGTAGGCGTAGTTGGGCTTGATCCAGAAGCAGCGGAGCAGTTCCCGGGCCCATTCCCGCGAGATGCGGCCCGACGCCATGTCCGCGTCGTAATACGGAAACAGGTACTGGTCGAAACGCCCGAACGACGTGCCCGCGCCGGGATACGATTCGCAGGTCTGGACAAGCATGTGCGTGAACCACAGCGACTGAAGCGCTTCGTGGAACGTCGATGCGGGATGCCGCGGCACGATCCGGCACATCCGCGCGATCTCGCGTAATTCCTCCGCACGCGCGGGCGTCGCGGTGACGGCGAGGCGTTCCGCCTCGTCGGCGTAGCGATCGGCCAGGGCCAGCACGCCCCGGCAGGCGATCGCGAACGACTCGAGCGTCTGGCGTTTCCCGGGGTGGCCTTCCCGGGCCAGCTCGGCGCCGATTTCCGCGAGAATGCGCTCGAAGCCCCGGCGAAGCACCTTGGGGTAGTCGGGGATGAGGTGTCCGGGCACCGCGCCGCAATTGCCGATGCCGAGTTCCGATGCGTGGACAACGCCGCGGCGGAATGACTCGAGCTCGCGGTTAAACCGGCGAGCTTCGCCGCGAGTCAGGCACAACGAAAGGCTCGCGTTGAACTGGCCGCCGACGATGAGTTCGCCTTCGAGAATATGGACGGGGAGATGCCTCGCCAGGACCTCACGAAAGAACGTCGCGACCCGGATCGGAAGGGGATTGCGCCAGAAATCGACCGGCAACGGCACCACCGTGGCCGCGGCCAGCAACGAGTCCGCGTAGGCGGGCACGAATGCCAGAACCTCCGGCACGATCGTCCAGCGCGAGGCCATGAATACGGTGTCCCACGCCGTGCCTGTGGAAAAAGGCATCACTTCGTTGCGAAAAGACCGGGTATCAAACGAGAAATACTCGTCGCGCAGGCGTTTCACCCGGTCCGACAGGCTGCTCGAAGGGTTCCAGACTGGAAACCGCTGGGCGGCAGCACCAGGGATGGGCATGATGACCGCACCTCCTTGGACCCTTACGACGCGCGACACTCGGAGGCGCATGGTACCCGATTTTCGACGAAAGGTCAAAAAGGGGCCGCCCAGCGGCCCCGGCGGGACCGGCAATCCAGCGCAGGCGTCTCGCCGGCTCTTTTGGGGAATAGGAATGCCGAGCTGGCGCTCGGCGATCCCAGGCGTCGAAAGCCGCGCTTATTCTTCGATGCGCGCGGTGACGACGAAGTACAGCGCCTGACCGGGCATGAGATTCTGCTTGGACGTGAGAACCGGTTGCCCGGGCCGGAGGGTGAGGTTTCCCACGCGCAGCCCGACATTGTACCGGTTCTGGTCGGATCTCCGAGCCCGGACCGGCGGAGGCACAGGCTGCCCTTCGGCGGGTTGCGGCGTATCTATTTTGGGCTCAGGCAGATACAACTCCGCGCCCACAATCATCCCATCCGCCCGGACCACGGATTTATCTGCCGCGGACTCGATGGTCACCCGATCCACCTTGAACTGGTACGTCGAAGGCTGGTCGCCGCCGAGCGGGATGAATCCGCTGCCCTCGACCGCGCTGCCGTCCCGCGCGCGCATGAGAATACGGTCCATGAGAAAGAGATCTCCGTCGGGGAACTCCTTGCGCACCGGCTCGGCCACGGCGGTGGCGTTACTGGCCAGCGGCTGGCCCAGTTCCTTGACATTCGTGAGAATGTCCACCGCAAACACGACATTGGCCTCGGAAACGGGCCGGGCGGGCCGGTCGAGCTGCCGGATGATCTCTTCGGCGGACTGGACGGCGCTGGCGGGGCCATACAGGACGATCACGTTGAGGTCCTCGATCAGCGCGTAGGTGAGCGGACTGCCCCTGAATACGCTGAGGACCTGTTCCATGAGCTTGATGTCGCCCTGTTCGATGGGGACGAGCCGCGCCTCGGCCTGTGGGTCGGTCGGCGGGACTTGTGCCCGGGCAGCGCCCGCGGCCGCCAGGCACAGCAGTGCAATGAGTATAGGCAGGCGGCTGGAACGGTTGGTGGCTGGAACGGTGGCTTTCATGGGACTTCCCTCCGGGTTGCTCCCTTGACACCACAAGAACGCTCTACCACCCTCGGTAGTTGACGACAGAGCGCGCGGAACTATTCACACGGAGCGGTCTTGCGTCCGCTTACCGGATTCCGAACGCGTACAGGGTCGCGTTCCGGAGCTGAAATTCGAGGCGTAGAGGCGAACCCGACAGTTCACGGAACGGACGCGGCCAGGTGACGGGCGCGTCGAGCGCGTCCGCGGTGATCGGCGCGCATTCGTCGAAACTGAATCCCGGCAGCGGCTGGCCGTCTGGCGCACAGACCTGGACGCGGATTTCGCCGTTCGGGGCATCGGCATTGAGGGTGATGCCGTCGCCTTCGACCCGCAGCAGCGGTGTGCGGATGAGGCCGGGCTCCGGCCCTGCTTCGCGCCCGGCATAGCGGTCGCGTTTGATCGTGACCAGGCCGATCTGGCGCTCTTCGAATCGGTTCACCTTGTGCCCGCGCGCGTAGCCGCCGTAGTAGAGGTAGACCTCGTCGCCGGCGGGCACTTGCTCGTCGATCCAGGCGTGGGCGTGGTCCCACACGCCCTTTTGCGGGTCGGGGTCGAAGAAGTGGGCGGTGTCGCGCGTCCAGGTCTTGCCGTTCCGCGACCAGGCCAGGCTGGTGTAGCCCACGCCGTAGGCCTCGGGGGGATCGGGCGGGTTGTCGGCCTTCAGGTCGTCGCGCAGGACCTTGACCATGCCGATGAGCAGATTCCCGCGGCGGAGATAGCCGTCCATGGCGTAGAACTGCGTCTCACCCTCATCCACGGAATCGTCGGGCAGCACGACATGATGGGGGGGTGTCCAGTGGAGCAGGTCGGTGCTGAAACTGTGCATGGTGATGCGGCGGTTGCCCGACCAGGCAGGGCCGGTCCGGTACACGGATACGGTGGCCACATAGCGCCCGAACAACGGGTCGTAATGCAGGCCGGTGATGTCGTGGTTGTGGTAAATGAGGGGGGCGCTGGCGATGGGCGTCCACACCAGGCCATCCGGCGAGGTGGCGACCTTGAAGCCGCCGTCCCTCCACCAGGCGAACGCGTAGCGCTGTGCCGGAATCCCATATTCAGGTCCCCGGACGACCACGCTCACACCGAACTGAATGGGTGCGGGATCCTGCAAGGTTCGCGCGGGGCGCTCCCAATGGATCCCGTCGTTGGATTCCATGTAGTTGATGTGGGAATCGGCCATGGAGTCGTTCGCGCGGCCCCCGTACCAGATGCGGAACCGGCCGGTGGCGGGGTCCTGCAGGATGGTCATGTAGGGCTGAAAGCAGCCGTCTTCTTTGCCGGTCACGATCGGATTGGGGATTTCGGGCGTGCGCCGCGGAACGTTGACGACGCGCTGCGTGTTGTTTGAATCCGCGATCAGGTAGTCATCGATGAAGAGGTGCGGTCCCCGGACAAGATACACCGGTTCGGTGTCCGGTGGCGGGTGTCCGGGGGCGTACAGGCGCGCGTGGGTATTCGCAACCGGCACGTCCTCGGCGCTTCTGACCACCATGGCGCCGGCCTGCTCGCGATCATCGGCCGTATGCGAGAACGCGGCCGCCGGAACAAGCTCGCGTTCCTGGCCTTCCCATTCCCAGAACAGGCGCATACGAGCCTCGCCGCCGCTCTGGAAGGACTCGACGCGGATGGGGAAGGGTGTCCCAACCTCGTCGAAGGAGAACACTCCCCGGCGGGGGGCGTCTTCGGCCCATCCGTCAATGATCAGCGAATCGCCTATCCACACGCGGCACCCGTTGTCGGCTTCGGCCGCGAACGCGACTTCGCCGTGTACCGGCGCGGCGATACGGCCCAGCCAGACCCGCGAAAAGTCGTTGATGGCCGTGCCCGTGTCGAGGTTGATCTCCGGATCGACGCCGCTGTCTCCGGGCCGGGTGAAATTGGAGCCGTTGAAGAACACCCACGCGAGGCCGGGCTGCGCGTCTCCACCCGGCGCGCCTGCAGCGGACAGTGTCGTCAGGACAACTGCCAGGAACCCTGTCATAGCCATCACTACCCCCTCCTCCTCGCTCGTTGTGGATGGAACCCCGCCGCAAAGCGCTGACGGCATGCCCCAAGACCCGGTCGACGCCGCTTGCTGTGGCCCGGGCTCTTAGTCTGCTCTTTCCGGGTTTGCTCCAACAATCTCCTTCCAAATCCTCCGCGACGTCTCCATGAACGTTTCCACATTCTCTTCGGGCGTGTCGCGGGGGACCATCTCGCCCGAGTTCATGACATGCCCGCCGTGGCAGCTTACGTTGCGCGCGATACGCTCCACTTCGCGGGCCACGTCGTCCGGCGTGCCGTTCATGAGCGTGCCGATAGGGTCGACATTGCCCGACAGGCAGACACGGTCTCCAGCGACCTCGCGCACCGTCTCCATGGCGATCCCGGGGCCCGCGCTGAGAATGGAAAAGCCAGCCCCTGCCATGAGGTCGAGCATGGCGGGCAACTCCTCGCTGGCGTGATAGATCACGACGCCGCCGGCTTCCGTGTACGCACTTGACACGCGCTTCGCCGGTTTCAGGGCAAACGCGCGGTAGGTGTCCGGGCTGATCAGGTGGCTGGATGCGTTGCAGTCCCCGAACCAGATGGCATCGGCCCCGGCGCTGAGCTGATCGAGCCCGAACTGAATCTGGTAGTCGACGAAAAACTCCAGGGCTTCGCGCAGGAACTCCGGTTGCGTGATGGGCATCAGCATGGTTTCGTTGAGACCAAAGGCCAGCGCGACAGAACTGAACGGCGCGGCGGTGCGGCCGGTGACGCACACCGTGTCCCCGAAATGGCTCTTCACCGCGCTGATGGCGTCCAACAAGACGCCCATACGCCCCTCGACGCGGTATCCGTGAAATCTCAGGGACGCCAGCGCGTTCTTATCCGCGGGGAGGTACTCGCACGTGGCGGGAAGAATGTCGCCCTCGCCCTTCACCCCCACGCCGAGGGTTTCGAATTCGAGGCAATCGTCGACCTGCAGCCACGCCCAGTCATAATCGAGCCGCTCGATGGCCTCGATCTGCACCCGGGCCATTTCCTTCGCGTCCGAGTTGTAGCGATTGTACCGGCTGCCGCACACCCGTACGTCCATTTCCTCGCTGCACACAAACACCGGCAACCGCTCCGGCCGCCCCATCTTCACCGCCGCCCGGATATCTTCAAGTACCCCTCGATACGCCATGGCGTGCTCACTCCCGAATAGTTGAGACCAGCATGACATGGCTTGAAGACGGGTGCAAAAAAGTCGCTTTTCAAAGCGGTCAACACCTTACGGACAAGCCTTACCACAACTTGCCGAGTGCCCGCGCGGCTTCAGGAAAAGACCAGAAAAGAAGCGCCGCGCGGGCACGCGTAAGGATCCCGTGTCTGCATTAAAGACTTCCCGAAACGTAGAAGGAGCTGACAGTCTCTGCATTCCCGGGAACGCTGGTGCGGACATGTGCGCCCGCGGTGATCGACTGACAGGGTTAGAAAACCCGCCATCCGTTACCGGAAGCCATCATGCGCAAGAGGCTCATGCCGCCTCAATTGTCCGCCGTAGGCGATGCAGATGGGCCGAAGGCGGTTTAACGCGGGTCCCGAGGAAGAATAGCGCCAATCTGGCGCTCGGCGCTCCCAGGAGCGATCGCTGTCCGGATAGGTCGTGGCGGGGTCTGGCCGGAAGGGGCACGGTTTTGCGCCGTTTCCGCGAAGCGAACCGAAAAGTTTGTGGAAGGGGGCCGGGGGGAACCTTCTTCTCGAAAAAGGTTCCCCCCGGAGTTCTGTCGCGCTTATTCGACCGTCACGCTCTTGGCGAGGTTGCGGGGCTGGTCGACGTCGCAGCCGCGGTTGGCGGCGATGTAGTACGCCAGCAACTGGAGCGGCACGGCGACAATGATGGGACTGAAGGGCTCGTAGCACTCGGGCACCCAGAGGACGTCGTCGCTGTGGGCCTTGATGCCCTCGTCGCCGATGGTCGCGACGTTGAGGCAGATGCCTCTGCGCGCGCGGATTTCTTGGATGTTGGACACGGTCTTGTCGTAGGTCTCGCCCTGCACCGCGATGCTGACCACGGGCAGTTTGGTGGTGACCAGGGCAATGGGTCCGTGTTTCATCTCGCCGGCGGCGTAGCCTTCGGCGTGGATATAGCTGATTTCCTTCAGCTTGAGTGCGCCTTCCAGCGCGCTCGGGTAATTGTAGCTGCGGCCCAGGAAGAGGGCGTTGAACGTGTCGAGATACTTGGGATCCTTGGCGCAGTTGACGATGTTTTCCTGGTTGTCGAGGACCCACTGGATCTTGTCGGGAATGGCGCGGAGTTCGGCGATCATTGTGCGGGCCTGTTAATTGGAGATCGAGCCGCGGGTTTCGCCGAGCCAGATCGTGAACAGGGCGAAGCACGTCACCTGGGAGGTGTAGGCCTTGGTCGAGGCGACCCCGATTTCGGGCCCCGCCTGCTGGTAGATCACCCCGTGGGATTCGCGCGCGACGCTCGAACCGACCGCGTTGACGATCGAGGCGACTTTGGCGCCTTTGCTCTTCGCGATGCGGATGGCTTCCAGGGTGTCGGCAGTCTCGCCGGACTGCGACACGGGGATCATGATGGTGTTTTCGGGGATGATGGGATCGCGGTAGCGGTACTCGGAGGCGATGTCCAGCTCGACCGGCACGCGCGTGAACTTCTCAATGAGGTATTTGCCCACCATGCCGGCGTGCCAGGCGGTGCCGCACGCGACAATGTGGATCTGTTTGCAGGCCTTCAATTCGTCGAGGCCGATGTTCATGTCTTTGAGCTGGACTTCTTCCGAGCCCTCGGAGACGCGCCCGCGCAGGGTGTTGCGGATGACGTCGGGCTGCTGGTTGATTTCCTTCAGCATGAAGTGCGGGAAGCCTTCTTTTTCGGCGGCCGCATCGTCCCAGTCGACCTGTTTCACTTCGAGGGTGACGGGATGGCCCTGGAGATCCTCGATTTTGTAGCCATCACGGCGGATTTCGCAGACCTGGCCGTTGTCGATGTAGAGGACTTTGCGGGTGTACTTCATGATCGCCGGCACGTCGGAAGCGATGAACGCTTCGCCGTCGCCCAGGCCGACAATGAGCGGGCTGCCGTGACGGGCCGCCACCAGCACGTCGGGGTTGTCCTGGCAGATCACGCCAATCGCATAGGCGCCCTCGACATCCTGGAGGGCGCGTTTGACGGCGGCGAACAAATCGCCCTGGTAGTACTTGCGCACGAGATGGGCGATGGTCTCGGTATCGGTCTGGCTGCGGAATTCGACACCTTCGGCCTGGAGCTGTTCGCGCAGTTCCTGGTAGTTCTCGATGATGCCGTTGTGGACCACGGCGATCTCTTTGGGCACGTCAAAGTGCGGGTGCGAGTTGACCTCGCTCGGCACGCCGTGCGTGGCCCACCGGGTGTGGCCGATGCCGAGGGGCGACACGAGCGGGGTTTCTTCCAGCCTCGTGTCGAGCAGGTTGAGTTTTCCAAGGCTCTTGATGCATTCGAGTTTACCGTCCTTGATCACGGCCACGCCCGCGGAATCGTAGCCGCGGTATTCGAGCCGGTGCAGGCCGCTCATGATGATGTCGGTCGCCTGCTTGTCTCCGATGTACCCCACTATTCCACACATTGCTCTTCCTACTCCTTTTCACGGTTAGTCGTGCGCCCCAGGGCGCCGAATGAGCGTACACACCGGGCCGCGGCCTAGCCGAGGCCAAACAGTCGAACAAACAGTTCCCGCGCGAAGAGCGCCAGCGCCGACATGACAACGCCCGCGATGCATACGCCGCAGAAACACGCACACAAGGTCTTGTACCACTTCAAGCCAAACAGATGGCCGGCCATGGCGCCGGTCCACGCGCCGGTCATCGGAAGGGGAATGGCCACGAAGATGGTCAGCCCCCAGAACTCGTATTTTTCGATGTTCTTGCCTTTGCGGCGCGTGCGGGCAAAGAGCCACTCCACAAAGCGGTTGCCGCGCTCCCATCGCCGCACAACATCCGTGATGGGCTGCAAGAGAAACACGATGAACGGAATGGGCAGCATGTTGCCGAACACCGCCAGGGAATACGCCTGCCACAACGGCAGTGGCTCCTTCCACAGGATCGCCACGGGCAGCGCGCCCCGGAGTTCGAGAATGGGCAGCGTCGCCAGAAGCACCGTGGCCACCGGCAGCGAGAATGTGCCGGTGAAGAATTCGACCAGTTGCTCTTTCACAACGCGATGTCCCATTCGGCCAGGGCGGCAATCGCGCCCTGGTTGGTTACGTCCCGGTGCAACGGCGTTATGCTCACCCGGCCTTCCAGGATGGCCTCGAAATCGGTGCCCGGCGCCGCGACATGGCTCGGTTCCGCCCCGCCAATCCAGTAATACACGCCGCCACGGGGATCCGTCCGGCGAATGATCTCGTCTTTATAGTCGCGCCGCCCCATGCGGGTCACGGCGACGCCCCGCAACGCCTCGAAGGGCATATCGGGCACGTTCACGTTCAGCACGGTGTCCGGCGGCAGGCCCCGGTCGAGGGCGTGCCGGGCAACCACTCCGGCCACGCGTGCGGCCGTCTCCAGGTGTTTCGGACTGTACGCCACGTCCGACACCGCAAAAGCCGGCAAGCCCAGCAGCATGCCTTCGCGCGCGCCGGCCACGGTGCCGGAATAGGTCACGTCATCGCCCAGATTGGCGCCCGGATTGACGCCGGACACGACCAGCGACGGCCGCCGCGGGAGCAGGTCCCGGACGGCCAGCATGACGCAATCGGCCGGCGTGCCATCGACCATGAACCACTGCGGCCGCACTTCCGTGACCCGGAGCGGGCGGTGCAGCGATACGCCATGACTCACCGCGCTCTGTTCCCGGTCGGGGGCGTACACCCAGACATCGCCCAGCGCGCCCAGCGCTTCGGCCAGCACCAGCAACCCCGGCGCCTGAACGCCGTCGTCGTTTGTTACCAATATCAGGGGGTCGGTCATGCTTGCTCGCCGGAGCCCGGTTGGGGACTCCTGCCTTGATTCGCTCCCGGCGGCGGCGCCGTTTGCCAATGACAACAGGTTCGTCTGGGAATCGGGGATGCCCTCGCGCATGCCTCCGGATGTATGCGGAACAGACAGAAAGGCAGGGTTCACCCGCTCGACTGCATAAACGCTGAAACAGGGTATCACAGGCGTCTGGCGGCAATCAAACGAGCGGTGGGCGATGCAGGATACACACCCGCCACCAACGCACAAACAACCGGCCACTCGCCTCCTATTCCACACGCTCGACCGAGGATACGCGGCAGCCGCATGGGGGGGCATCCGATTTCCCTTGTAGGGGCAGCCCCCCGTGGCTGCCCTCCGGTTCGAACGGGGACACGTTGTCGCGCCGGGGACGGCGCCCTGGGAGCGCCGAGCGCCAGCTCGGCACTGGGTTGCCGCCGGATCGCGTGTGGGACCGGCGCCCTCGCCGGTCAGCCGAACGGGGACACGGTGTCGCGCCGGGGACGGCGCTTGGAACATGTCCCCCTTCTCGTCAGGGTGCTTCAGACTCTGAGATCCCTGTGCCCTCCGTGGCCAATCTATTCTTGTCTCATGCGGGATCCCTGGCGGCCTGCACTCATTCGGCCGCGGTGTAGCGGTAGTTCCACCGGCGGTTGGGTGCGCTGTCGCCGTTGACGCCGAGCTCGGAGACATCGCTGAACCCCTGGATGTTGTCGGCCCAGTGGAAATCGAAGGCCGGAACGCCTTCGATCTCGCCGGTGAGGGCGCGGGGGACGGCCAGTTCCATCCCGTTGCCGTTGACCCGGTAGGCGGCGGTTCCGGCGGCGCGCCAGGCCCCGTCCTGCCAGGCGCTCACGCTGGTCTCGGTGCCGCTGGCGACCTCGAGGTTGATGACGCAGTCGTACGCGAGCCAGCCGGTCCGGGCATCCTGGTCGGTGTCGAGGAACAGCAGCATCCAGTGCGGATCGGTGTGCGGCGAGATGGGTTTTGCCGTCTGCACGAAGAAATACAGGTGGCGCTCGTCGTGGGCCGCCTTGGACAGCACGAAATCGTTGCGGCCGGTGGTATTGCGGTAGACCAGCGTGCCGTAGCCAGGGTGGTCGCGGTGGAGCACGTCGCCGATGGTATCGCGGAACTCGGGAACGACCGATTCCCAGTCGTCGAACGCGCCGTCGACGGCAATGGTGCGCGGTCCGCCGGCGACGGGCCGCGGGCGGACCCCCTTGAACCGGCGCACCCAGCTCGCAAGCTGGTAGTAGTAGTTGTCGGTATGGCCGCCGCGCATGGGTTCGCAGTCGCGGCTGTACTCCTGCGTGTACTGGTCGACAAACAGCCCGCCGGAGTAATAACAGTCGGTGTCCTTGTACGTGCTCCATTCGGTGTACCGCCCCGCGACCCACTCGTTCCATCCGGTCACGAAGATGAACTGGGGATTGACCTCGAGGGCGCGCCGCCATTGCTCGTCAAAGTTGAGTCCGAGGTTGACGGCGCCGTCGCGCATGTCTCTGGCGCCGTTGTGCCAGCTTCGGCCCATCGCGCCGCCCTTGTGGGCCATGGGAGCGGGGCCGGGCGTATTCGGCAGGGCGTTCTGGGCCACGCCGACGCTCATCTGTTCGGCCTCGCCCGCGCTGTTCCGGAACACGTGTTGCGGGTAGACCTCGAGCCAGCTCCACTGGTCCGGGCCGTCCGGACCAAGCCAGTAATCGGGCATCGGACGGCGAAATGTGAAGAACTCCAGCATTTCCGGGTCTTTGATGAACGCCTTGTTCGCGAGCAGGAAGGGTTTGCCGTCCCACACGAACCAGAGGTCGCGCCAGAGACCCGGTTTGTAGAGGTCGGGCCAGAGGCGGTTGACCACCTCCGTGGGGTCCCAGAAGGGGGTGATAAACCCGATGGCCGGGGTTCGATTGCCTTCCGCGCGCATGGCGGTGTATTCGCGGCACAGGGCCTCGTACTGCTCTTTCCAGGTCCAGGGCGGATTGGTGGTGTCGAACAGGACGACGTCGATCCCCGCGTCGCACAACATGCTCGCGTGTTTTCGGATGACGAAGGGATCGGTCATGAGGTAGTACCCGAGTTCCGGCTCGCCCCAGTGATGCGGCGCGCCGTTTTGCGGCCATTCCACGACGCCGTCCCGGGCGGCGGCGATGAGCTTCGTGTTGTCGTTCGGGCCGCCGGGGTTGGGCCGGTGCCAGGTCCAATAGAAGATGCCCACCCACTTGTCGGGCTTGACGGGTCCGGTCTCCTCGAACCCCGGCGCCTCGCGTCCGAGGGCGTCGGTGGCGACCCAGGTGTCGGCGAACGTGTCCGCACCCTCGTACGGCCGGCCCGCAAACTCGCCGGCGCCGGCCGGAAGACAGGCCAAGGCCATGACCAGGACCACAGGGGAAAGCCGCGGCCGCCGCCGCATGATTACGCCGCTCTGATGCATTGATGAGTCCTCCTGTAAGCAGAGAATCCCTCTGACGAACCCGCGACAGTATGCCATTGTGCAGAGCCCGTCTGCCAAAACGGGGACCGGTGCGCCGCGGGGTTCAGCGCGTGACGCCGGGTTGCAGTCCGGCGATGAACCCCTGGAAATCGGGATGTCCCGCGAGAATCTTCGCGGCGGCCGCGCGAAGCAGGTCGACCTCTTCGCGTTCGAGTTTGAAGCTCGTAGGCAGATTGTCGAGGACGTCCCGCTCCGCGGGATCATCGATGCCCGCGAAACTGACCTCGACAAACCGGCATTCCGGACCGGCGGGTTTCTGCCCGTTGGCGTCTGTGCCGCCGAAATCGAGCAGGCCCTGAAGCTCATAGTTTCGGAGCAGCAGGCGGATGTATTCCACCTGGGCGCGCGTGAAATTGGATAACGGCGTGGTGCCCGCGGCGAGCAGGGTCGCTATCAACCCCAGCGGCGACTGCCGTGCATCCCACCCGCGGTCGACGCTGGTCTCGGCGTTGACGGCGACGATCAGGACTTTTTTGACCCCGGTGAAACGGCCCGCGGGCAGGCCCGGGTGGCTTCCAATGGATTGCCGCAAGACCTGGATCACCGGCAGCAGGCCCAGGTTGTCGGCCACGCCCCCGTCGGTGAGGTGGATGAACCGCCGGCCCGCCTTATCGTACGTCTGCAGGCTGCGCGCGTAGTCGTACGTCCAATGGTCGGGATCTTCGGCCGAGAGGATCTCCTTTTCCCAGGCCGGCAGCGCGTAATCGGCCCCGCGCTCGTAATTGCGCAGGGTCAAGGGAGGAAATGCGCCCGGAAAGGCCGCCGAGGCCGCGACCGCATAGCCAATCGGAAACGAGTTCAGATCGGAATACAGATGGTCAAACTGGTCCTGGGTGAATTCAAAGCGCGTGCCCGAGGCGATGTCCGTGGCGTTGATCACGATGAACGGGCGGCGGCCGGCCGCGCTCAGGTCCCCAAAGGTCTTCTCCCCGAAAAACTCGCGCCCGAAGCGCCGCGCCATGATGTCCGTGCGGGTATAGAACGGCGAAAATAACTCGAAATTCGTGCGCGGGAACAGAAGCTGCTTGATCAGGCTGCCCTGGATGTTCTTGTAGAGGACCTCCTCGGGAAAATCCTCGAAGATCCGGTCGCCGAACAAGCCGTAATACGCGGCGGGCAGGCTGCCGCCCGACACCGACGAGATCACGTCGACCTCGTCGAGGAGCGTGCGTTCAGCGCCTTCCCAGGCGATCGGCGTGTCGCGCAAGACCTCCAGCACGCCATAGGCCAGCGCCGCGGCGCGGGTGCCGCCGCCGGAGAACGTCAGCACCACCACAATCGAGTCGGTGTTCGTGGCGTTTGGGCCGACGTTGCTCAGACGGTATCCCCGGGTAGGCTCGAAATGATGCAGCCGCTGGTTGCGGGCCGTCGGTGTGCTGACGCATCCGCCAGACAGCAGCGACAACGCCACGGCCACCGTCAGCACGAACGCGGTTGCTGGCGCGGAACCCCGCGGCGATGGATGGAAACGCATGGCGCGTGCGCCCTCATTACGTGTGGCGGCGACAGGACGGAAACGGTCCACGGTTCCCTCTGCCGCAAACCGGTGACCTGGTTCCTCGGAGATGGCGGGCGGCACAAGACCCGAACTTGTGACCCCCGGCGTGTAGAGAATACGCGCCAGCCTTCCAGCGTTCAGCGCAATCCGCCCGACAGGAGCGGCTTCACGCCATTCTACAGACCCCCGCGATGGGGCGTCAAGGACGCCCGAAACCAGCGAAAAGCAAAACGCACGGCAAAGCCGTTGACGACCGGGGCAACGCACCGCACGCTCCATAACCCCCCAAGACCACGGTCATCCTTGCTGTTTATATATATCCTTAGCTCCCAATAATGAATTTTATATCAACTTCTATGTATAATGGCATAAACAGGAGACATGCGGTGAAACACAGGATAGTGGCAGGGCTTTCGGTAGTCGTCACGACGGGGGTCCTGCTCGTAATTGGCGTGTATCTCGAACTGGGCTTGCGCGAGGAGACCAACCCCCTTGACGCGCGGCTTGCGGCCCGCACACAGGCGCGCGAGGCTGAACGGGCCGCCTTGCGGCGCGACCAGGAGCAGCGGGAACGGGCGCGGGAACAAATCGAAGCCGCGTCCAGAATCGCGATAACGGACGACCAGATCACGTGGGAGCCGGGCTTCGAGATCTATGCACACGGCACGCTCGGGGCGGGATATCACGCCACGTTCGGGGCATGGCATCTCGAGTGCATCCCGTCTCCGGTCGAGCCGGATGCCTGGGACGTGCGCGTCTACACCGACGCGCCCGAATTCAACGAATTCCAGGCATGCGTCTACATGTATGGCGCGGCACACGACGCGCGCCAATGGTGCGTCGAGTTTCTTTCGTGCGCCCGGATCATCGTGCCGAATGTGGATGGGCCGATAGCGCCCGGGCGCCTGACCCGGCAACCCGCCGGGCCGGATATCCCCGGGTCCGTTGTTGAGGAACGGCCGTGAAGGGGGAACGGACTGGGGCACGCGCCGTGGGACCGCAAGCCCCCACCGTCGCGCTCATTGGACGCACGAAACGGGTGGGCGGTACAAGACTCGAACTTGTGACCCCCTGCGTGTAAAGTGTTCAGGGAGTTCCGCCTCATGTTGCCTGGAATAGCCAATTCAAGCCAATCCCAAGACTTACGACAAACTCAAAATGCCACGAACGGCACGAAAAAGTCAACATTTGCAGCAAATTGTTATACCTTTTGTTATACCCGCGGACAGCTCGCTTCCGCGCGTGTGCCCGGCGGTGTAGAAGTGAAGAGGGTGGCGGCTTAAAAGTGTAGCATCCGCTGCCTCAGTATCCCCATGGTGATGGCGTTGGAAAAAAGAAGCGCGATATTGTCGTAATCGAGTATTCCGACCAGAAGGGGAAGACGGCCGTCGGCGAGGAGCCGAAGCTCTCAGGGGCAGCCACATTCCGTTACAAACCTAAAGGCGGCCGCTCGATCGCCATCGAGAATGCCCTTGAGCGGGTCGCCGGCATGAAGATTGAAAAGAACGGCGGAGAAGACGAGAAAGCGGAGGATGAGGGCGAGGATACCAAGGCCGAGGCCAAGGAGTGACAGCAAACGCTTCCTGCAGAAGCAGCTCCTTCTATTGGCTGCAGGCGGCTAGATGGTCTTCTAACGGTCTACAGGCATAAGAGAGGCCCTCGAACGCCAAATTCGGTGGCCGCGAGCGGCCGTTTTCGATGGCGTGCTCGTGCCGAAATGTGCACCGCACCCAGACTGCTCGAAAGGTAAAGCCGAAACTCCGGTCGTCCTATTCCGCCCAAACGGGTTCCCGGCACAGTGCGGAAGCCCCGAAGCCAGCGCATCGAATCGAGGCAAATCCTCTCACTCTGAGTGGTACATAAACTGGGGGCAGGTCACCTCAATTCGCAATGCCCAGCCCCTCCAGCAGGGCCCTTCCCGCTTGGTCCAGGTCGCCGCTTAGATCAAAGGCCACGGACCGGAGGCGCCGGCCCTGCCCAAACGGTGTATTCACCGCATGTATGGCGCCTGTCGGGTATATCAGCACCGCATCCGGGCAGTCTTTGAGTTGGGCATAGGAGATGACCTGATTGATGTCGTCGTTGGAGGGGATAGGGTCTTTCTTGTACTTGGTGTCCAGCACCATCAATGCGCGCCCCTCTGCGGCGTCATAGAGCACCAGGTCAATTTGAAAGGTCGGAACACCCTCGGATACCTGAACCCGTTCTTGGACCTTGAGCTCGTATGCATCGGGCAGATGTTGTTTCAGCCACGCAGCCACAAAACGCTCGAACAAACTTGCCATGTCTATAAGAAACGGCAGCATTTTCTTGTCGCCGCGGCTGTTGGAAGGTCCCGTGTGCTCGAGGAAAAACCGGCAGAGCCCGTGCATGGGTTCGTAGTCGCAGTTCAACCGGTGATAGAGACGGCCAACGCAGTCACTCGGGGTGAAGACGTCGAGAGAGGTGGAGTTCTGCAGAACCCGGTAGGCCCCTCTCACGGCGCAAAGGGCTTCCTCCCGGCATAGTCCCGTGCGGGCGATGCCCCGCAACGTCCAGGTGAGGATTTGGTTGTCTTCAATATCACTCGTGTGTTCCTGAAAATGACACCTCAAGTGGGCATCCCAGGGCGATTGCAGCGCCTTTCTCATGTCCAATCGGCCGCGCACGTAGGGAAGCCGGTCATCTTCTGGAATGTACGCTCTGTAGAATCCCTGCCTCGCACGTGCGAGCACGCGCCTGGCCAGGACCGTTGCGAGCCGCTCGTAAAAATCCTGCAGGCTCTGACATTCGACAGTTCCTTTTTGAAATTCGATAGGCGTGGAGTAGGCATATGCAAGCATTCGAAAGAGATTGTGAAGCCGGATCTTGGGCTGAATAGAAATCGACGTTCCATCCGTAAGAGGAATGTAGCCGATCCAGCCTTGCGGGATAAGTGTCCAGCAATCGTCAAAAAACGACGGAGCGGTCACCACAATTTGCTTGCCGTGCTTCTGTCGAAGCTCGAGTGCTGTTTCGTGACGGAATGCGTCCTTGTCGTACCTTTCCGTTACAAATTCCGTCAACTCCAATATGCTTACAACCGATGTCATGGCATTACCTGGGATTTGATCTTGTCCCACGCGAACTGGCTGGCCTTGTCACGCTGGTCGAAGAAATACTCCTCGAGGTACGGTTGTATCTCCATTCTCCAGATGTCCTCGAGTTGAGCGGCAAGGTCCTTCTCGAGGAAGTAAGAAATGCCGACCGCATAGTGAGGGTCGTTTATCTGGTTGTTTATATCGGTAAGGACTTTCACGAGTGATTCTATATCGAGGTCGGAGCTGCCGGAGTGGAAGTTCCTGAGCACATTGAAATCCGGAAACAGGTCAAGGAAGGCGAATCGCCGGCGCAGAGCGTGATCCACGAGTGCGATCGAGCGGTCCGCGGTGTTCATGGTCCCGATGATCCTGACATTCGGGGGAATTTTCAGGGCGCCCCCGCCCGCCAGAGGTACCTTTTGGTCGCGATATTCGAGGAGATACATCAACTCACCAAAAACACGAGACAAATTAGCCCGGTTGATCTCATCGATAATCAGGACGTGAGCATCTGTGTTGGTTTCAGCTTTCCGGCAGAATTCGAGGAATCGGCCCGGCACCATGGTATAGTTCAGAGACCCGTCGGCGCGTGTCTCCGGTCGTATGCCCTGGATGAAGTCCTCGTACGCATAAGCGGGATGGAACTGCACAAGCTCCTTGATGCCTCTTCCGCCCGCAATAAGATGCTTTGCCAGTCGCTCTGCCACGTAGGTCTTGCCTGTGCCCGGAGGACCATAGATGATGGCCTGGCCCTTCCTATTGACAGCACGGACCCATCCTTCAAGAATCTCCAGGCCGAGTCCCGTTTCCTCAGCACAGCGTGAGAGAGGATAGGGAGGGTTCACCACGCCATTTCCCGTTATGGCTACAATTTCCTCAAATTTCTCCCGCGGGATCTCTATAAGACTCCTCTTCCAGCCACCTTCGTTGATTGGCCGCGGATTTGTGTCGTCCCAGCGAACGGCTCGTCGGTGTCCTCGTTTCACCCCCGACTTGAAAGAGTAGTCGCCGGTGACGGTACCGATCCCCAGGACTTCGTTTGTCCCCTTGTTGGCAATCACCCGGTCGCCAATCTTCATGACCTTGGCGAACTTCCAGACCTGGTTGAGCCTGCTCTTTGTATGGCTAGGTATTTTCGCTGCAAGCTGATTCCGGCGATAGTCAAATTCCTTCCTGGACATATCCGACACATCCCCAAGTTCGTCCCAGCCGATGAGTATGCAGCTCTCCTTTAGACACTCGTCCCACTGCTCTGCTGATGGCCCCGGAGCGATCTTCCAGTATCGCGTTTCGTCTTCTTCGGCCTTCTTGAAATACTTCTTCTCAGCGTTCAGCCAGTGCGTGAACATATCGAAGAGGTCAGGATTCGCCAGAGCGAAAGTCTCATGCTGCTGCAGAACACCTTCGACGCTGCGGATGATCCCTTTCTGAGCTTCAAGCACATCCGGGTACGTTTCGATGCCCCGGCTGAACTTGGTGCCCGCGAAATGGTTCACAACGCGATGAGCTTTCCTATTGACAAGATAGAACTCCGCTGGATTTACGGCATTGAGAATTGGGCTCAGCATGCCGTCCTCGAGTCCCTTCGTATAGGGAAGTCGAGAGAATTGGCTGCATGCCTCTCGGAGTTGGGTCGGGTCTTGCTCGCA
>Ga0123329_1001514_pt1 | contig 21913 bp, 19 predicted proteins | sample BioC12SIPDNA_FD_89703 | JGI IMG/M metagenome (GOLD analysis project Ga0123329, IMG submission 89703) | Anaerobic biogas reactor microbial communites from Washington, USA - Biogas_R1_B C12 SIP DNA | ecosystem: Engineered > Bioreactor > Anaerobic > Unclassified | place: Washington, USA | collected...
CCGTTTGCTCCACTTGATCGAGACCGCCCCTGAAGACGACTGCGAAGACGACTGGGACGACGACAGCGAAGACGACTGGGAAGATGATGATGACGACGACGACGATGACGGTGACGAATATGACGGTCGAGCGTTCGATCGCTCGGCGTTCGGCGACGATCTCTCGGCGGCCAGGCTGATCGAGATCATCCGCCGCGCCTCCGCGCGGGCCGGCTTGGACCCGAAGGTGATTTTCGATCAATTGGGGATCGGCAAGGCCGGCGCGGGCCGGGCGCGGAAGTAGTCGCTGGACGAATCACGAAGCCGCGGTACGGCGCTGGCGACCGCGATGGATTGGAGGAGTGAAGAATCATGCTGGAACCGCATCTGGTTCTGGGTGTTGCGCCGAACGCCGACGAAGCGACTTTGCGGCGGCGTTACTTGGAGCGGGTCCGCGAGAATCCACCCGAACAGCACCCGCAGCGGTTCGCCGAAATCCGGGCCGCTTACGAGCAGCTCCGCGATCCCACCGAACGGCTGAAGCGGCAATTGTTCGCGGTCGAGTCCTCCGAATCGCTCGATGACGTGATTGCCGAGCTCCGTCTGCGGGTGCAGGGGACGCGGATTCCAACCACGATCTTGTTCTCATTGACGGGGAACTGACATGGGCAACTGGCCCGATCATGAAGCGATCCTGGCGCGGTTTCGCGATTGGCTCGACGAAGCGCGGTCGGAGAGCGTGTCGCTTGACGGAGTGGGCCTGGAACCGGAACCGGCCGACCCGATCGGCTTCTGCCAGCTCGTCGAGCAGTTCACGGCGCTGCGGCAGGACGTGAAGCTGCTGGCCAAGGCGACGCGGGGCACCGAGGAGCGCAACGAGGCGACACTGCTCTCGCTCGGGGCGGCGATCGAGCAGTTCCGCGCGGTCCAGGCGAAAGAGGAAGAAGCCGCCGACAAAGCCGCCCGGCCGCTGGTCGAGGCGTTTGTCGAACTCGAGGAGTCGCTCGTCCGCGGCCGCCGCGCGATCTGCCAGGCGAGGCAGCGGATTCTCGCGGACGTCAGCGCCGGGGTGACCGAAGCGGCACGGCGACTCGACGACCTCTACCGCACCCAACCCTGGTGGCGGCGGATGCTCTGCCGCCCCTGGCACAACACCGCCAAGGCGATCTATGCCGGCGGAACCCTCGACACCTACCGCAACATTTTTGACGCGCTCCTGGAAGGTTACGACCTGATCCAGGACCGCACGCAGCGAGCGATGCGGCAACTGTCCATCGCCCGCATCCAGTGCCTCGACAAACCCGCCGACCCCAACCGAATGACCGTCGTGGAAGTCGTCAGCGATGTCACGCGCCGGCCGGGAACAGTGGTTGAGGAGATCCGGCCGGGATACTGCTGGCAGGGGCGCGTTGTGCGTTTCGCCGAAGTCAAAGCCGTCGGCGAACAATAGGCGCGGACCATCGCCTGTATTATTCCTCCCTGCAATCAGGAGATCACCCGTATGGAAACGATTCTGGGAATCGATCTGGGCACGACGAACAGCGCGGTCTCGATGATTCGCGACGGCAAGGCGGTCGTGCTTGAAGAAGACGGCCAGAAGATCCTGCCCTCGGTGGTGGGGCTGGACGGCTCGGGAAAGCTGCTCGTCGGCTTCCCGGCCAGCAACCAGTGGACGCTGGCCCCCGACCGCACGATCCGCTCGGTCAAACGCAAGATGGGCTCCGGAGAGACCGTGCGGCTCGGCGACCAGACCTACACGCCCCAGGAGATCTCCGCGATCATCCTCCGCACGCTGAAGGAGCGCGCCGAGCGGCTCTTGGGGCAGGAAGCCCGCAAAGCGGTGATCACGGTTCCCGCGTTCTTCAACGAGCAGCAGCGCGAGGCGACCCGCGAGGCCGGCGAGCTGGCCGGCCTGGAGGTCGTGCGGATCATCAACGAGCCGACAGCCGCTTCCCTTACTTACAATCCGAATCCGGAACAGCTCCAGCGCCTCTTGATCTACGACCTGGGAGGCGGAACCTTCGACGTGTCGATCGTCCAGACCGAGCAGGGCGTGGTCGAAGTCCTCTCCAGCCACGGCGACACCCAACTGGGTGGCGACGATTTCGACCACCTGCTGATGGACTTCGTCTGCGACAAGTTCCGGGAGGAGCACAAGCTCGATCTTCGCGCAGCGCTGACCTCCAGGTCCCGCGTGCTCAAGGCCGTCGAACAGGCCAAGTGCCGGCTCTCGTTCGACGCCTTCACGACCCTCCAGGAGGAGTTCATCGCCGAGCAGGGCGGCGTGCCCCTGCACCTGAACATGGAGCTCTCCCGGATGGACTACGAGCCGCTCATCGAGCCCCTGTTGAACAAGACCCTGGTCCGCGTCGACGAAGCGCTCTCCGACGCCAAGCTGACGGCCAAGCAGATCGACCGCGTGATCCTCGTCGGCGGCGCCAGCCGCACGCCCATGGTCCATCGCCTCCTCCAAGAGCAGCTCGGCCAGCCAATCCACTCCGAGGTCGATCCCGACCTGTGCGTCTCCATGGGGGCCGCGATCCAGGGCGGCCTGATCGCCGGCGTTGACTTGGGACCCGTGCTCGTCGACATCACGCCGCACACGCTGGGGATTCAATGCCTGAGCGAGCGGCACGGTTTCCCGTCGCACTACCACTTCGCGCCGATCATCGAGCGCAATACAGCGCTGCCCGCCTCCCGGTCCGAGGTCTTCGGGACCTGCTTCGACGACCAGGAGAAGGTGCTCATCAACGTCTTCCAAGGGGAGCACAGCGACGTCCGACAAAACGAAGCCGTCGGTGGGATCGAGCTCGAAGGTCTGGCCAACGCGAAGCGCGGCCACGAGATCCTCGTGCGATTCGACTTGGACCTCGACGGAATCCTCACCGTCACGGCCACGGAAAAGATGACCGGGCTGGAGAAGAAACTGACGATCGACAACGTCATGTCGCGGTTCCGCAGCGAAGACCGGGAGCAGGCCAAGCAGAGGCTGGAGGCCGTGTTTTCGGGGTCGGACGCCGCCGCGGCCGCCGAGCGGCAACCGCCCACCCCGGAACCCGACGAGGACCTGTCGCCGGAGATCAAGGGTCCGATCGACAAAGCCAGGGAATTGCTCGCCCAGGCCGAACGCCTGCTCGACGACGCGAACCAGCAGGACGCCGAGGAGATGCAAGAGCTGATCGACCAACTCCGCGAGGCGGTCAACGCGCGCGCCGTCGACGACATTCAAGACGTCAGCGCGAAGCTCGACGACCTGGTCTTCTACCTACAGGATGCGCTATGACGGAATTGGCCATGGGACGCACGGCGGAAGGCCAGATGCGCTGCCCGACATGCGGCGCGCAGCAGGCGTGGTCCGACGAGTGCCGGCGCTGCCGATGCGACCTGACGTTGCTCCGCGAATGCCGGCGGACCTGCGACGCGCATCGTCGGCAATGCCTGCGCCACCTGGCTCAGGGGCGGCCCGACCGCGCGCTGCGGCACGCCCGGCACTATGCGGCCCTGGCCGGCGCCGCCGAGGCGGCGCCGCTGGTCGGCGTCTGCCTGCTCCTCTGCCAGGATTGGCGAGCGGCCCTGGCTGCCGCCGTGAATGCCCCGTGAAGGAAAGGGGGCGGCAGGAGGGTTCAGGTTCGGAAGAAGGGTTCGGGGTCCAGTCTTCGCTCCCATCTCGTTCCTTCCCTCACCTCGTTCCCAAACTCCAGCTTGGGAACCAGGGTGTCGGGGGGAATCAGGGTAAGGGGTTTGGGGTAACCAGGGCAGGCCGGAGCTTGGGAACCGGGAAATTTCCTCTCTGGATTCGCTTGTTTGAGGTCTAGTGGGTCACGGCATAGACCAGGATGTTCGTGCCGATCGCCAGGGCCGATTCGTCTTTCAATCCGTGGCTGTAGGGGTGGGGGAACTGCTCCCAGCCGTTGCCCAGGTCGAACTTGCTGTAGACCACGGCCAGGCGGCCGTCGATGGCAATGCCCTCCAGCTCCGGCGTATCGAACGGGCCGTAGTCCTCGCGGACCCGCGGCGTGTAATCCACCCGCAGAATGTCGTTATGGCAGTGGTAAAGCGGATGGTCGTCCGGCAACCGCTCCAGCCGGCTGCCGGGCAGGACCTTGGCCAACTCGCGGCGGAACGCCGCGTCGAAGGCCATCCGCCCGCAGCAGGCGTCGGCCACCAGCAGACCGCCGGCCGCCAGGTAGCGCTGGAGGCGGCCCACCTCCTCGTCGTCCCAGTGGAAATCGTGATGGCCGGTCATGTAGAGGACCGGGCAGGTCGCCGTTTCCGGGTCCGCCAGGCGGACGTTCCGGCGCTTGAACTTCACCTCGAGCGTCGAGTTGTCGCGGGCGTGCTTCAGCAGGTTGTGGACCGCCGACGGATCGGGGTCCCAATCCCCTTGATGGATCAACTGGGCGAAGACGAAATCGTCGCGGCTGGGCGCCTCCGCCTCGTGATAGACCTTCGTCGTGCTCAGGAACCGCCCGAGCTGGAAGCTGCCCAAGAGGTAGGTCACCAGGTTGGCGCCGACCTGCCGGGCCTGGTCGATGACCACCCGCGTGCCCCGCGGATGCTCGTGGCCGTCCCAGCCGCAGGTCAGGTCGCAGGGGGAGAAGATCACGCCGCTGCGGCAGCCGAAGTCGATCGACTCCAGCGAGGGGGCGTCCGTGTACTCCGTGCCGTCGCCCTTCTTGTATTGGAACGAGGAGAGCTTGTAGTAGGAGGAAAAAACCGGCTCCTCCGGGAGCATCTTCCGCAACGGCCGCCCCGGGAAGATCTCCTCCATCTCGCGGCGAAAACTCTCGGCGAAGTCGGCCCATCCGCAGCAGGCGTCCCCCCAAATCATCCCGCCGTCGGCCACGTAGCGGCCGAGCGCAGCGCGGACCGGGTCGGTGAATTCGAACCGGTTGTGCCCGGCGATCAGCAGCGCGGGCAGCTCGCGGGGATCGAAGGAGAACTTCGCCAGGTCGGCCTCGATCGAGCGGTAGAAGATGCCGAGCTTCTGATTGGTCCACTTCAGCAGCGTGTCGATGTCGGCCGGATCGGTCATCCAGTCGCGGTACATCACCCGCTGGCCGTCGCGGGTGATCCAGCGCGGCGCGCCCAAGGCGACCTTGCCGACCAGCGCCGGCGGACTCGGCGGGCGTTTCTTCTCGCTGCGCCGCAGCGGAGTCACCGGCAACGGCAACGGAGCGAACGACTCGCCGCCGGTGCGGCTCTGCGGCCTGGCCTGCGGCGGCGGACCGCAGTCGATCGGCCCCGAATTCTCCTCCTGGCCGAACACGAACGACGCGCCCGGCGTCGCCGTGGACGTCGCGCAGAGAAACCCCACCTTCTGTAGAAAGGCCCGCCGCGAAAGGGAACACGTCGCTCGCTTGGCCATCTCACACGACTCCTGGCCCGTGGGACCGCTGAGGTACGCTATAGACTCTCGGCCTGCCCACAACGAACAATCGCCAGGTTCCATACCCGGTTCGCGCTAACTCCTGCCTCATCTGGATTCAAAGCGCCGCCCTCTACCATTTAACCCGCGAATGAGTGGAAAACGGTAGGCCAAAAAACAAAAAGGACTGCTCAAAATCAGAGAGCGAGAAAGCTGGGCAGGTCTTGGCTCGCCAGAAGCCGCCTGACTTCAAGACGGAAACCCCTCTCTTGAATGGGTTAATATGGCCTATTACAGGGACTACACCGCCAGAATCGCAGGATCACCGTGTTGGCCGAAAAGGCCTCCGCCGCCGGGCCAAGGGCTCATGCTGACCGCGCGGTCTCAGCGGTGCAGCGGGGTCTCGGCGGCGGCGATTTCGCGCAGCTTGTAGCGTTGAATCTTGCCGGTCGCCGTTTTCGGAAGCTCCTCGACGAAGACCACCGCACGCGGATATTTGTGCGGGGCCGTCGTCTTCTTGACGAACGCCTGGATTGCCGTTTCCAGTTCCAAGGAGGGCTTGAAACCCTCCTTGAGGACTACGTAAGCACAGGGCTTGATCAGGCCGTCCTTGTCGGCCACGCCGATCACGCCGCTCTCGAGCACGGCCGGGTGCTTCAGCAGCGTGGCCTCGACGTCCGCCGGCCAGACGGCCTGGCCGCTGACCTTGATCATGTCGTCGGTCCGCCCGGCGTACCAATAGAACCCATCTTCGTCGACGAGAAACTTGTCATGCGTGTTGATCCACTCGCCCCGGAACGTCTCTTTGGTCTGCTCGTGCTTGTTCCAGTAGCCGGCGGCGATGCTGTCGCCCTTGATCAGCAGGGTGCCGACGGTCCGTTGCGGCACCTCGTTGCCGTTGTCATCGACGATCTTCGCCTCATAGCCGGGCACGATCTGGCCGGTGCTGCCGGCGCGCGCTCGACCGGGCCGGTTCGAAATGAAGATGTGCAGAATCTCGGTGGAACCGATGCCGTCGAGGATTTCCACGCCAAAACGCTCCAGCCATTTCTCGAACAAGTGGCTGGGCAACGGCTCCCCCGCCGAGACGCACATCCGCACCCGGCCGAGGCTGGTGCGGCCGGTCGTTTCCGCCAGGTGGAGCATCGCCGCATAGCTGGTCGGCACACCGTAGAAGACCGTCGGCCGGTAGCGGTCAATCACGCCGAAGACGGCCTCCGGCGTCGGCCGACCGGGAAACAGAACGGTCGTGCCCCCGAGCCGGAGGGGGAAGTAGAGACCGTTGCCCAAGCCGTAGGCGAAGAACAGCCGGGCAACAGAAAATGAAAGGTCGTCTTCGCGGAGGCCGATCGTCTTCTCCGCGTAGAGGTCGGCCTCGACGATCATGTCGTGATGGAGGTGGATCGCACCCTTGGGAAAGCCCGTCGTCCCCGAACTGTAGAGCCAGAAGGCCATGTCATCCTTGCTCGTGTCGACCGCCGCGAGCCTCGGCTCGGCGGCGGCTAGCGCTGTCTCCAGGCAGTTCGCGCCGGCGGACGAAGCTCCCGCCACAAGCACGTGTTCCAGGTACGGCAGGCCGCCGCGGATCTGGTCGATCTTCGGCTGCAATCCAGCGTGGACGACAAGCACCCGGGCGCGGCTGTCGTTGAGCAGATAGGCGTAATCCGGCGACGTCAGCATCGTGTTCATCGGCACCGCCACCGCGCCGATCTTGATGCTCCCGTAGAAGGCGTAGACCCAGTCGGGCGAGTCGGGCAGGAGGATCGCCACGCGCTCTTCGATGCGAACGCCGAGCTGCCGGAGCAGATTGCCCATCCGATTGACATTCTCGTGGAGCCGGTCGTAGCTGACCTGCTCGTCCCCGTAGAGGATGGCCGCCCTTTGCGCGCGCCCCAGGTCGAGATGGCAATCGACGAACAACTCCGCCGCGTTAAGCCGCTCGGGAAGATACAACTCCGTCATCGGCACCCCCCACTGAAAGGCCTTGAAGAACCGGAATCGGCAAGCCTCGCGTCCGTGTCAAACGGGCGGAATCGCCTGACGGCGCCCGCGGGAATTGGCGTCCAGAGTAGTCCGTGTCACCGGACTTGTCCAGTTGTCTCCAGGAGGTTTCGCCGCGTTTTGGCCGGGCGTGACCCACCCTGTCCCGCTGTCCAGACCCCGGGGCGAGTCCGAGCGGGCCGTGCGGTACCCCGAAAGAATCCGGCCATGATACAATGACCTCGGCAGGGAAAGCCGTTCTCAACCCTCTGCGGAGGGGTATGGCGGCTGAATCGTTCGCCTGGGAGGCCCATCAATATGAGCATGATCGCCCGTCTTTCATTAGACCAATACGACCGGATGATCGCGCATGGTGTATTCGACCGGCAGCCCCGGCAGCGCTTGGAGTTCATCCGCGGGGAGATTCGCGAAATGACGCCGATCGGACCCCAGCATGAGGAAGTGGTCGACCGCCTGACCAGTTGGAGCGCCCGCGTTCTGCCGGAGGACGGAATCCGGCTTCGCGTGCAGAACTCCATCGGCATTCCCGAACTGGAAAGTGCGCCCGAACCGGACGTTGCCTGGATGATCCAGCGTGATTATTCCCACCAGCGGCCCTCGCCGAGGGATGTGCTGCTGATTGTCGAGGTTGCCGCCTCGAGCCTCGCCTATGACACGGGGGAGAAGGCCGGCCTCTATGCTGCCGCGGAGATTGGCGACTATTGGGTGATCGACTTGGAGAACTGCTGGGTGGAAGTGCGGCGAGATCCGGCGGCGGGCCGCTACCGCTCGATGCGGACCTATTCCGGCGATGACGAGGTCCGCCCGCTGGCTTGGCCCGAGGCGGTGTTCCGCCCGGCGAAGCGGTTCGGCGGCGGCACGGACTAGTCGACCAAGGTTGCGTAAACAGCACCCGATCGAGTATTGTTTCTTCCGGGGTCGGCTGCCGGCCATCCGCCCCGCGATTGTCCGAGAGGTACCGGTGGAACGAGGTGATCCAATGGGTTGGGGCGGCACTGCAAGGAGTGGTTCCAAGCCGCGCTGGAGACGGGCTCGCCGCGGGGTCTTGCCCGCCTGGGCGCTGGCCATCGCCACCGCATGGGGCGCGGCCGCGGCCGAGGAAAACGCGGCATATCTCAGCGACCGCGCGGCCGGCATCCACCTCGAACATCAGCAGGCATGGGGCGATTTCGGGTTCGACACCGCCGCCGCGCCGAGGGGCGCCGCCGGCTCGCCGCTCCAGATCGGCCAGAAGAGGTACGCAAAAGGCCTCGGTCACCACGCCAATGGCGAGATCGTGGTTGACCTGGCCGGCCAGTTCACGCACTTCCGCTCCTCGGTCGGCGTTCAGTGGCAGGGGGGCAATCGAGGCAGCGTGGTGTTTCGCGTCTCCGTGGATGGCGAAGTGCGATTCGAGACAGGGCCGATGTCGGACAGCGATCCGCCGCGGGAAGTCGGCGTGCCGGTGGCCGGTGCGAGACAGATTCGCCTGACGTCCGCGGACGGGGGCGACGGCATCGGCTGCGACATGGCCAACTGGGCGGAAGCCCGGCTGACCCGCGACCCGCGCGTTCCCGTTTTCGGGACCAGCGTGTTTGCCCTTGACGGCAAGACGCTTTTTCCGTCGTGCCCCGCTGCCGGCGGCTTTTCGCTGATCGCCGCGGCCGAGGGCCCGCAGGCGGCCCTGGCGGCGCCGGCCGGAATGCTCACCGCCAGCCTCCAGAAGGGTGAATCGGTCCGCTGGACGATCCCCGTCGCGGATTGCGCCCAGCCTCTGCGGGTCATGGCCGAGGTGAGCGTCCGCGGCCAGTCCGGGGTCGAGGTGGAGATTTCGCTCGGCGGCGCCCGCCAGTCCAGGACGCTCTCTCCCGGCGAGGAGGCCACGCTAGCGACCGAGCCGGTCGCCTCGGGCGCCGGGTCCGAGATCGTTCTCGCCGCGCGGGGAGGCGGAAAGGAGGCCGCGGTCCGCTTGCATCGCCTCCGCTATGCGGCCGGCGGCCGCGAAGTGCCTCTGCCGATTTTTCTGCCTCCGCTGGCCGAGGTGATCCCGCCTCCCGTCTTGCCGCCGCTCCGCCCGGCGATCGAGCAGGCGCTGATCGAGTGGGACTGGCGGATGCAGGACGGCATCGGCACCGATCGCCAGCGGCGGACCTGGGGCGCGGCGGTCGGCGAAGTCTTCGAGCGCGGCGACCGGCTGATCGAGCACCTTGGCGGGACCGGCGCGGCGCTGGGCGAACTTCCCCAATCCTGGGAGGCGGCGCGGCGCCGCTATGACGCGATCCGCCGAGCGGCCGACGCCGGCGATGCGGCCTGGGAGGCGGTCTGGCGCGACGTGCACGCGCTCCGCCGCCGAATCGCGCTGGCCAACCCGCTGGCCGCGACCGGCCCGCTGCTGTTTGTCAAAGGGGTGCCCAGCGCGTTCAGCCATCAACTCACGCAGTACCGCGGCTGGCGGGCGCGGCCGGGCGGCGGCGTGTATGTCCTCGAAGCGCCGGGCAGGTCGATGCGCTGCCGCCGCCTGGAAACGCTCCCCGCGGGCAGCTACATGCACGCCGACGTCTCTTGGGATGGCCGGCGGGTGTTGTTCTCCTTCTGCCGGACCGACCCGGAGGCCACGGACTGGACGGCCAACGAGAGCCAGTACTACCACCTCTTCGAGGTCGCCGACGACGGTTCCGCTCCGCGGCAGCTGACCGACGGCCCCTTTGATGATTTCGCTCCGCGATACCTGCCGGACGGCAAGATTCTGTTCATCTCGACCAGGCGGGGCGGGTTCCACCGCTGCGGGCGGGGGCCCTGCCCGGTCTACACGATGGCAACGGCCGAGGCCGACGGCTCGAACGTCCGCGTGATCTCGTTCCACGAGACCCACGAGTGGGACCCGGCCGTGCTCAACGACGGGCGGGTGATCTACACCCGCTGGGATTATGTCGACCGCCATGCCGTGCATTATCAGCATCTCTGGTCGGCGCGGCCCGACGGCAGCGACGTCCGCGCCTACTACGGCAACAACACGCTCAATCCGGTCGGGGTCTGGGAAGCCCGCCCGATCCCCGGCTCGAACCGCGTGATCGCCACGGCGGCGGCCCACCACGCGATGACCGCCGGATCGATCATCCTGCTCGATGTGACCAAGGGCGTCGACGGCCTCGAGCCGATCACCCGGCTGACGCCCGATGTCCTGTTTCCCGAGAGCGAATTCGCGGTGCAGCACTGGCACGCCACGGCGGGCGTGCCGGTCCCTCCCGAGGTGCCGATCGAGGAGCAGCGCTGGCCGGGGCACAGCTACCGCGCGCCCTACCCGCTCTCGGAGGATTTCTTCCTCGCCGCTTACAGTTTCGATCCGCTCATCGGCGAACCGCACGCCAACCGCGCGAACATGTTCGGCCTCTACCTTGTCGATCGTTTCGGCAACAAGGAGTTGCTCTACCGCGACCCGAGCATTTGCAGCCTCTGGGCGATGCCCTTGCGGCCCCGGCGGCGGCCGCCGCCGCTGCCGTCGCTGTGCGCCGCGGAACGGCCGGGCGAAGGAACGTTTTTTCTCCACAACGTCCATGAAAGTTGGCCGCGAATATCCGAGCAGCAGGGGGCCGTCAAGAGTCTGCGGATCGTGCAAGTCCTTCCCAAGACCACCCCCCATGCGAACACGCCCAAGGTCGGGCTGGCCAACGCCTCGCCCGGCAAACAGGTGCTCGGGACGGTGCCCGTCGAGGCCGACGGCTCGGCATTCTTCCGCGCGCCGGCGGGCATTCCCCTGGCATTCCAGGCGCTGGACGAGCGGGGGATGGCGATCCAGACGATGCGCAGCCTGACGTACCTCCAGCCCGGCGAGCAGGCCGGTTGCGTCGGCTGCCACGAGCATCGGGCGACAACTCCGCCGCCCGGCCAGACAGCGCTCGCCCTCGGCCGGCCGCCGTCGGCAATCGCGCCCGGACCGGACGGGTCGAAGCCGCTCTCCTACGCGCTCCTCGTGCAGCCGGTTCTGGACCGGCAGTGCGTCGAGTGCCACCGCCCCGGCAGGGCCGCCGGCGGGATCGACCTGACGGGAACCCCCGCCGGCCCGTTCACCCAATCCTACAACGCGCTTGCGCCGTTGGTCCCGTTCTCCGAATGGAAAGGCACACCCCAGGCAAATCTGGAGCCGATGACTCCGCCGAACCGGTTCGGGGCCCGCGGCAGCCGCCTGATGCGGCTTCTGGTCGAGGGGCACGAGGGGGTCGCCCTCACGAAGGAGGATTTCGATCGCCTCGCCACGTGGATGGACGCGAATGCCCTCTTCTACGGCACGTTCGATCCGGCCGGCCAGGCGCGCCAGCGGAGCGGCCAGCGGATCGCCGGCCCCGCGCTGGAATGAGGCCGCCAGCGCCGGCCTTCGTCCCGGTTTCCATCCCCCCGCTGCCAGGTCTTCCCCCTCGTTCCCACTTTTAACCTCGTTCCCACTTCAAACCTCGTTTCCAAGCTCCTGCTTGGGAACGCGATGATCTCCGACACCAAAATCTATGGATCGCGCAACACGTCTGGGCGAGGGCGGCATCGGGTCGCTCTTGCTGAAATTCTCAACACCCGCGATCGTCGGGATGATCGCCCAGGCGCTCTACAACGTCGTGGATCGAATCTTCGTCGGCCAGGGGATCGGACCGCAGGGGATTGCGGGTGTGACGGTGGCATTCCCCTTCATGATGGTCATGATGGCCTTCGGCATGCTGGTCGGGTTTGGAGCGGCCTCGCTGATCTCGATCCGGCTGGGGCAAAAACGCCGCGCGGAGGCCGAACAAGCCCTGGGCAACGGCCTGGTCCTGCTCGCCGGCATCGGGGTCGCGATCACCGTTGTCGGCCTGCTCTTTCTCGATCCCGGCCTGAGGCTGTTCGGCGCCAGCCCGGCGGTCCTCCCCTATGCCCGCCAGTACCTCCAGGTGATCCTCCTGGGAGCCGTCTTCCAGACGGTCGGCTTCGGGCTGAACGCCGTCATCCGCGGCGAGGGCAATCCTCGAATCGCGATGGCCACGATGCTGATCGGCGCCGTGCTCAACACGATTCTCGATCCGATCCTGATTTTCGGATTCGGCTGGGCAATGCGTGGGGCGGCCCTGGCGACCGTCTTGTCGCAAGCCGTCTCGGCCACCTGGGTATTGAGTTACTTCCTCCGCGGCAGGAGCCTGCTGAGGCTCAGGGCGTGCCACCTGCGGCTGCGGGCGGCCGTCTGCCTCCCGATCGTGGCGATGGGCTCGCCCCAGTTCACCATGCACATCGCCGCCAGCGTGATCAACGGCATCCTCAATAACCAGCTGTACGCCTACGGCGGCGACCTGGCGATCTCCGCGATGGGCGTCGTCTACGCCGTGATGATGCTTGTGATCATGCCGATCTTCGGGATCAACCAGGGGGCCCAGCCGATTATCGGCTACAACTACGGCGCCGGGAACTACGACCGCGTGAAGAAGACACTCCAGGCGGCGGCCGCCGTCGCCACGCTGATCTGCATGTCGGGTTTCCTCGCCGTGATGCTCTATCCCACCAAGGTCATCGCCCTGTTCAGCCGCGACGACCCCGCGCTGGTCGAGTTGGGCGCCCGGGCGATCTGCATCTGCCTGGCGATGCTGCCGATCGTCGGCTTTCAGATCGTCGGTGCCAGTTATTTTCAGGCCGTCGGCAAGCCGAAGCACGCCATGTTCCTGGGACTTTCGCGGCAGGTCCTGTTGTTGATTCCGGCGGTTCTGATTCTGCCCCGCCTGTTCGGCCTGGACGGCCTCTGGGCCGCCCTGCCGGCCGCCGACCTGGGCTCTTCCGTTTTGACCGGCATTTGGCTGTTTGCCGAACTCCGCCACCTCCACCGGCGCCACGGCGAGACGATCGCCGCGCGGAACCTGCTCGGAATCGAAGCCGGGCATCCCCTGCAAGACTCGGCCGTGCAGGGCTGAGATTCAAGCCCGCAGAGAGCAGGCCCGTGCCGCCGTGTCCGCGGCGGCATAGCCGCCAGCGGGGATTGACGGAAGCGCGGCAATCGGTATCCTGAATGCTTTGGCCGAAGGGATGCAGCCAGCAGGTTCCGTCACGAGTCAGGTTTTGGGGACGCAATTCTGACTCTTCGCCCTGAAAGCCTCTTCTTCAAGCCATGCTCATCATCCCACGCGGCAGGGAAGAATCGATCGTCATCGGCGACAGCGTCGTCGTCACCGTGGAAGAAATCGGCGGGGCGGAAGTCCGCCTGAGAATCGAGCATCCGGAGGCCGCCTCGGTCCGTCCGGGCGAGGCCCTCGTGGCGGCCGAGTGGGAGTCTTCGCTGTAGCCGCCGTCCGCCCCCCTCTTGCTGGATTGTCCGCCGCCCGCCGAATCGTTAAATCCCTCGCAACCGGATCGAAATCTGGCCGATCTCGCGTCCAGCAGCGGTTCCGCTCCGCGCTCCCGTCTGGCTTTTGTGTAGACTAGGATGTTGAGCAGCGCGAGGCCGGATGCCCGCGCAGTCAACCGTTCAGGGACTTCACGGGCAGGGCGGCTCCGGAAGACAAGACGCGGTGGTAACGCCATGCTGGTTCTTTCTCGAAAAATGAACGAGAGCATCGTCATCAACGACAATGTGATCGTCACCGTCGTCGAGATCCGTGGCGATAAGATTCGCCTGGGCATCGAGGCCCCCAGGGACGTGACCGTCCACCGGCGCGAAGTCTACGACGCGATCAAGCGGGCCGAAGCCGATCGCCAGGAGACCAAGGAGTCGGACGGCTGACGGTTTTCATTCAGCGCCAATCGCCCGCAGCGCGACCCTCGCGGAGAACCGGCGCAGCGGCTTGATCGCCGCGGCCGCCAGAACGATTCCGGACAGGATCGCGATCCAAGCGGGGATGAGTTCGCCGGCGGCGTTGATCTGCCCGGAGAGCTCGAGATTCATCCCTCCAAGCAGCCGATCCACGGCCAGCCCGATCCCGATTGCGCTGCCCAACAGGCCGAGCAGATACGCAGCCGTCACGCGCACGCCCAGTTGTTTTCCAACGACCGCCGCCGACGCGAGATTCGTCGCCGGGCCGGTGAGCAGAAACACGAGCACCGTGCCCGGGCTCATTCCGGCCACCAGCATCGACGCGGCGAGCGGCGTTGAGGCGGTGGCACAGATGTACATGGGAATGCCGATCGCCGCAAGCGCCAGCATCGGCAGCAGCCCCGAACCGAACCCGGCCATCGCGCCCGGCGGCACGACGGTCTCCAGAGCCGCCGCCAGCAGGAGGCCCCCAAACAACCAGGGAGCGATGTCGTCCAGCAAGTCCACGGCGGCTCGGCTGGCCGCGCTCCAACGAGCCGGCGGCTCGCTGCCCGACTCCCGATCGCAATCGATTTGGTCGCGGCAGGCACGGCCGCCCGCGGAGCAGCCCGCCTCCCCATCCGCCGCCGGCTGCCGCCTTGCGCCGGGAAGACACTCGACAAGCAAGCCCGTCGCGACCGCGCTGGCGATTGCCGCGGCCGGGCGGAGAATCGTCATCACCGGCCCGAGCAGGACATACGACAGCGCGATCGAATCGGCGCCGTTTTCAGGGGTCGCGACAAGAAACGAGACCGTCGCCCCCTTCGACGCCCCGGAGCGGTGAAGCTGCATCGCCGCCGGCAGGACACTGCACGAACAGAGCGGCAGCGGAGTGCCGATCAGGGCCGCCTTGAGCACCGGCCCGATCCCCCGGCCGCCAAGCCACCGCTTGAGGGAATTGGTGGGCAGGAATACCTTCAGCAGCCCCGCCAAAACCAGGCCCGCCAACAGCCAAGGCGCAACCTCCAGGCAGATCGCCAGCGCACGGTCGAGAAAGGTCAGGATGTAGGTCAACAAAAACGCTCTCTTGGTCTTTCCGGCGGATCGCGCTAAGATGTTCTTATCGCAGGATGGTCCGCAAGCTCTGCTGGCATTATATGCAGGAGAGCGGCTTTTTCGCTCCAGGCCGGGCCGTTTCCTGCAAGAGCGAGCAGCCCGATCCCGATCGACCGAACCCGCCACCCCGCCTGTGCACCTCTTCCCCATGAACCGGATCACGCAGATTGTCGGCCTGGTGCTTCTGCTCGGCTTGTGTTTTGCCGCCGCGGCGGCTGGCGGGGCCGCCACCTATCCCCAGCTCCAAGGTTGGTATGCCGGGTTGGCCAGGCCGCCGTGGACACCGCCCGGCTGGCTCTTCGGCCCGGTCTGGGCCGCGCTCTACACGGCCATGGCGGTGGCCGCCTGGCTGGTCTGGCGGCAGGCCGGGCTGGCCGCCGCGCGATGGCCCCTGGGACTGTTCGCCGTTCAGCTTGGGCTCAACGTCGCCTGGTCGTGGTTGTTCTTCGGGCTGCGCAGTCCGGGACTCGGCCTGATCGAGATTCTTCTTCTCTGGATCGCCATTGCCGCCACCCTGGCGTCTTTCTGGCGGCGAACCACGGCGGCCGGACTGCTCCTTGCGCCCTACCTGGCCTGGGTGACGTTCGCCGCGGTCCTCAACGCTGCGATCTGGCGGTTGAACGCGTGAAGGATCGCCGGAGCTGGATGCGGAAGCGGTCGATCCCAGCCCCGGCGGCGGGTCAATGCTCCTTCTTGATCGCTTCCACAATCGCAACGCGGATTTCCTGGGCGAAACTGCTGCCCAGCCGCTTCGGGTCGTGCTCGTTGAGCCCCTCCCACGCGAACGCGGCATCGACGCCCTGCTGAATCGCCTGCCGCAGCTTCTGGCTCTCGGCGATTGCCAGGGCGATGTCGTCAACCTCCCGAAGATCACCAATCACACTATCCAGCCAATGCGGGGGTCTCATCGGATGTCTCCTGAGAAAGGGATGGTTGTGGGTAAGCTTCGACGAATCAATCGCTGCCGTGAGGTGGGTTTGCCACCCCGCCTCCGACAGGATGCAGTCCTCCCTTACAATACACAGAGCGAATTCCGTTTTACCAAGCTGTCGCAGCCAACGGAATCGATTCCGTTTTTTGCCGCGCCAGAATCGCCCTTTGCCAGCCCTTGGCCGGATCAAGAACCACGCATGCGAGTCACCATCCTCCACCAGGCCGTCGGCCCAGACGCCGCCGAGGACGAACAAGACGTGCTCATCCAGGCGGCCTCCGTCGCCCAGTCGCTGCGGCGGCTCGGCCACGCCGTCGAGGTCGTCTCGGCGACGCTCGATCTTGACCGGCTCAAGCGCGCGCTTGCCGCCGCCCGGCCCGACTGTGTGTTTTCCCTCGTCGAATCGCTCGGCGGCACCGACTCGCTGGCGCACCTGGCGGTGTTTCTGCTCGAGTCGATGAAGCTCCCCTACACCGGCGCGCCGGCCGCGGCCCTTGTGCTCAGCAACAACAAGCTGCGAGCCAAGCGCTGGATGGCGGCGGCCGGGTTGCCGACCCCGCCCTGGCACGAGCCGAGCGCAACGGCCGCGCCGCTCGGCGGCGCCAGTCCAGCCGGCCGCCCGCAGTTTCCCGGAAGCTTCATCATCAAGCCGCTGGAGGAACATGCATCGCAGGGGATGACCGACGAGGCGGTCGCCGCCGCCGCCGGCCAGGAGCAGCTCAGCCAGTTGATCGATCGCCGTTCGGCGCTCCTCGGGCACCGCTGCTTTGCCGAACAGTTCATCGACGGCCGCGAATTCAACCTGGCGGTCCTCGGCTCGCCGGCCGGACCGCGAGTCCTCCCGCCCGCCGAAATCGACTTCCGTGCCTTCCCCCCGGGCAAGCCGCGGATCGTCAACTACCAGGCCAAGTGGTCGTCCGGTTCGTTCGAGTATGAGAACACACCGCGGGTGTTTGTCCGGCCAGACGCCGGCGAGGATGCCGGCCTCGCCGGCAGGCTCGTCGACCTGGCCCTCCGCTGCTGGGTCGCCTTCGAGCTCCGCGGCTATGCGCGTGTGGACTTCCGCGTCGATCGCGGAGGTGCTCCATGGATTCTGGAGGTCAACGCAAATCCTTGCCTGGCCCCCGACGCCGGTTTTGCCGCCGCGCTGGCGGAAGCGGGGATCTCCTTCGACCAGGCCGTTCAGTCGATCCTCGATGACGCATTGCCGTAAACCGCCCCGCAGGGCCGCCCCCTCCTGCCGCGGCGCACCGGCCGCACCCCCACCCCGTCACCCCCCTCCATTGCGTCACCCCCCAATGAACACCTCCGCAGACATCGCCATGCGACACCGTATTGAACCCGAGGACCGCGATCGCGTCCGCCAGATTGTCGAGTCGACCGCCATGTTCCGCCCCGACGAGGTCGGCGTGGCCGTTGAGTTGGTCGACGAGCGGCTCGCCAAGGGCGAGGCCTCCGGCTATCATTTCGCCTTCGCCGAACGGGCTGGCGAGGTTGCCGGCTATGCCTGCTTCGGCCCGATCGCCTGCACGATCGCAAGCTTCGACCTGTATTGGATCGCCGTTGCGCCGGACTTGCAGGGGCGGGGGCTGGGACGGCGGCTGGTCGAGGAGGCCGAGCGGCAAATCCGCGCGCTCGGCGGCCAGCGCGTCTACATCGACACTTCCGGCCGTCCCCAGTACGAGCCCACCCGCCGCTTCTACGAACGCTGCGGCTACGCGGTCCAGGCGGTCTTGCCCGAATTCTACGCCCCGGGCGACGATCGTGTGATCTTCTTCAAGAGGCTCGGCTGAGGGGGAGAGGGTTCAGGGTTCAGTCTGTAGGCAACTTGCCATCGTCCATGTCTATATGTAGACCCGTATGCCAGATCTTGAAGTGTGGACGGAAGCCATAGGAGCGTGAGCATTCCGGCTCGGCATCGTCGTACTCTGTAAACTGGTTGTTGTTCTTCGTCTTGGCCATGGCCAGAATGGATTCCAGAGTATGCTCGAACCAGTCCATCTGGAGCAGCGCCGCCCAGTCTTCCTCATCTTCTGAGGCCGAAAGTTCCTTGACGGTTCTACTTCCTGCTCGATGCCAGTGGCGACTGGGCCTGGAGCGGCGGCGTGTCCAGCGGCGTCGGCGAGGCCAGCGGGAAGAAGTCGGGCAGGGCCCCCTACGCGCGGACCGACAACGCCACCTACGCAGCGAGCGGCACGCGCGGCGAAAGCGTCGACGAGAAGACTCTCCTACTCCTACACGATCCCGGATGGCGGCCTCAAGCAGCGCCGCGCGACGAACGGCAGAACCCGGCGCGGGGCGGGCTCACCCGCTGTTGTAGGTTTGCAGCTTGCCGGAGGTCGCCTCGCGGGTGAACTTGTAGAAGTGCCAGCTTGTCACGCAGCGGTTCATGAACTGGGCGAAGCCGATGATCCCGCGGCCGCGCCCCAGGCAGTGCGCGACGTAGTATTTCAGGTAAATTCTCCCCACGCTGACCAGCGAGCCGTCGCGCACGAGGGCCCAGAAAAGCGACCAGAAGAGGATCAGCCCGTAGGCCAAGGTCGGCAGGCGCTTGCCCTCGCCCGCCTTGCGGCAGATCGCGGCGCGGCGCTGGAGAAACTCCGGAAACTGCTGAATCTTGAAATACCGCTCCAGAAACGCCTCCGGAGCATACAGCCGCTGGACGAGATTCCAGTAGCCCGCGCGGAGCTCCGCGCGGCTCATCTGCTTGGGAACGAAGTTGCAGTTGGGATCGTCCTCGACCAGCCGGCCCTCCCGCTTGAGCCGTTCGTAAAGCGGCGTCTTGGGAATCGCCTGGAGCATGCCGACCATCGCCAACGTGATCCCGTTGTCCTGGATGAAGCGGAACTGGTCCTCGAAGATCTGTTGGTCGTCGCTGTCGAAGCCGACGATGAACCCGGCGTTCACGTCGAGCCCCGCATTCTGGATCCGCGCCAGCTTGGCGTCCAGCGAGTCGCCGCGCGTGTTCTGGAACTTCTTGGTTTCCTTGAGCGATTCCAGGCGCGGCGTCTCGATCCCGATGAACACGCTGCGGAAGTTGGCCCGGTACATCAACTCCATGATTTCCGGCGCGTCGGCCAGGTCGATGCTGGCCTCGGTCGTCAGCCGCAGCGGGTAGCCGTGCCGCTCCATCCAGGGGACGATTTCTTCGAGCAGGGCCTTGGCCTTCTTGCGATTGCCGATGAAGTTGTCGTCGACGATGAACGCCGAGTGGAACCCGGCCCGCCGCATGTCGTCGAGCTCGGCCAGAAACTGCTCCGGCGGCTTGGTCCGCGGCTTGCGCCCGTAGATCACGATGATGTCGCAGAACTCGCATTCGAACGGGCAGCCGCGCGAATACTGGAGCGCCCCGGAGGCGTAGCGATCGGCCTTGAGCAGGTCGTATCGCGGGCGGGGGGCCGTGGCCATGTCGGTCGGCTTCGACTGCTGGTAGCGGTTCCGGGTGGGCCGGCCGCGGGCGAAGTCCTCCAGAAACTCCGGCCAGGTCGTCTCGGCCTCGCCGATGAACATCACATCGCAGAGGCCCTCGAAAAACTCTTCCTCGACGGAAACCAAGGGGCCGCCAACGACCGTGAAGACGCCGAGCTTGCGGAGCCGGAGAAGAATCTCGAGAATCCGCTGCTTCTGCACGTTCATCCCGGTCAGGCCGACCAGGTCGTAGGAGCTGAGCGAATCCCAGTCGATCGGTTCGACGTTCTCGTCGATCAGGTCCACGCGGTGATCGCCGCAAAGCCCCGCCAGGGTGGGCAGCGAGCCGGAGATCATCGTGCTTCGCTTGTTGCCCGGATAGAGGGGGAGGGCATACTCGAAACCCCAATAGGAGGGCTCAAAGCGGGGGTTGATCAGGCAAATCGAAAGAGTCCGCGCCGGCTTGCCCGCAGTCGTGTCGGCACACAGCGACGGTTCGATCATCGTCATCGTGAGAATCCCGTCCTAGGCTCACCGACACGACAAAAGAACCGATTTGGGACTCCTGGGTCGGGATCAGGCCAGCATACCTGATCGGGGCCGATTCCCGAAGGGCAACTTTCCGAACCCGCACCCTTGGCGATGGCCGCTTGCACCCAGCCTGGCGAGGGGAAGACCTTAACCGTCACCAGCCCCTGCTGTTTGCAGTTTTGCCGCGAGTCGGGAGAATAAACGGTCGGGACCCAGCCGGGATGACCTGCTGTTGCCCTTGCCGCTGGAGCGTTTGTTGCGACGGCCGCCGGCGCGCGGTACGATGCCCTCGATGCCAACAGTGGATTGGCCGCCACGGTGTAAGGAGGGCAAATCATGACAGCCCGGTGTGCTTTTCGGATCAGCTTCTGTTTGGGGCTCCTGCTCGCCGCCTTCTCGGGCCTTCGCGCCGCGGAGTTCCGCGCGGCCGTGGCCACGGTGGACATCACGCCGGAGACGCCGCAGATGCTCCGCGGTTACGGCCCGCGGATGTCTTCCCAGGTGCACGACCGGATTTATCACCGCGTCGTCGCGCTCGACGACGGCACGACTTCGTTCTTCCTCGTCTCCTCCGACCTCTGCTCCCTCTCGCCCGCGTTCTGCGACCGCGTCACGGGCGATCTGGCCAGGGAGCTAGGCCTGCCACCGGAGAACATCTGGTGGTCGATCACCCACACGCACTCCTCGCCCTACGTCGGCCCGCCGGGCATTCCCGGGGCGCTGATGCCCAACCGGTTCCAGTTTCCCCTGGATGAGGCCTACACCGCACGGGTGGAACAGTCCCTTGCCGAGGGCGTCCGGCAAGCCCGGCAGAATCTGCGACCCGCCCGGCTTGGTGCCGGCTGGGGGGAGGCGGAAGCGAACGTCAACCGCCGCGCGCGCGACGCCAGCGGGCGCGTGCGGCTGGGCTCGAATCCGGCCGGGCCGGTGGATCGGCGGATCGGCCTGATCCGCCTCGAGAAGGCCGGCGGCGCGCCCCTCGCCCTGATCGCCAACTATCCCATGCACGGCACCGTGCTGGGCGGCGGCAGCACGCTCATCAGCGGCGATGGGCCCGGCATCGTCGCCGCATACGTCGAACAGAAGATCGGCGCGCCGATGCTTTACGTCAACGGCGCCGCCGGCAACATCGCCCCGGTTTACAGCACCCGCCCCGAGGCCGAAGCCGATCTGCTCAGCCGCTTCGAAGTCCTCCTGGGCGATCCGATCCTGGACGCCAACCGGCGGCTGGCCGCCACCACCGCGGAGGTGAAGCTCCGCGCCAGCCGGCTGATCCTCGAGACGCCCAAACGCCCGGACTTGAACTGGCCGGACGAACTGAAGGATTACCTGCGAGTCTCCGGCGACGGCAAGGAGACCCTGCTTGTGCCGCTGCGCTTCCTGCGGATCAATGACGAGATCGTCATCTGGAGCGCGCCGCTGGAACTGTTCTGCGAGATCTCCAACGAGATTCGCGCAAGTTCCCCCTTCTCGCATACGTTCTACGCCGGCTACACCAACGGTACCTTCGCCTACCTGCCCACCGAGGAAGAGTTCCGTGCCGGCGGTTACGAACCGGCCACCTCTCCGTTTACCGCCGCCGCCGCGGGCCATCTGATCGCGGCCGTCAACCGCCATCTCCGCGAGCTGCACGCCGCCCAGTGATCTGCGGCGGCGAGTGCAGGGCCCAGGAAGCCCAGCCACACGATCCACAGCACCGGCTCGGCCCCTCCCCGAATCCCGCCGGCTTGCCCGGCGGATCGTTCATCGCAGAATCCCGCCGGCTTGCCCGGCGGATCGTTCATCGCAGAATCCCGCCGGCTTGCCCGGCGGATCGTTCGGCGCAGAATCCCGCCGGCTTGCCCGGCGGATCGTTCAGCGCAGAATC